>Ga0272444_10002338_pt1 | contig 17557 bp, 17 predicted proteins | sample SSMForm13_FD_201033 | JGI IMG/M metagenome (GOLD analysis project Ga0272444, IMG submission 201033) | Marine sediment archaeal communities from Little Sippewissett salt marsh, Falmouth, MA, United States - SSM-Form-13 | ecosystem: Environmental > Aquatic > Marine > Wetlands > Sediment ... | reverse complement strand
ACAAGCTCTTCGAACAATTAACGGTCTTGAGAACGCGGAGCTGACTCGACTGGGATATGCCATTGAATACGATTTTTTTCCGCCCACCCAGCTGAGGGCTTCGATGGAGACCAAGCTGATTCCCGGCCTGTTTTTCGCCGGCCAGATCAACGGTACATCGGGGTATGAGGAGGCAGCTGCTCAGGGCATCATGGCCGGCATCAATGCGGTGCAGTCCCTGCGCGGGGAGCCGTTCTTCGTCCTGGGGCGGGAAGAGGCCTATATCGGAGTCCTTATCGACGATCTGGTCACCAAGGGCACCCAGGAACCGTATCGTATGTTTACCTCACGAGCGGAATATCGTCTGCAGCTGCGGCAGGATAACGCGGCCGCCAGACTGCTCGGCCACGGCCACCGGTACGGATTGATCGATGAAGATCTGTATCGTTCGCATCTTGAAGAGGAGAAGCGAGTTCAGGAGACGGTAAAGGTCCTGCAGCAGATCGTCGTCTCTCCCTCAGGGGCCAATCCGGTGATGGCCGGACGGGGACTGCAGGCAATACAGAAGCCGGTTCGCCTGGAGCAGTTATTACGTCGGCCGGAGATGACATTCGGGGATGTCGTCGAGTTCATCCCCGACGATCTCCATGTATCCCCGGAGATCGCCGACCGGATTGAGGCCGAGGTTAAATATGCCGGATACATCCGCACCCAGAAGGCTCATATCGAAAAGATAGAACGGTATGAGTTTCAGGAGATTCCAGAAGATTTCGACTATGCGGAACGGGTCGGTTTTTCGGCCGAAGCACGAGAGAAGCTTCTTCTCATCCGTCCCCGGACGGTCGGCCAGGCCATGCGGATCTCGGGCATTTCCCCGGCAGATATTTCCATATTGCTGGTGCATCTGCGCAGAGGAGCCGAGCGTGGTTCCGGAAAGAGAAAGGCCCGGCTGGAAGCGCGAACTGGCGAACGGTTGCCGTGAGCTCTGTCTCGATGTCGGCGGAGATCAGCTGGAGGCTTTCGGGACCTATCGGAGAATGCTCCGGAGATGGAACCGTCTGGCCGATCTGATCTCGCCCGGGGACCTGGACCGCCTGGTGAGCCGGCATTTCCTGGACTCTCTGAGTTTGCTCCATCTTTTCATTCCTCTGCCGGGTGCCAGAGTGCTGGATGTCGGCAGCGGAGGGGGTTTTCCCGGAATTCCGGTGAAGATCTGTTGCCCCGGGATCGACCTGACCCTGCTGGAGCCGCGCGAAAAACCCTGGTTTTTCCTGCGCGATGTTGTCACAGCGCTGTCGATGGAGTCGGTGACGGTCCTTCGAGCGCGGGCTCAGAGTCTCCACGAAACCCACACGGCCGCCGATCGATTCGACCTGGTACTGGCCAGAGCCCTGGCTCCACTGGAAAGACTGGTCAGAATTTGTCTTCCCTTGGTTCGTTCGGGTGGAATGCTGGTGGCCTATAAGGGGCGCCGAGCACAGGAAGAGATTGTTCTGGCCGAAGAGATCATTCAACAGGCCGACGGGCATATTGTTGCCATGCCGGTCAAGGTTCCGGGGGTGGCCGCCAGGCGCTTTCTGATTTTTCTGCAGAGGCCGTGACGGGCAGTAACGGATTATATGATGACATTTTCAATGATCCTCAAAAGGCCGTGATGGCTCACCGCTTGGCGGTATAAAATACATCTCGATGATCCTCAAAGGTTAAAGGGGATGCATATGGGCCGCATTATCGCTGTGGCCAATCAGAAGGGTGGGGTGGGAAAGACCACCACCGCCGTGAATCTGGCCGCCTGTCTGGCGGTGGTGGAGAGAAAGACCCTGCTGGTCGATATCGATCCGCAAGCCAACAGCACCAGCGGTCTGGGAGTGACCCCGCAAGAGGTGAGCGTCAGCACCTACGAGATCTTACTTCAGGAAGCCCCCATAAAAGAGGCCATTCGGCAAACCGAAGTTCCGTATTTGGAGTTGGTTCCGGCACACGTCAGGCTGGTGGGCGCGGAGGTCGAGCTGGTCAATGTCATCGCTCGGGAGCGACGGCTGCAGTCTGCGCTGGAGGAGGTCTCTCGGGAGTATGATTACATCATTATCGACTGCCCCCCGTCGCTGGGACTGTTAACGGTCAATACACTGACCGCGGCAAAATCTGTGCTGATTCCGATTCAGTGCGAGTACTACGCTTTGGAGGGGCTGGGGCAGCTGCTCAACACCATTCGGCTGGTCCAGAAGCATCTCAATCCGGACCTCAAGATCGAAGGCGTTCTGCTGACCATGTTCGACGGCCGCCTGAACCTTTCCAAACAGGTGGCCCGGGAGGCCCGGGAGTATTTCGACAAGAAGGTGTTTCGAACCATCATCAACAGAAACGTCAGGCTCGGCGAAGCCCCCAGTTTCGGGAAGCCCATCATCCTTTATGACATTTTATCCACAGGAGCCGAAAATTACATGGCCCTGGCAAGGGAAGTGATGTCAAATGGCTAGAAAGGCATTGGGGCGGGGTATCAGCGCCATCATACCGGATGTCAGCTCCATCCTTGATCACAGAACCTCGCCGCTGGTGGAGATCGAGCTGGATCATCTGTCGGCCAATCCCAGCCAGCCCCGGGAGGATTTCGACCCTCAGTCGTTGGGCGAGCTTGCTAACTCTATTGGAGAAAAAGGATTGCTCCAACCGGTCGTGGTTCGGGCGGTCAAGGACGGCTTTCAGCTGATCGTTGGTGAGCGGCGGGCCCGGGCGGCTCGCCTGGCCGGACTGAAAAAGATCCCGGCCATCGTCCTGGATGTCAAGCAGGAGCGAGAGATGCTCGAGCTGGCCTTGATCGAGAACCTGCAGCGGGAGGATCTCAATCCCATCGACGAGGCCAAAGCCTATCAGCACCTCATCGATTCCTGCGGTCTGACCCAGGAAGCCGTTGCTCAAGGGGTTGACAAGGACCGGACCTCAATATCTAACACATTGCGATTGCTTAGGTTGGCAGAAGAAGTGCAGGGCATGGTGCGGACCGGAAAACTGTCCGCCGGTCATGCCCGGGCTCTGCTGTCCCTGGACCGGAAAAAGGACCAGATTGCGCTGGCCCGCCGGATCGCCCGGGGAGATCTTTCGGTGCGAGCCGTGGAGAGGATGGTCGCCCAGCGAGGAGGTCGCCGGCAGCGGCCCCGGAGACTTCACCACACGGTTCCCTCGGAGGTGCGCGAGATCGTCGAGCGGCTCCAGAGAATGCTGGGGACGGCTGTGAAGATCGTTCCCCGGGGAAAGGGCGGGCGCCTGGAGATCGAGTATTACTCGGATACCGATCTGGAGCGGCTGGTGGAAATCCTCGGACGCGGCGGAGAGGAACAGAGTTGAGGTCGGACCGGAGTTGAGGGATTGTTCTGCAAAAAACCATTTGACAAAAGTCGAAAAATGAGTATTTTGAGAAACTTATTTTCTGCCCCCGGTGAGACCGGGAGGCAGGAACGCAGCTGAGGAATCAACGCGTGGTCGATTGGAAGCGGGCTATTCAGATCATCATCATCCCGGATAACGGGGAGAGAACCTATCATCTCAGGGTACAGCGGGGGTTGATCATTGCCGCCGGTGTTCTTCTGGCGGTGATGGTGGTTCTGTTTCTGTACATGGCTGTGATTCATAAGTCCCTCCTTTCCAGAGCGATGAAAGCGGACAGGCTGAACCGAGAGAATGCCGTCCTGAGGACCCAGGCCCTCAAGATTGCTGAGCTGGAGGGGGAGCTGGCCCAACTGGGTGCCAGCAGGCAATATCTCTGTGAGTTGGCCGGACTTTCGGTGGAGGAGCGGCGGCGGAACGAGGACCAGGGAGGCGAACAAGCCTTACCGTCTCTTCTCCCGGAGCTGCCGATGATGCAGGCCGGATTCACCGTCGGGGACGTCCTGCCGGCGACAGCGGCCTTCGATACGGTTGGAGTTCAGACCTCCTCTGTGCCCACCGTATGGCCGGTGAGAGGCTGGATCACGGCTGAATTCGATGAAGAGCTCCCCGGAAGAGAGAGGCCGCATCGAGGTTTGGATATCGCCGCCTCGCAGGGCACCCCGATTCTCGCGGCGGCCGAGGGTTTGGTCACTCTGTCCGGATGGGACCCCAATCTGGGGCTGGTGGTGGTGGTTGATCACCAGAACGGCCTGAGCACGCTCTATGGTCATTGTTCGCAGATTCTGGCTCAGGTGGGCGATTCGGTGGAGCAGGGACAGGCCATTGCCCATTTAGGTAATACCGGCCGCAGTTCGGCGCCCCATCTGCACTTCGAAGTCCGGGAGAGCGGCGTGGCTGTGGATCCGAGAGTATATTTAGGTCCGTAAGGAGGGTCAATGTTCGGCAAGGAGAGTGCCATGAAAACGGATGAGGGCAAGATCAGCACCATCATCGCCAAAGGAACGAAAATTACTGGAAATATCGATATGCAGGGCAGCCTGCGTATCGATGGTTATCTCAAAGGGCAGGTCAATTCCTCGGAGACCCTGACCGTCGGTGGAACCGGCGTGGTGGAGGGCGAGGTACGGGTCAAGGAGGCTGTGGTGGGCGGTAAGGTAATGGGGAATCTGATTGCTACACAGAAAGTTGAGCTGGAGAGCAACGCGTCCATCATGGGCGATGTCAAGACCCGCATCTTCGTCATCAAGGAGGGCGGTGTCTTTCACGGGAACTGTTCCATGAAGGCCGAAACGGAGAGCCAAGGATCCAAAGGGGAACCCGTCCGGCCGCCTGTGACGGAGCCGAAACCGTCCCCGGCGACTTCCCCGGTCGCTGGAAAGCCTCAGGGGACGACGACCAGAACGGGAAAAGATTAAGATCACGACGGGCAATGTGGACATGTGGATAACTCGGCGGGAAATGTGGATAATCCAATAACGCATTGCGCCTTAAGTTTTTAAAAAGAAGGCCTGAGAAATTCATCTATGGTTATCCACAAACAAAAAGCACGGTGTCTAGTTGGCCCTTCTAATCGATCCGGCCGTCCATGAAAAGGGCGGGCGGCGAAAGTCGTGGCCAACACAGAGGGAGAGGAGAGATCATCCGTGGCCCTGAAGGCCCTACAGGATGTTCAGGATGCCGAACGGCGGGCTGAGGAATTGATCGAGAAAGCCCGTGCGGAAGGACGAAACGCGCTGCAGGCCGCCGAAAAGGAACGTCAGGAGGCTTTCCGTCAGGCGCGGGAAGAAGCCCAAAAGACGATCCAGATGGAGATAACCGGGGCCTCCGAGAAGGCTCGGGAGAAGATCGCAGCACTCCGCGAGCAGCATCTCAAGGAGCTGGAAAAACTCCAGGGGACGGCTCAAGGGAACCTGGACCGGGCCGTGGAGATGGTCCTGGAGGTGCTTTCCCAGACCTGATCGCCGGAAGATGAAGCGTGACCGACCTGTTTTAACCTTCTTGCGGGCCGAAACGGTCCGGGGAGGTCTTTTTGGCCGTCGCCGCCATGCAGAAAGTGCGATTCCTGTTTCACGCCTCTCTGAAAGAGGAGCTCCTGGAAGAGCTGCAGCGCACCGGATTGGTGCATGTCACCGGTCTGGAAGAGAGTTATGAGGCGCTTCCGGAAGGACTGATCCCTCGGGGGGAGGAGGGCATCGCCGAGCTGGAGACCGCGCTGTCCGGGGTCGAGTTCGCTCTGGATTTTCTGGCTCCCTTCGAGGAAAAGAAGGGCGCTCTGGAGCGGATGAGCTCCTCGCGAATCGAGCTGGATGCGAAGGAATACAGCCGGTTGCTGGAGCAGTTTGATCCTGGCGAGATGGTCGCCGCCTGCCGGCGCCTGGACCGGGAACGATCGGCCATTCAGAGCGAGATGGCCGAGAAACGGGCGCTGAAGGAACAGATGCAGGGCTGGCTGGATTTGGATATCCCCCTGGAGAACGTAGCGCCCACGGAGACCGTTCAGGCGGTGATGGGATCGGTTTCCACCGGAAAGCTGGATCTTCTGGCCGACCGGCTGAACCAGGTCTCGGAACGCGTTCACCTGGACCGAGCAGGAAGCTCAGGGACCGAAGAGAACGGTCTGCTGCTCTACCACCTCTCGGATCAACAGGCCATCGCGGCGGTACTGGAGGATGTGGAATTCACCGAGAAACGGTTTCCCCGAATGAGCGGCACGCCATCGCAAATTCAGCAGAGACTGGCCCGGGAGCTGAGAGGCCTGGAGGAGAAGCTGGGCACTCTCGATCAGCAGGGGCGCCGGCTGGCCGCCGAGAAACGCCGGCTGATGGTCATGGCCGATCACCTGGCCGACCGGCTGGAGCAAATGCGGGCAGAATCCTTGATGGCCGCCACCGAGCAGGTCTTTCTGGCCGAGGGCTGGTTGAGGAAGAAGGATTTCCAGCGCTGCCGGCGGCACCTGGAGGAGCGCTTCGGGCCCCTGGACATGGAAGCCATCGAGCCGGCCCCGGGTGAACAGCCGCCGGTGGATCTGGACAACAGACCTCTGCCGGCTTCCTTCGAGATGGTCATCGATCTGTACGGACGCCCGAAGTACACCGAGATGGACCCGACCCCTTTTCTGGCCCCCTTCTTCGCCATCTTCTTCGGCCTCTGCCTGACCGATGCCGGGTACGGCCTGACCCTAACCGTCCTCTCACTGCTGGCCCTGAAAAAGATGACCCTGGGGCCTGGGATGCGTAAGCTGTTCCGGCTGATGCTGTGGAGCGGCCTGGCCACCATCCTGGCCGGGGTGCTCACCGGCGGCTATTTCGGCATCGACTGGAGCCAGTTCGATCCAAATTCGACGGTGGTCCGGGCCGTCATGACCGTCAAGCTGTTCGATCCCATCGCCGACGCGATGACCTTCTTCCAGCTGGCCATCACCCTGGGGGTGATCCATATCTTCGTCGGGCTGACCCTGAAGATGATCATCGGCATCCGGGAGGGATCGGTGATCAGAGCCATCCTGCAGCACGGTCCCTGGCTGCTGGCCGATGTGGGGGTGGGCATCTTCATGTTGGGATTCCTCTCTCCCCTGGGAAAACCCCTCTCTCAAATAGGCACTTACTCTCTCGGAGCGGGTCTGGCCGGGATCTTTCTGTTCAGCGGCATCGGGACCAGAAATCCGATCGCCTATATCGGTAAGGGCTTCGGCGGTCTCTACGGCGTCATCAGCATCTTCAGCGATATCCTGTCCTATTCCCGTCTGGTGGCCCTGGGACTGGCCACGGCCGTGGTGGCGGGTGTCATCGACACCCTGGGGATCCTGCTGGCCGATATTCCCTATGTGGGCATCGTTCTGGCCATCATTCTGTTTCTGGTGGCCCATCTGGCCTATCTGGCCATCTGCTGTTTAGGCGCCTTCGTTCATACCGCCCGGCTCAACTTCGTGGAATTCTTCTCCAAGTTTTACGAAGGCGGCGGAGAGCCCTTCCAGCCGCTGCGCAGGCGGAGCCACTATGTGCGCTGGAAGGGTGAGGCATAAGATATAATATAACAGTTTGTTAGGAGAATATTAACAGACCCGAACGGTCAGCAGACCGAAAGGAGGCTTCATGTCGCTGGTGAGATCGAGGAGGGCTCAAAGCGTTGTTCTGGCCGCGGCCGTCATCCTGATCATGGCCTCGCCGGCCCTGGCTCAGATGGAGACCGGGGATTCAGGAGGATGGTTTCGCTTCGGGCCGGTGACTCTGTGCATCGCCGGGGCGGCCCTGGCGGTGATCCTCTCGGGCATCGGATCGGCGGTGGGCATCGGCTATGCCGGGCGGGCCAGCCTGGGGGCCATGAGCGAGGGGACCAAGGATTTTGCCAAGTATCTGATGCTGACGGCCCTTCCCGGAACACAGGGGATCTATGGATTCGTCGCCGCCTTTTTGGTTATGCTGTGGAGCGGCATCATGGGTGGGGAGACCGCCGCGCTGACGGTGGAGCGCGGCTGGCAGTTTTTCTATGCCAGCCTGCCGATCGCTTTCGCCGGTCTGTTCTCGGCCATCCAGCAGGGAAAAGTCTGCGCCTCCGGCGTCAACATGACCACAAAACAGCCCGGCGAGGTGGGAAAAGCGCTGGTGCTGGGCGTGTTCGTCGAGTTCTATGCCGTTCTGGGTCTGCTCATCAGCATCCTGCTGTTGATCAGTATCCGGGGCTGAGACGAGGATGGATCCAGACGGGAGAGACTGGCATGTCGGTTGAAAAAATCACCGAGAAGATCCTGTCCGATGCCAGAGGGGAGGCCGGACGGATCGAGAAGGAGTTTGCCCGACGGATCGAGCAGGTCCGGGAACGCCGGGACCGGCAGCTCGAGGAGATTCGGTCCCGGGCCAAGGAGGAAGCCCGGCGGCGGGCCGAGGACCGTTATCAGAAGGATATCGCCACCGCGGAGCTGGAGCTGCGCAAGGAGGTTCTGGCCCGCAAGCAGGAGCTCATCAGGACGGTCTTCGACCGGGCCCGGCAAAGAGTGATGGAGATGAAGGGCCCGGCTCGCCGGGAGTTTCTCCTCCAGCTCCTGCTGCGGACCGTGGAAAGCGGCGATGAGGAGGTCATCGTCTCCCCGCAGGATGAGGCTCTGATCGACGATGCATTCCTGGGCCAGGCCAACCAGCAGCTGGAAGGGGATGGCAGAAAGGGCCGCCTGCAGCTCTCCGGAGAGCACCGCGACCTGCCCGGAGGATTTGTCCTCCGGCGGGGTAAGCAGGAGACCAATTGTTCGCTGGGCGGCCTGATCCACTCCGTCCGCCAGGAGCTGGAGCCGGATGTGGCCGGCCGGCTGTTTGCGGAATCGGATTGAGAGACACAAAGAGGCCTTCTGATGTCTCTGCTGACCGACATCGAGTTCCCCGATGACACCCGCTATATCTATGCCGTGGGCCGCATTCGAGCACTGGAGAGGCGGCTGTTGAGCCGGGCCGACTTCGCCCGCCTGCTGGACGCCCCGGATCTGGACGGGGCTCTGCGCAATCTGGCCGAGATGGGCTATCCGGTCCCGGAGGAAGGGATGGCCTACGAAGCGGTTCTGACGGAGGAGCAGCGGGCCGCCCTGGCGCTGCTGGAAGATCTCACCGAGGACCCGGAGCTGATCGAGCTGTTCCGCCGCCGGTACGATTTTCATAATCTCAAGGTCCTGCTCAAGGCCGAGTACTCCGGGCAGGATCTGGACCGGGCCATCATGGATCTGGGCACCGTGGACGTAGAGGAGCTCAGAGAGGCCGTCCGGGCCGGCGAGCCGGACCGGTTGGCGGAACCGCTGGCCGAGGCTATGCGTGCCGCCGGGGAGCGGTACGCTGAGAGCGAGAACCCCGGCGACCTGGATGCCGCCGTGGAGAGCGTCCAGTACGCCGAGCTGTCCGGGATGATCGCGGAGCTGGGCAACCGGTTTTTGAGCACCTGGCTGGTTTGGCAGGTCGATCTGCTGAACATTCGAAGTTTTCTGCGGTTTCGCTGGCTCCAGGAGGATCTAAAAACTTTTCCGGAGATCCTGCTGCCCGGCGGCAGCCTGGAATGGGACTTCTTCCGGCCGATCCGTGAGGAACCCCTGGAGACTCTGGGACAGGCCTTTGGACGAACGCCGTACGGCCGGGCGGTGAGCGACGGGATCGGACAGCTGCAGTCCCGTCACAGCTTCGCTCCTCTGGAGCGGGGTTGTGACGATCTGATGATGGAACTGCTGGGGGCCTCGAGCCGGACCAGTTTCGGGATTGAGCCCCTGGCGGCCTATGTGCTGCTCAAGGAATTCGAGATCCGCAGCGTGCGGGCCGTTCTGGTGGGCAAGCTGAACGGCCTGCCCCGGGAAAAGATCAAGGAGCGATTGCCCGGTGCCTATATCTAACGTGGCCGTCATCGGGGATCGTGATTCGATCCTCTGTTTTCGGGCGGTGGGCGTCGAGGTCTTTCCGACGGCCGAACCCGCCGAGGCCGGCAAAATCTTTGACCGGCTGGTACGGGAGGAGTATGCCGTGATCTTCATCACCGAGCCGCTGGCGGTCGAGCTGGAGGAGCAGATCCAGGAGGTGGCCTACCGGCCTCTGCCCAGCGTGGTGCTGATCCCCAACAGCAAAGGCACGCTGGGCCATGGATCCCGACATATCAGGGAAGTGGTCAAGAAAGCGGTGGGGGCGGACATTCTTGCGCAGGGCGAGGAGGAATAGATGGACACAGGCAGCGCGGAGAAAGGTGTCAAGGGAAAAGGCCCCAAGAATACGGGCAAGAAGGATGCCGGCGAAATGGGTACGGGCGTCATCGTGAAGGTCTCGGGCCCGCTGGTGGTGGCCCGCGGTATCCCGGATGCCCGCATGTACGACGTGGTCAGAGTCAGCGAGAAGAAGCTGATCGGCGAGATCATCGAATTGCGCGGCGAGCAGGCCTCCATCCAGGTCTATGAGGAGACCGGAGGCCTGGGACCCGGCGAGCCGGTGCAGACGACCGGCATGCCCCTCAGCGTGGAGCTGGGGCCGGGTCTGATCAGCACCATCTACGACGGCATCCAGCGGCCGCTGGATCTGATCCGGCATGAGGTGGGCGACTATATCACCCGTGGCATCGACATTCCGGGACTGCGCCGGGATAAGAAGTGGGAGTTCAAAGCGCAGGCCAAAAAGGGCGATACGGTATCGACGGGCGACGTGCTGGGGACGGTCCAGGAGACGCCGGTGGTGGTCCATAAGGTGATGGTCCCGCCGGGGCTGTCCGGTACCGTGGAGAAGATCTCCAGCGGACAGTTCACCGTGGAGGAGGCGGTGGCCGTGATCAAGACCGGCGATGGAACGGTCGAGGTGGCCATGATGCAGACCTGGCCGGTCAGACGAGCCCGTCCATACCAGCGCAAGATCATGCCCGATGCGCCGTTGAATACCGGTCAGCGGGTCATCGACACCTTCTTCCCGGTGGGCAAAGGCGGCACAGCCTGTGTGCCGGGACCCTTCGGCAGCGGCAAGACGGTCATCCAGCACCAGCTGGCCAAGTGGGCCGACGCCGATATCGTGGTCTACATCGGCTGCGGCGAGCGGGGCAACGAGATGTGTGACGTGCTCACCGAGTTTCCCGAGCTGCAGGACCCCCGCACCGGCGAGACGCTGATGAACCGTACCGTGCTCATCGCCAACACCTCCAACATGCCGGTGGCCGCCCGGGAGGCCTCGGTCTACACCGGCATCACCATTGCCGAGTATTTCCGGGACATGGGCTATTCGGTGGCCGTCATGGCCGACTCCACCTCCCGCTGGGCCGAGGCCATGCGGGAGATCTCCGGCCGGCTGGAGGAGATGCCCGGCGAGGAGGGCTACCCCGCCTATTTAGGCACCAAGGTGGCCGAGTTCTATGAGCGCTCGGGCAAAGTCATCTGCCAGTCCGGCGACCACCGAGAGGGCTCCCTGTCGGTCATCGGGGCGGTCTCTCCCCCCGGCGGCGACCTCTCCGATCCGGTGGTCCAGGCCACCCTGCGGGTGGTCAAGGTCTTCTGGAGCCTGGAGGACATCCTGGCCTTCAAGCGGCATTTTCCGGCCATCAGCTGGCTGAACAGTTACTCGCTGTACTACGACAACATCGGCGAACACCTCCGCAGCGAGGTGGCCGAGAACTTCGAACAGCTGCGCGACGAGGCCATGAAGCTGCTCCAGCAGGAGGCCGAGCTGGAGGAGATGGTCCGCCTGGTGGGCATCGAGTCGCTGTCCCAGCCCGACCGGCTGATCCTCAAGACGGCCAAGAGCATCCGCGAGGACTTCCTGCACCAGAACGCCTTTCACGAGGTGGACACCTACTCCTCGATGAACAAACAGTATCTGCTGCTCAAGCTCATCCTGGAGATTCACGGGATGTGCCAGGGGGCTCTGCAGAGGGGCGTCACCGTGGAGAAGCTGGATCAGCTGGCTGCCAACGAGGAGGTGGCCAGGGCGAAGTATATCGCCGAGGCACAGCTGGAGACCTTCGAGACCATTCGAGAGCACATGAGCGAACAGATCGAGCAATTGAAGAAGAGCGAAGAAGAGCCCGGAAAGGCGCAGGGCCAGCCAGAGGAGGGCACAAGGGAACATGCTGAAAGAGTATCTGACCATTCGTGAGGTCACCGGACCGCTGGTCCTGGTGGAAGAGGTCGAGGGGGTCAAATACGAGGAGCTGGTCGAGCTGGAGCTGCCCAACGGCGAGCAGCGCCGCGGCCGGGTCCTGGAAGTGGATCGGGACCGGGCTCTGGTGCAGATGTTCGAGGGTTCCACGGGGATCGATGTGTTCAAGAGCCGGGTCCGTTTCCTGGGTAAGGGCATCGAGTTAGGGTTGTCGATGGATATTTTAGGCCGGGTCTTCGACGGCCTCGGGAGGCCCATAGATGATGGCCCGGAGATTCTGCCGGACAAACGGGTGGACATCAACGGCAGCCCGATCAATCCTTACGCCCGGCTGTATCCCTCGGAGTTCATCCAGACCGGAATCTCAGCCATCGACGGCCTCAACACCATGGTCCGGGGGCAAAAGCTGCCCATCTTCTCCGGATCGGGTCTGCCCCACAATCAGGTGGCCGCCCAGGTGGCCCGCCAGGCCCGAGTGCTGGGCGAAGGCGAGGCCTTTGCGGTGGTCTTCGCCGCCATGGGCATCACCTTCGAGGAGGCCAACTATTTCATCGAGAACTTCCGAGAGAGCGGCGCCCTGGAGCGGGCCGTTCTGTTCATGAACCTCTCCGACGATCCGGCTATCGAGCGCATCGCCACGCCCCGAATGGCCCTGACCGCGGCCGAGTACCTGGCCTATGAGAAGGACATGCACGTGCTGGTCATCCTCACCGACATGACCAACTACTGCGAGGCGCTGCGGGAGATATCGGCCGCCCGCAAGGAGATCCCCGGCCGAAGAGGCTACCCCGGCTATCTGTACACCGATCTGTCGATGATCTACGAACGGGCCGGACGGATCAAAGACCGGGCCGGCTCAATCACCCAGATGCCCATCCTGACCATGCCCGAGGACGACAAGACCCACCCCATCCCCGACCTGACCGGGTACATCACCGAAGGGCAGGTGATCCTCTCCCGGACCCTGCACAAGAAGGGCATCAGCCCGCCGATCGACGTGCTGCCCTCCCTCTCTCGGCTGAAAGACAAGGGCATTGGCGAGGGCAAAACCCGCGAGGACCATTCCGATATCTTCAATCAGCTGTTCGCCGCCTATGCCCGGGGGAAAGAGGCCCAGGAGCTGGCCGTGATCCTGGGAGAGGCGGCCCTCAGCGAGATGGACCGGGTCTATTACCAGTTCGCCGACGATTTCGAGGCCCAGTATGTCGGCCAGGGCGAGGACGAGAACCGGACCATCGAACAGACCCTGGATCTGGGCTGGAAGCTGCTCTCGGTCTTCCCCACCGGAGAGCTGAAGCGCATTCGCCAGGAGTGGATCGACAAGTACCTGCCGAAGTTCAAGAAGGGCGGGGATGATGAAGGCGAGACGGTGAAGGCGGAGGAGGAAGAGGTGGAGAAGGCAGAAACGGCGGAAGCGACCGAGAAGACTGAATAACCGGGTTCTATTCGATGTCTGAATTTTGATAAAACATTGGAAAACAGTGTAATACGACGACACCAAGGCGACAGAAATACATCCCCTCGACGATGGTGAAAACGGTGTCGGACACCATCTTTCCCACCCCTTTGTAGAGATGACAGTATGCGCTTGAATGTCAGCGCCACCAGAATGCAGCTGCTGCGCCTGCGGAAGCGGCTGGCGATCGCCCGGCGTGGTCATAAGCTCTTGAAGGACAAGCAGGACGAGCTGATGCGCCGGTTCATGGAGCTGGTCAAGACGGTCAAGGGCCAGCGGGCCGAGGTGGAGAAAGCCCTGCACGAGGCTTTTCAGAGCTTTCTGCTGGCCCGCTCGACCATGCCTGACCAGCTGGTCGAAGAGGCCATCTCATTACCGAACATGAAATTACGCCTGGGCGTGTCGCAGCGCCAGATCATGAACGTACGCATCCCGGTGCTGGAGCCCTCGGTCACCGGGACGGTCCGCTGTTACGGCTACGCCACCACCTCCGGGGACCTGGACATCGCCCTCAACTTCCTCGGCGGCGCCCTGGAGCAGAGTCTCAAGCTGGCCGAGGCCGAGAAGACGCTGCAGCTTTTGGCCGACGAGATCGAGAAGACCCGCCGGCGGGTCAACGCCCTGGAGTACACCCTGATTCCCAACCTGGCAGAGACCATTCGTTATATCACTATGAAACTCGGAGAGATGGAGCGATCCAACCTGTCCCGGATGATGCGCATCAAGAGCATCATCCAGAAGGAGAAATGAGCCTCTGAGCAGGTTTTTGGTCGATGAACGGATTCATCGAGAGGCCTGATGCCCAGTATGAGCCCGACAGATTCATGATTGTCGCCCGGATTGACAGCGGGCAGGAGGCCGTCCGGTCCAAGCGGGCGGTTTTTTGTTGGTCGTTTTGTGTCCTGGAAGGTTCGAATAGAAGAGAACCCCCGTATTTTGGAGGGTGAAACTTGCAGTGCGGTGCAAACGAAACCCTGGATGTCCTGCTGTACGGCCGGGTAAAGATCATCCAGCGACGCGACGGGTATCGGGTCAATGAGGACAGCCTGCGGCTGTGCGAGTTCGTCGGGCCCATGCCGAAGACGGTCGGCATCGACCTGGGAGCCGGCTGCGGCATCGTGGCCATCGTCCTGGTTCTGGAGGGAAAGGTGAAGTCGATGGTGGCGCTGGAGCTGCAGGAGAGACTTGTCCAGCTGGCCAGGAGGAATGTTGCTCTCAACGGTTTTGGGGGACGGCCAAAGGGGGGCCGAGAAGAGAGCGAACGACCTGGCCGGCAGAATGATGCGGGCAGCAAGGAATCCAGCAGACAGGGAGAAAGAATAGAGGTCATCCGGGGCGACATCCGCCAGATAGAGAAACTGCTGGAGCCGCACAGTTTCGGCCTGGCGGTCAGCAATCCCCCATACCGGGGCGTCGAACGCAGCCGGCCGAGCCCATCGGTGGAGAAGAACATCGCCAGGCAGGAGCAGCGGTGCTCGCTGCCGGACCTGGTCTGGGCGGCGGCGTATCTTTTGAAGCCGGAGGGATTGTTCGTCTTCTGCCAGCTGAAGGAGCGGTGGGAGGAGATCGCCGAGATATTGGCGGCGAATAATTTCTCTGTCAGCCGCAGGGAGATCGTCGGATCGGTGGTGATGATCGAGGCCCGAAAAAGTCCCTAAAAATCATACCCCACCCCGAAACGCACGATCCTCTCCATATACGTCCCCTGCACGTCCTTGATCCGCAGCGAGAATCCTTTCCCCACTGGCTTGATCAGCTGCAGCTCCATGTAGTAATCGGTGTACATGTCATCCGGAGCGTCGCCGTTGAGGTCCATGGTCAGCTCGGTGAGAAACTCCGTGCCGGCCCGGAAGCTGTACAGGGCATAGACCGACAGCGTCTGAGTGTCGAACCGGTCCGGGCCCTGGAGGTAGTTCTCGTACAGAGAGATGGTCCGCACCAGACCGGCGGCCTGCAGAGACGAATCGGCCAGGGCGGGGGAGCCGGCGGACAGGGAGAGGATGACCAGTGCCGGAAGGAGCCTTTTCATCGGACCTCCTTTTGCAAGGCGAAAAAGATGTTTCCCGGATGCAAATTGGGGATTCAACCCTTCCGTGTCAAGCTTTTTTCGGACGAACGCCCGATACCCGCCCGGATCGTGTTTGAGTTGAACACGTGCAAGCAGAGGCACGATGACGGGCCGGGGCCAATCGTGGTCAACCGGTTATCAATACCATCTCGATAACCGGATGGGGACCGGACCGGCGGCCGGGCCGTCGACCCAGTCAATCCGCAGCAAGAAGGAGAACAAAAAGGGCGATGCGCCATCCTTCGCGCATCGCCCTTCTCGCATCGTGGGGTCGTGCCTCCCCCCGCGAAGCTCTCCGGTTAAAATCAACGCAGTAGAACCATTTTACGCGTCTCGATGCGATCCCCGGCCCGAAGCTGGCAGAAGTAGATGCCGCTGCCGACCGCATGCCCCAGGAAGTCGTGACCGTCCCAGATCACCCGGTGGGTACCTGCGGGCTGGGGCCCTTGCGCCAGGACGGTGACCAGCTGTCCCTGCACGTTGTACAGGGACAGCTCGATGTCGGCCGCCCGGGGCAGGTGATAATCGATGGCTGTGGAGGCATTGAAGGGATTGGGATAGTTCTGGCTCAGGGCGAAGTCCCCAGGCAGCTGATCGACGGCCGCCGCCGCTCTCGCCCGGACCGATCCCTTCTCCGGTCTGCTATACCACCATTCGTCCCCGTGCTCCTCCAGGAGGACCGTCTCCCAGCCGGTGTTCTCCCCGATGGCCAGCCGCACGAAAGTCAACAGCCCGGCCTCGGACATGTCCACCTGCCCGCCGTAGACATCGAACCACCCCCAGGTATCCTTTCCGCCATCGAAGAGATCCAGGAGCATGTATTGGATCCCCGGCGGATCGCCCCAGTATTCGTAGCACTCATATTTCTCCGGGCAGGGCGTGAAGGAGCTCTCCGGGATGGTCTCGGTATAGGGACCCAAACGGACGAACACCGGATCACGATCGGGATCGAAGGACTGTCCTTCGCCGAGCTGAAATTCGCCGTTGACCTCGAAGCTGTCCGAAACGCACCCCTCCCCCTTCAGACCGCCGAAATGGATATAGGCCCAGGAGACGCCGAAGTAGTCGAACAGCAGGCCCTCGTCGTAGGGCAGGTCGAAGAGGGTCACCGAGTGATGGTAGGGAAAACTCGGCGGGCCGCTGAGGTAACCGATGTGCATCTCCCAGTCGCCGGACTGCGGATCGCTGATCAGGAAGGATTTATGATGCGGCCCGGAGGTATAGTTGATCCGCGGATCGATCAGCGCCTCTTCCGGGGTGATCTCCCTGCCGAAGGGGTCCACGAGGTACAGGCCCAGGTCGCAGAATTCCCAGTCCACAGCCAACATGACCTTGCCCAGGGCTCTTTTGCCCTCGTCCAGGTTGACATGGATAACGTGCTCCTCGCCGGCGGCCAGGGTGCTGTCCCCCTCGTCCTGGAGGAATTCGCCGACGCTGTTCTTGGCCTCGGTAACGGCTTCCCGGATCCCTTCCAGGCCCTCGCCGGCGGCCAGGGTGTGGAGCAGCGGGATCGTCCTTCCGGAGGGAAAGTCATAGGGACCAATGGTCTGCAGAACGCGGTAGTCATCCGGAACCACGGGGTCGCTCATCAGGCCGCCGGCCATCAGAGCATAGCGCTGGGCGTCCGTCTCCGGGTCCTGTCCCTCGGCCCACCAGCTGTGCCCGGCCAGCCGGCGATAGATGAATTTACCCCCGACATAACCAGGTGATCGTCCGCCATCCCCGTCCCAATCGTACATGTAGGAGATCTGCTCGGTGGGGTCCAGGCCGACCATGTCGCCCAGGCCGGGGTCGCCGTGCGCCGCGGAGGAAACGTCGAAGTCCCAGCAGAAGCCGATGTAGACGCTGTCCAGGTCATAGGGACCGGTGTTCTTCACCAGCAGGGCGTGAATCATATAGTCGTCGCCCGCCCAGGCGAAGGTCAGCTGTGAAACCTGTATACCCAGGGGCGTGTGCAGGGGCGAGGTGACCGGGCCGATGGTGCTGTCGTCGTAGCGAGTGTAGGTGTCTTTGTCGGAGAAGGCGGTGGATCCGGTCCTTTTTGCGATCTCCTCCAGGGGAGCCCACTCCTGCCCGGAG
>Ga0272444_10002337_pt1 | contig 17565 bp, 12 predicted proteins | sample SSMForm13_FD_201033 | JGI IMG/M metagenome (GOLD analysis project Ga0272444, IMG submission 201033) | Marine sediment archaeal communities from Little Sippewissett salt marsh, Falmouth, MA, United States - SSM-Form-13 | ecosystem: Environmental > Aquatic > Marine > Wetlands > Sediment ... | reverse complement strand
CATATCCTGGAGGTGGCGTAATGGCAATGTTCAGTTCTCGTAATTGGCGCGAATACCCCCAGCGGTATCGCCTTGAAGCCTGCAAATTCAAGAAGAGCGGCAAGACTTATTTCCCGCCCCGGGCGGTCGATCCGGAAACCGGCGACACCGAACAGGAAATGGTCGTGCTGCCGGATACCGGCAAGATTGTTACCTACACTATCATCCGAGTGGCCCCCGGCCAGTGGGGTGATATGTCGCCGTACGCGATCGCTATCGCCGAGTTGACCGATGGTACGAAGGTGATGGCGCAGATGACCGACGTGGATGTTGAGCAAGTGAAGATCGGTATGGAGGTGCGGGTCGAGTTCCGGCGCATCCAGACCGAGGGGCATTCCGGCGTCCTCAGCTACGGCTACAAGTTCGTACCGAAGTGGTATTGATCTGAGCCTGGTCTTGTCGGGCGGGTCCGTCTTCGTGCCCGCCGCCACCTTCTGTCTCCCCAGCGAAGGCTGGATTCCAGCCTCCGCTGGGGAGACGGACGGCGGGACGTGAATGAATCAGGGCGGGTTCGAAAGAACCCGCCCTGTTTATGTAAACGGCGCCCGGTGAAACCGGACACCGGTTAAGGGGGCTCAAAGAGCCCCGGATTTTCGGGCGTTTCCGTGGGCGGCAGACGTCCCCGTCTGCCCCTTCATGCGCTAGAACCTTTGGCTGCAGGGCGGGTCCGTCTTCGAACCCGCCATTGTTCTCATTTCCGAAGGTTCCCACAGCAAGCTGTGGGCTACCGGTCTTGGTCGGCTTCACTCGCGTCCCCCTTCGACAAGCTCAGGGTGACTTTAAGACCAACCTACGCCGACTCCACCTCTTCCTTCTTCTCATTGGTCGATGCTTGCGCGGCCGTGAGAGTCAGCTCATCACGATAAAGATCTACTTTCAGCGTCTGCCCCGGTTTCAACTCGCCCGCGAGAAGCATCTTCGCCACCCGCTGGCTGAGTTGCTTGCTGATAAAGCGCTTGATCGGGCGGGCTCCGAAAGTAGAGTCGAACGAGGTCTTGCCTATGTGTTCTACGGCACGGTCGGTCACTTCGAGAGAAATGTCCTTGTCGTCGAGCAGCCGGCGGAGGTGCTTCAACTGCAGCCGCACGATCTCATTGATCTCGGTCTGAGTCAGGGCCGCAAAGACGATCGATTCATCGATCCGGTTCAGGAACTCCGGCCGAAGCGTCTTGCGAAGCGTTTCAAGGACGCCTTCCCTCATGTTCCGATAAACCACGTCGCGGTTGTAGTCGCCGAGGTTGGTCGATTCCTCCTGGATATACTCCGCCGCGATGTTGGAGGTCATGATGAGAATCGTATTCTTAAACGACACTGTGCGTCCCTGGTTGTCGGTCAGGCGGCCATCCTCGAGCACCTGCAACAGGATGTTAAAGACTTCCGGATGCGCCTTCTCGATTTCATCCAGCAACACCACGGCGTACGGACGGCGGCGGACCGCCTCGGTCAACTGCCCCCCTTCGTCGTAGCCGACATACCCCGGCGGGGCGCCGATCAACCGCGACACGGCGTGCTTTTCCATATATTCGGACATGTCGATCCGGACGATAGCGTCCTCGCTGCCGTAAAGGAACTCAGCCAGGGTGCGGGCCAGCTCGGTCTTGCCTACGCCGGTCGGGCCGAGGAATATGAACGACCCGATCGGCCGGTTGGGATCAGAGAGCCCGGCGCGCGATTGCCGCACTGAGTCGGCGACAGCGCTGACGGCTTCATTCTGCCCGATCACCCGGCGATGCAACTCCTGCTCAAGCCGCAACAGCTTTTCCGATTCCGATTCGGACAACCGGGTGACCGGAATACCGGTCCATTTCGATACGATCTCCGCGATTTCTTCAGCGTCGACAACTTCCTTGAGCAACTGGCGCTTCTCCTGAATGACGGTAAGCGAGTGCGTCAGAAGCTGCAACTTCTTTTCCGCGTCCGCCAGGTCACCGTACTTGAGGCGGGCCGCTTTTTCGAATTCGGCGGCGCGCTCGGCGGCGGCAATCTGCTGCCCGAGGCTTTCGATCTCTGCCTTGATCGAGCGGATCGTATCGACCGTATTCTTCTCTTTGTCCCACTGGGTGCGAAGGTCCTCGCGCTGGGCATAAAGCTCGGAGAGTTCTTCCTCGATCGGCTTTAGCCGCTCCGAGGCGTCTTTCTCCCGTTTGACACCTTCCTTCTCAATCTCCAACTGCCGGATGCGCTTCTCGACCGCATCAAGCTCTTCGGGCATGGAGTCAATCGAGATGCGCAGCTCCGCAGCGGCCTCGTCGATCAGGTCGATCGCTTTGTCCGGAAGGAACCGATCCGCGATGTACCGATCCGACAGTTTGGCCGCGGCTACAATGGCGGCGTCGGAAATCTTGATACCGTGGAATACCTCGTAGCGCTCGCGAAGGCCCCGGAGTATCGACACAGTGTCTTCTACCGACGGCGGCTGGATGAGAATGGGCGCAAAGCGGCGCTCCAGGGCAGCGTCTTTTTCGATATGCTTACGGTATTCGTCCAGCGTGGTGGCGCCGATAAAGCGTATCTCGCCGCGAGCCAGGGCGGGCTTGAGCATGTTGGAAGCATCCATGGCCCCCTCGGCCGCACCGGCGCCAACGATAGTGTGCATTTCGTCGATAAACAGAATGATCTTGCCCTGCGATTCCTCGACCTCCTTGAGAATGGCTTTTAAGCGTTCCTCGAACTCGCCCCGGAATTTCGAGCCGGCAATAAGTGAACCTATATCCAGCGCTACGAGTTGACGGTCTTTCAGGGTCTCGGGAACCCCGCCGTGAGCGATTTTCTGCGCGAGACCTTCAACCACGGCCGTCTTCCCCGTCCCCGGCTCACCCGTGAGCACCGGGTTGTTCTTGGTGCGACGGGAGAGGATTTTGATCACCCGGCGGATTTCATCCTCGCGCCCGATCACCGGGTCAAGCTTCCCTTCGCGGGCCATCTCAGTCAAGTCGCGGGAGTATTTCTCCAGCGCGGCGTACTTGGACTCCGGGTCCTGATCGGTCACTCGTGACTTTCCGCGTATCGAAGTCAGCGTCTTGAGGAGAAGGTCCCGCTTGACGCCGTTGGACTTGAGAATCTCCTGTGCCTTGCTCTTAACCTCGAGCATGGCCAGAAGCAGATGTTCGACCGAGACGTACTCGTCTTTGAACTGTTTCAGCTCTGCTTCGGCCTTGAAGAAAATCTGCGACAGCTCCTGCGAGGGATACATCTGCCCGCCCTGTTGTTTGGGCAGCATCTTGAGGGCATCCTCGACCTCGGTCGCTATTCTGTCGAGATCGGCGCCCATCTTTTTGATCACCTGCGGGACGAGGCCCTCTTCCTGTTTGACGAGGGCCGCCAGCAGGTGTTCCGGGGTCATTTGCGGATGTTGTTCGGCCTGCGCCATCTGCTGGGCGTAGGCGATAGCATCCATCGACCGCTGGGTAAATCTGTTCAAGTTCATTTATCTATCACCTTCCTTATTTCTTCCTCATCGCTCGTCGTTCCTGCGAAGGCAGGAACCCATTCTTCGCAAGTCACCCTGAGCCTGTCGAAGGGCGGCGTCAGCATTCTTCCAAGTCACCCTGAGCCTGTCGAAGGGCGGCGCTCAAGACGGGCTTAAGCCCGTCGTTCCTGCGAATGCAGGAACCCATCTTCCTCTGGACCCCAGCCTCCGCTGGGGCGACAGAGCGGGCGCATCACAGCATCCCCTCATACTTCTCATCTTTTGCCAGCTGCCAGTAGCGCCAGTCTACGGCGGCGTCGCTCCACAGCGTCATTCTCTTGCAAGAGACGTTGGGAAAGCATCCCCGGCGCACCCGGCCATCGTCTATCGAAAACATCAGACATCGTTCCAGAAACGATACCAGGTGTTCGTGGAAGACTGAAGGTTTCCCCAACAGCAACAAACACCGAATGACGCCGAACAATGCCAGCTCGAAATACAGATTGCCATCCTTGGACATCCGCAACACCGCGTAATGATGCCGCTTGAACGGGATGTCCCCCGCCTTGCGATACTGCGAGAATCCCTTCTCCGTATTGCCGGTGACAAACGCGCCCAGTTCGTTCGCGAACCCGATACCCTCGTTCACAGTGACAAAGCGGCCAAGCCGAGCTTTGAGCCAGTCATCCTCGGTGAGGCCCCAGACGGACAGCAGTTCGTACGCGACCTTGAAGACCAGCCTGGGATCTACGTCACGCTTGGTGCTGGTGTCATCTAAGGTCTGTATCTCCTGTCCGAACACTTGCTTGGTGAACGTACAGCCGCATTGCTTGTATTCCTCGGTGGAGTCTGCCTCGTAGAACTCCTCGATTGGCAGGGGGGTCACAGACCCCTGGTCTACACCCGTCAGCGTCGGGATTGCCTTTTCAGACAGCCCGAGGCGGGACACTGCCGCCTTGAGGTATTCGTTTTCCATCACCGAGTTCTCAAGCTCGTCCGCCAGGAAATTGCTGCATCTATCGCATGCAATGCTGGGAGCGAACGATCCACCCAACATTGCCGGGATAACATTACTCGGAACGATGTTGCCGGACTCACCGCACCAGGCGCACTTGTCCGCATGGACGGTCAGCCCGTCCTTACGTGCGTCTGTTTTTGCGTTCTGTTTCAACATCTTCTTTCATCTCTCCCAGTGCGAGTTCTTCTTTCAGTCACCCTGAGCTTGTCGAAGGGTGGCGTGAGACATTCCGTCATTCCAACGACAGTCACTGTGGGGATCGGGGTTCTGTGCCTTTGCCTTGCTCCTGTCTTTTCCTTTCCACGTACGCACTTAGTTCCTTGCACACTCCGGAGAACATGTGCTTGGCTTGCACCACAAACCACTCCAAGAAATTCGCATTCAATTGGAGATAGCCATGCTTCTGCAGCTCAACCTCACGGTTCAGTAAACACTCTGTGCACAGTCTCTTGAAGTTCGCTTCTTCGCCTGCCGGTATCTCTCCGGCACAGTGTACCAACGAATTCCGAATCATCCTGAGCAACTTGAACTCCGCTCCTAGCAGGACTTCGTCGGGGATGGTGATCCCATATGATTTCTTCAAATATGCCCTCGCGCGCTCTGGTCCTGATCCGCGCAAGTCAGTTACGCGTATTCCGTGTTCCAAGCGACACTGCTCGCACAGGCCATTCAAGGAGTGTTCGACAAAAGCATAGATGCTGAGGAATAAACCGCCGCGCACGATGTTCGGAAACTGGTCCTTAAGCATATCGTGCTGCGCGACGACAAAATCCAAGTCATAGAAGAAAGAGGACTGTTCGTAGTTCTTGATGCCCCCATGCTTGGATTCGTATTCCTTCAACTTCTCACTTATCTTGTCTGCTCTTGTTTCAAGCTCATGGGCAGACTTGTCCAGTCCTGATTCCACTGTTCGAATCAGTCCCAATAGATCGTCTAGCTGCCACAAGTAGTCCGCCGCATCTATGTCAATGTCTCTGTAGTCGATGGGAAAACCCCTCATATCCCTACCCCTCCCACTCATCAAGCAGCTGGCGCTGTTTGTCGGTGAGGGTGGTGGGGATCGTGACCTTGATCTCCACGAACTGGTCGCCGGCCTTGCCGCCGACATCCAGGCCCATCCCCTTCAGCCGCATCTTCGTCCCCGGCTGCGTGCCGGGCGGCACGGTCAGCGAGACCGTCCTGGTCAGAGTCTTGACCTCCTTCTTGCACCCCTTGATAGCCTCGATGAACGAAACCTCCACCGAGCTGTAAATGTCGTTCCCCTTGCGTTCGAAATTCTGATCCGGCATAACCACCACCGTTATAATTAAATCGCCTTGTTCGCCACCGTAAGAGCCGAGATGCCCCTGTCCGCGAAGTCGCACTTTGCCGAAGTTCGCAATCCCGGCCGGGATTGTCACCGACAGCTTTTTCCCTTTGTCACGGGTCTGGATCATGCGACGGGTCCCTTTGACCGATTCCATGAAGCTGATCGTGACCGTCAGATGCATATCCGACCCGCGAGAGACGCGTCGCCTCTGCGCGCGTCCGCCCCGGCGGTTCATCTGCTCGAACGGCGAAGGTCCGCCGTGGCCACCGCCGAAAAGCGATGACAGGATGTCCTCGAATCCGCCGAAGCCGGTCTGGCTGTCAAAATGGAAACCTCCGCCGCCGCGCTGCCCGCCCCGCATGAACTGGGAAAAATCAAAACCGCCGCTGAACCCGCCCGGCTGGGCGCCCGTAAAAGGCCCCCCACCGGTGAAGGCGCCGTACTTGCGCATGTTGTCGTACTCCGCCCTCTTCCCGGGGTCTTTCAGCGTGTCGTAGGCCTCGGATATCTCTTTGAACCGGGCCTCGGCCGCTTTATCCCCCTTGTGGCGGTCGGGGTGGTACTGCTTGGCCAGCTTGCGATAGACCTTCTTGATCTCATCGGCGCCGGCATCTTCAGCCACCCCCAGGGTTTTGTAGAAATCAGTGTTCATACGGCGGTTGTTTCGTTTTCGATGCGTTAACTACTTGTACGCATTCCCAAGTTAGTTTATTCGCTTTCCTTTCACAAGAAAGGCTGACCGTTTACCGGCCAGCCTTTCCACTTCGAGCAATGAGGTATGAATGTCACTTCTCAATTACTTCACCTTGACTTCGATCTCTTTCGGCTTGACCTCTTCCTTCTTGGCCATCTTGACCAGCAGGAGGCCGTCCTTGTAGTCGGCCGAGATCTTGTCGGCGTCGACCGTATCCGGCAGCGTGAACGAGCGGCTGAACGAGCCGGTGCGAATCTCGCTGCGGATGTAGTTGGCGCCCTTGTCTTCCTTTTTGAACTTGCGCTCGCCGGAGACGCTCAGGACGCCGTCCACCACCGAGACCTTGATATCCCCTTTGTCCATGCCGGGGAGTTCAAACGTCAGGCTGAGCTCGTTTTCGTCCTCCTGGATGTCGGTGCGGGGCGAGAAAGCGGCCTCGTTGGCCTCCCAGCGCGCCGGAGAGCCGAAGAAATCTTCAAAGAGACGGTCCATGTTCCAGGTCCGAGTCGGTCTTACACAGATGTTAGTCATTTTGTCACCTCCGAATTCTATTTCGTTATTTTGTTGTTTTCTTTATTGTCGTTCGCTCTTGATCTATACAACCCGCGTGCCAACAGGCATAGCCTGTTATTTGGCAATGACTTAACATTTCGCCTTACTCGGCAAGGCTTCACATTATGCCAATATGGCGTAATTACACAGCCATAATGACATATTTGCAATGTCGTTATGGCGGAGATTGTGCCGAATTGACAGGGGGGGCGGATTTCGGGCGTCCGGGTGGCCCACCATTCCTATGGTGGAATGTGCTGAATCTCCGAACACATGTCACAGGAGCAGACCGGGGACGCAGGCACGGCCTGGTTTCTGCCACCCACGGAAACTCTATCAAAGAGCCTGCGCTCTCCAATCAAGTCAGGCTGAGCCTGTCGAAGCCTGCCAGGCTTGATTGGCTCACACGTCCCCCTTCGACAGGCTCAGGGTGACTTATTGGCGGGTTCGAAGACGGACCCGCCATACAAGACCTGGACCCCAGCCTTCGCTGGGCACACGAAGAGAGAGCTGGGAAGAGGGAAAAAGAGTTGGCGAGACCAGGAGGGAAACCAGCCTTACCGCTTTCCCAGTACCTCCGTTATCGCCTTGTTCAGGCTCGAGCTCTTGAAGAAGAGTTTCGAGGCGGCCGACTGGCTGTCGCGGAATTTCTTCACCTGATCGAGAGCTGCGGCATCGCCGATATCTCCGAGTGACTTTATTACCGCCACTTTGAGATCGTCGCGCGACACCCGGCCGTTTGCCAGGTCGGAGAGTTTCTGCGGGTCCTCGAGAAGCTCCGTCAGGTAAGCCCGGGCTTCCTCTCCCCCCATCTTGCCGAGGGCCCGGACGGCGCGGATCGATTCCTGCGGATTGCGCAGGGCGATATCGATAAGAAGCGGCGCAGATTCCGGCGGACCGACCAGCCCGATCGCAATAATGGCCGCCTCGCGGATCTCCTTGAGAGGATCATCGGCCATAAGCGTGAGACAGTCGATTGCCTCCTCTCCGCCGATCTTCTCCAGCGAGCTGACAATCTCCCGCCGCACCCGAACATCGCTGTCGGAGATGCGCAGTCTGAGGGCGGGCACCCCCTGCTCATCGTGGAGGGAGCCGAGCACGAATATGGAATTGCGGATGACGTACCACTGGCTGTCGGGCAGTTCGTGACGGTCACCGTCGCGCTGGAACATACTGTCGTCGAAAAGAATCTGCGAGAAAACCTTCAATGAGGCTTTGCCCAGCTCCGCCAGGATCTTCAGCGTCAACTGCCGCACGTTTCTCAGCGGATGTGAAATAATCTGGGACAGAGCCAGGGCGATCTCTTCCGAGCCGATCGAGACCAGGACGTCCTTGAGATATTGCCCGGTCTGATGATCGGCGGCGACCAGTTCTTCCACCAATCGCGAGATGGTGCTGCGGCGAGAGATGTTCTCGAAGCCTTTCTTGACCGCCATGGAGTCGTAGACTGTGACGTTGTCCCTGACGAGGCGTCGGCTCGCCATGGCCGAAGTCAATTCGGCCATCAGTTCGTACAGCTTCTCGCGGTGGCAGGTCTCGAAGAGTTTCCAGATCAGTTCAGAATACTCATAGGTCTCGTTCTTCTTCTGCAGTGTCCCGATGACCGCTTCGGTCGTAGTCTCGAGAATAACGCGGTCCGTCACCAGGTTGAGCTCCGCCAGGGTCGAGCCGAGGAGGTTGAGCGCTTTCTGTCGGTATTCGGGATCGCCGGCGCCCATGAACTCGATAAGGCGGCGCACCGTCTCCTGCGCTTTCGGCGCCTGCCCGGTTTTGAGCAGCCGGGCGAAACGGTCGCAGAACTCACGGACGTCATAATCGTGACGGCCCGGGATGAAGATCTCCTCGATCAGGCTCTCTATTTTCTGCGAGGACTCTATCTTGATTTTGCCGGTAGCCGAGGCCGGGTCGATATCATCATTCGTAAGCCCCCGCCGACGGTCTTCGAGATTCTCGATGATAGCCGCCTTCTGAGGATGACAGTCTACCAGCTTGAACAGCGACATGTACAGGGACGAAGCCTCCGAGGACCGGACGCGGTCGTCGCCGCCCGAGCTCAACTGATCGGCCAGTTCGGTCAGGGCCGCCCGGATCTCCATCGCCGGGATGGAGGCGATTCTCTCCGGCAGCAGATAGTCGACTATTTCGGGATCGAAGTCGATCCCCAGTTCCAGGAGCTTGGCCGGGTCGGCTTCGCTGATTGAGGTCAGGCGAGCCAGGTTGGTGCCGAGCTGGTCCAGGGCCAGACGACGCACCGAAAAATCACCGTCGACATCCCCCCGGTACTGCTTGCGGTCCTCGAACAGGCTGAAAGCCTGCTCGGTGTTGACGTGGATGCAATCTATACCGCTTTGCTGGAGATAATCGCCGAGGTGAAAGCCGGGATCGTAGGCGTTTTCGCGCTTGACCAGGCTTTCAATGAAGAACGTGAATTCACTGATCTTCATGCGCCGCTCGAAAATCACGGCGTTGACGTCCGGCACCTGCAGGAACTGCATTATCTGGGCGTTGAAGACGGTGTCCCGAAGTCGGATGTTCAGCAGGTAAAGCTGCCCGCGGAAGACGTTCAGGTTGACGTTGTTCTTGAAGCGAAAGATGGTGCCGAGAATGAAAAACGGTTTCTCGATAGCCTTGACCGCCTGCGGATGGCCGGTGCCGTAGATCGACATCTTCTTGCAGGCCATGGCCAGTTCCCGGGCCAGTGAATGGGCTTGTTCGCTAAGGTTCGTGCTGAGAGTCGATTCCCTGATCGGCGAGGCTGGGTTGCGCATTGTTTTCCCCATAACAGACTATTTTCCCTGCTTGTGTTGCAACTATCAACCGCTTGCCGTCAGTTACCGGAGAGTACTCGATAGCACCCTCGAGCTTATCTTCATCGATCAGCGAACCATCCTCGGTCCGCAGCACCAGGAGCCGGCCCCGGGCCGTCCCGACAACCAGGAACCTTCCCAGCACAACCGGTGACGCCATGACGACATCGACCGTCCGGTGGCGCCACAATTCAGTGCCGGTGGTGGCGTCCAGAGCGACGATTTCGCCGCCGCTATGGCCGACAAAAACTCGATCAGCCGTCACCGCGGGCGAAGTCCAGATCGGGCCGTTGAGCTGTCTCTGCCAGACAATCGAACCGTCGTTCGGTTCCAACGCGTAGACGTGGCCGAGCACATCGGTCACGTAAACGAACTTTCCAATAGCCACGACGCTGACGATGGGGCCTTCCAGTTCGACGCGATATAATTCGCGGCCATCGTCCGCGGCCAGTGCGTATAGAACGCCCCGGTCGGCCGGTTGAAAAACCCTGTCACCGGCAACACTGGCCGAGGTCGAAAGCTGATTATCGGCCTCGAAACGCCAGCTTGCGCTGCCATCCTGGAGCGAATAAGCTTCCAGCAAACCCGCGCCGGAACTGACCAACAGGCGGTTGTCTAGTATTATCGGTCCGGCTCTGGCATCCCTTAACGGCCGGTCCCAGAGGGTCTTCCGGCGCAGCAGGTCATAGCCGTAGAGCCGGTTGCGCCTCGGTGACAGGGCAAACAAGGCCAGAGAATCCTGGATCACCACCCCCGTTTGTACCAGGCCCTTGGTCTTGACGCGACCCCGGTAGTTTCCGGTATGAACGTCGTAAAAATTGATTCGCTTGCGCGTCTCGGGATAGACGAGAGTATTATTGTAGAGAGTCAGGGGGCCAGTCGGCTTTCCCCGGGTAGAAGCCTCCCAGACGACATTCAACCGGCCGTCGAAAACCGCCGACTCGACCGCGCCCCGGGCGGACAGATCGCCCCGCGAATAAGGCCAGTTGCCTTCCGAAGAAATCTCGTCGCGGTGGAGGCGGTACTTCTTCCCGCAGGAAGTCAGGGCTATCGCCGCCAGACACAGTATTAGCAACAGGCGCTTCATCAGAAGTTCCACCCGAAGAAGAAGTCAAAATCGAAATTGGGACTGACGGTATGGAAGTCCGTGGTGCGGGCAAAGTCGAAGCGGAGCAGGACGACGTAACCGAGACTCACGCGGAAACCCCAGCCGAAAGAGCCGATGAACTGGTCGAACTCGTCCTCCCAGGCCGAGCCGACATCGAAAAACAGCGCTCCGCGGATACCGCGGAAGTCCAGCCCGCCTATCGGCAGACCGATCAGGAGAGCATCTATTAGAGGAAAGCGCAGTTCGTTCGACGCAAACAGGATATTGCGGTTATAGAAGGCCCGGCGGTCATAGCCCCGGAAAGACCAGCTTCCCCCGAAATAAATCCGCTGTGGCTCAAGCCCGGTCGAGCTGTAGGCGAACAGCCGGTTGGCGACGGCCGAGTATCGGCCCAGGCGGATATAATGGCGAATGTCGGCAAATGCGAGACGGTTCCAGTTAGCCAGGTCGGAGAGCGAATGCGTGATACCGACGGTCAGGTTATACCGGCGGCCCTCGATAGGTCCGGAAATGTCCCAGATGGAATTGTCGTAGACCCAACTGAGATAGTTGGTCAGGAGGAAAGACTCCCGGGTCGGCAAACCGAATCTCCGGTCTTTCTTGTCATAACGTGCATAGTTGGAGAAATCGACCCGGCTGAACCGTGACATGGGATAGCTCAGCATGCCCACCACGCCGACCTGCCGCTCGAAGTAATACTGGTCGACGTCGTTGTAATACTCGTCGTAGAGATGAAAGGCGCCGAATCCCCAGTTGACACGCTTCTGCCGATTGATGTAGGTCACGCCAAAATTAAACGACTCCAGGACATCGTCCTTGGTCTCGGCCGTGTTGGTCAGCAGGAAGTAGTAAGCGTGATCGCCGAGAATGTCCGACACTGCGGCCTGAATGCCTCCGGCCGAACCGTAAACCGGATCGTAAGAAATAGTCGACTGAGCGATATCGAATGAATAGTCGGTTTCGTATCTGACCGAGGCGTTGGCGAAAGAAGTGTCAATCTCCGCCGGCCGCCAGCGCACTCCCGGAGCGTTGGCCACCGCTGCTACCGGCTCCGGTTCGACGGCAAGGTCCATCTGGTAGACGTTGAACTGCATCCCCTGATACCCGGAGTAAACCAGCTGGCTCCCGTCGGGAGTGAGTCTCGGATCGAACGCCCCGGTAACGTACGCCGACTGCCGTGTGATTTCACCGCCAGGTCCAAGCAGAAAAAGATTGTACGAGCCCTCGCGATCCGACGAGAAGTAAATGCCGTGGTCCGAGACGTCGGGAGTCTGGTCCTTGAAGTTCCCCCAGGTCAACTGCCGGATACTGTCCGGCGTTCGAAGGTCCAACTCGTAGAGGTTGGTTGCCCCGTCGTCGCCTTCGTGACCGCGATCGGAGGCGAATACTATACGGTTACCATCGAGCGAGAAAGTCGGATCGGTGTCGTCGTAGATGTCATCCGTTACGGATTTGTACTCGCCGCTCTTGAGCTCAAGAATGTACACGTCGCTGTGACCGCCCCGGCTGATGCCCGTGAAGACGATCTGTTTTTCATCGGGAGAGAACCGGGGCGAGCGGGCGGCAACCAGATTCTCGAGGCGATATTCGCCGGTGATCTTCTCCTCATTGAGATCATAAATATAGATTACATCCTTCTCTTTGGATTTCGAGGAGAAGGCGACCAGTCCGGAGCTGGTGGCATCGATGCCCGAGCGCAAGAGATAGAGCGACTCGAATTTGATGGATCGTTCGCCCTTGACCAGCGTCTTGACGCCGTCGCCGTTGTCCCGGCGCGGCTTCATGTATATGCCGGAGTAGCCCATGCGATGGGCCATGTACACGACCCATTGGTCCGTCCCTTTGCCGTCGTCCCAGTCGATCGGCACGCCCTTGACACAATAGCCATCGTGAGAGAGCTGCTCGGACTCCATGCGCGGGAGTCCCAGTTCGCCCATCTCAGGGTAGTATTTCTTCTTCAGTTGGTACTGCCACTTCCGCGAGACTTCTTTCAGATCCTCGCCCAGAGTCCAGCGCACAATTTCCTCGAACCGCCGGCCCTTGGTCCAGTTTTCGAAAATCATCAGAAGCTTGTCTTCGCCGTACTCCTCGCTGATGAACTGACACACCGACTGCCCGAGCTTATACATGAAATAGCTGCCGTGGACTTTCCAGAATTCGTCAATCGAGAGCATACGATCGTTGATAACGAGATCCTTGACGATCATATCCGCTTCGGTATCCCACGGCTCGGACCAGAATTCGGCGATACCTTCCATAAACCAGAGCGGCGGATAGGCCCAGCGGGGATGTGCCTGGCGATCAACAATACGGTCGAGCTTGGCCAGCGTAAATACGTGCACCAACTCGTGAACGATCACATGCTCGAAATCCCGGAACGATCCGTGAAACGGAACGACCACCCGTCCCTTGAAGAACTCGGTAAAGCCGGCCACCGACTCGGGGAGTATACCCGAAGTCACGTTGGTCTGGGCGAAAAAAGCCGGCGAGGAATATATGATCAGGGGGACTTTTTTCTTCAGCTCGACGTTGAAGCGGGCGGCCATCGGGTGATAAGTGTCCTCAGCGATCCGGGCAGCGATTCTGGCGACTTCGGCCTCGTCCTTGTAGAAATAGACACGGAAATGGTCGGTCGTCATGACCTGCCAGTCGAAAGAGGAATATTGAATCTTGTTCTTGCCGAAATAGAACTGGGCTTCCGAGCCCCCGGACATCAGGCAAACCAGGGCAACCGTCAGGACTGAGGCCCTGAGAAGTCCCCTTATTGTGGTAGATCTGAATGATGTCATGATTTCGGCCCGGACGCTACCTTAGCTTACAGTCCTCTAACATACCTAGAGACGGGACAGTTCCGGTCTCTGTTCAGTGCTAAACCGACGCTATGATCGTTGTTTACAACTGTTTATCGGCCCAATCCCAGTATAGTTGAAGTCGGCCGCTTTTGCCAGAAGAACCTCCCGGCGTACTCTCCCGGCTTCGCCGAGGCAACTCTCTTGAATAATGTGGCCGGTCCCCCGGGAAAGGTCATTTCTTCTCGACCAGAAAGCGCACCGTCTCTTGCAGATTGTCGAACACCAGTCGTTGCGAGAAGCCGTTGACGTCTGAGATTTTCTTCTCGACTTCCCGGCCGTACCCGGTCCTGACCAGAAGCGCTTGAGCGCCGATTACAAGGCCCAGGTTGAGATCGCTCAGGGTATCGCCTACGACGACTGACCGACGCAGGTCGATCGAAAGCTCCTGAGCGGCCTGTTCGGCCATCCCCGGCGATGGTTTCCGGCAGTCACACTCACGGGTAAACTCCGGATCAGAACCTCCGTTCGCATAGTGCGGGCAATAATACAAGGCGTCAATCTCAACGCCCTGCTGCAGCAACAGCTCCAACAGCCGCGCGTTGACCCGTTCAACTTCGTCCAGACCAAAAAAGCCCCGCGCCACACCCGACTGATTACTGACGATCACCAGCTTGTAGCCGGCGGCGGCGGCCTGTTTCAGGGCCTCGGCCGAGCCCTCGATCAACTCCACCTCGTCGGGATTAGAAAGATAGTCCTTGTCTACGATGACAGTGCCGTCGCGATCAGCCAGCAGGGCCCGTTCGCGCCGACAATCGGCCTTGATAATCTCCCCTGCCTGTTCGGCTACGTCGGCTGAAGTAATCCTGTTGAAGCAGAAGCGCTCTTCGCGATAGCAGGGCTTTTTGCCGTGCAATGAGCAGGGACGACAGGGTTCCTCGACCTCAACCACACGATCATAAAGACCTCTCGGGGAGAATCCGAGCACCGGGTGGGTGGGTCCAAAAATAGACACCACCGGCGTCCCAACCGCCGAGGCGAGATGGGCGATGCCGGAGTCGTTGGCGATCGCGACGTCGGCACGGGCGATCACCGCCGCCAGCTTTTCTATAGGGAAATCGACCAGTTCTTTGAAGTACTCCGGCGGCAGAGTCTGTTCCAGTCCTGACTTGCCGGCGTCTTCCGAAGTTACCGCCCAGACTATCCGGGCACTGGTGGAAGCGTGAAGCTCCCGGACGGCTGCAGCAAAGCGCTCCGGCGGCCATTGTTTGTTGGGATGAGCCGCCCCCGGGGCAACCACCACGACCGGATGCACAGGTTCTGCGAACGGCAATTCCTCCGGAGCCAGGTCTTTCGGGTGTAAGAGCGGCCGCCGGCAGGGCGCCGGAAGTCCCAATTGCGACAGTACGTCGTTATACAGGTCGATCGTATGTGGATAAGCACGCGGTATCTTTTTCTGCCTGACCGCCGCCCGCCGCTCCAGCCGCCGCTTCGGGTAAACAACCTTGCGATTGACCGTAATGAACTTGCGCGCGAGCCAGGAGCGCAGGTTGCCGTGCAGGTCGACCAGCAGGTCGAAATTCTGCTTATCAAGCCGGTACAGTGCTCTAAGGAGATCAAACGAAGAAGCCTTGTCGGGGATGGCTACTACTTCGTCGACGCCGTCGAACTGCTCCACCAGGGGTGCGAAGCGCTCTTTGGTCAGGAAGGTGATCCGGTCGCCCGGGCGGGCTATCTTCAAATTAACGACGGTGGGCGTGGTAAGAAGAAGGTCCCCCAACGATCCGAATCTGACAATGAGTATGCGCTGGTCCATTCAAATGAAAAGATACAGCCCCATGGCGCCGGCCGCAAAGCAGTAATAGGCAAAATACTCGAATTTGCCCCGCCGGATGACTTTGAGCACCGCGTAGACCGCCAGAAGGCCGAAAACAAAGGCAAATACGGAGCCGACCAGGAAAGGCCCGGTATCGGCGGTGCTTACCGCCATCAAATCTCTGGCTTTGAAAACGACGGCTCCGGCGATGGCCGGTACGGCCAGCAGGAACGAAAACTCAGCGGCCCGCGAGGGCTGCACGCCGGCGAGCATACCGACGGCGATAGTCGAGCCCGAGCGCGAGATGCCGGGCATTATCGCCAGGGACTGAGCCACCCCGATAAGCACGGCGGTCGGCCAGGAGACCTGGCTCTCCCCCTTGCTGACGAAACGGGTCGAAAGCAACAGCAGGCCGGTGACGAGCAGCATACATGATGTTACTACCGGACTCGAGAAGGCCTCTTCGAAGAAGTCCTTGAAGAGCACCCCGGCCAGGCCGGCCGGTATGGTGCCTGCTATCAGGAGGCCGATCATCTTCCGCTCGGCTTTCATCGCGGGGGTATAGACGGCTTTGAGAAGCTCACAAATGCCCGCCCGGAAATAGACCAGAACGGCCAGCAGCGTTCCCAGATGAACCAGTAGTTCAAAAGACACCCCGGGCTGTTTCACCCCGAGAAACTCCTGGACCAGCACCAGGTGTCCCGATGAGGATATGGGTAGAAACTCGGTGAGCCCCTGTATTATACCGAGCAGGACAGCGTCAAGGTAGGACATAAAGTAACGGCCCCGCCGCCCGGCGGGGCCGTGATCTTTCCGGTTTTGGAGTTACATCACGTTGAAGTCGACACCCATAAAGACGCCGTCGTTGCCGTCGAGCTGGAACTCGCCGTAAAACGTCACGGTGGAAGTCATGATCCACTGAACACCACCGTTGAACCCAAGCTCGAGATTACTCTCAGAGTCGTCTCCGGTGAAACCGGCTGGACGATCAAGACTGAGCGCCTCGAGCCTGGCGTTGATGCGGGCATAAGGCGCCAGGGTGCCGCCGTTTTTCAGATGAATCGGATAGGAGCCTATCAAATGCCCGCCGATCTGCACTACCGAGAGGAAGTCATAGTCGGCGTATTCGAAGAAGCCGCCCACGGCCATGTCAAACGGATGGTTCGTATTCGGCCCGTAAGACCAGTATTGCCATTTGAAGTCGGCGCCAATGGTGAATTTGGTGTCGGCGCCGTCCTGGTCAACCAGGCCCAGCTTGATCCGACCGTCGGTATATTCAGAAAGACCGAAAGTAAACGAGCCTACGAAAGAGGTAGCGTCGGCGACCCCGACCCCGAAACCGAAACTGCCCTTACCCTGTCCCACGGCGCTGGCGCCTGTCAGGGTGCCAAAGGCTGACCCGGCGGCATCGATCGCAAAGCTTGACCCGGTCGAAAGAGAAAACAATATTAACAACACGACAAATGTCCGTTTCATCCTGTCAAATCCTCTTGTCTATGTGAGTTACAGTTTGAGTACAAAATGTTTTCGACGGTGGGTAGTGTCAACATAAAAAGCCACCGAAAGCCCCTTCGTTATTAGTTGACAGTGATTTACCTCCCTTCTTTCTTCCAACCAGGCGGCCAACCGTGTCGATTGCAATCAGCCCGGTTGTTGCAGTCGAGTTACTTGAAAGCCCCGAATTGATATCCGGTACGAAGCTTATACGCCTGGACGGGAGAAAAAGTTATGGCAGATGAGACAACCTCGGGCTCCCCGGGTTCGGCAACACCGGGAAGCGCCCTGCGCGCTCAATGGGCCACGCGGTTTGGGTTCATTCTGGCCGCCGCCGGGTCGGCGGTCGGTCTCGGCAATATCTGGAAATTTCCATACATCACCGGCGTTTACGGCGGGGGCGCTTTTGTCATCGTTTACCTGGGCAGTGTCCTGCTGGTCGGTTTGCCGCTTATGATTGCCGAGCTCATGATCGGCCGCCGGGCCCAGGAGAATCCGGTCGGGGCCTTCCAAAGGCTGCATTACAGAGG
>Ga0272444_10002336_pt1 | contig 17566 bp, 11 predicted proteins | sample SSMForm13_FD_201033 | JGI IMG/M metagenome (GOLD analysis project Ga0272444, IMG submission 201033) | Marine sediment archaeal communities from Little Sippewissett salt marsh, Falmouth, MA, United States - SSM-Form-13 | ecosystem: Environmental > Aquatic > Marine > Wetlands > Sediment ... | reverse complement strand
GATGTCCAGTTACCCTCCGACGTATCCTTGGCCACGAATTCGCGGATACTGTTGACCCGCGAGTCGATTTCATCGATGTAGTTGAGCAGCACGGCCTCGATGGTCTTGGGCGGCTCGGGTGATCCAAAGGCCCGCTCACCATGGTGGCTGACCAGCATATGCTTGAGCAGGTGGGCCTTGGTTTCGGGAAAATCAGGCACCTGTTTCAGTTTCTCGTCCAGCATGGCAAGACCGATTACAATATGACTGAGCAGGCGTCCCTGATCAGTGTAATCGATACGGCTGGTGTATTCCAGTTCGCGAAGTTTGCCCACATCGTGGAGAATCACCCCGGCCAGCAGCATATCCCGATCCACACCGCTGTAATGGCTGCCCACCATTTCCGCCAGCACGGCCATGGAAAGCGTATGTTCCAGAAGGCCTCCAATATAGGCATGGTGCATCATTTTGGCTGCCGGCGCACGCATGAAATCCGCCACAAAGTCCGCATCCTGCCAGAATAGCGCGAACAGGGCCGCAAGATGCGGATCCTGCATGCGGCCGGTCATCTCCTGCAGGCGATCCATCATTTTGGTCACATCGCGGGTGGTGGCGGCCAGAAAATCCGCGGCATCCACCTGATCCGCCGGTACCCCCGCCATATCTTTGACCACCAGCTGCAGGTTGCCGCGGTATTCCCCCACCTGAGCACGTACATGCACGAAATCCCCCTCGGCGGCAGCGGCAAGAATGCGATCCACCTGATCCCATACCACGCCTTTGACCTGACCGGTACGATCGGACAGGGTCACGTTGAGGAACGGATTCCCATCTTTTTTATGGGCCACATTGCGCTCGGCCAGCAGAAACACATCGTCGACGGCATCGCCGGCAACCAGTTCAGAAACAAACCGTTTACTCATCATTATCTCCGTTGCTGTCCATCCCCGATCTAAGAATCCATTTCCCCCAGATCCCATCCAGTCAATTCGCGCAGGGCATCATAGTCGGTCATATCGCATTTGATGGGGGTGATCGAGATGAAGCGATCTTCGATGACGGCACCATCGATGTCGGATTGATCGTAGGCCACCTGACGGTCACATCCCGGCCAATAATAGGTCCGGTCCCATGGATCCTTTCTTTTCTCAAAAGGCTGGGCAAACGCGCGGGTTCCCTGCCGGCTCCAGCGGATGCCACGGATCTGGTCCATGGGCAGATTGGGAAAATTGACGTTGAGGAACGTGCCCGCCGGGAGCCCTCGCGCCATCATCTGCATGGAAATGGTTGTGGCAAACCGGGCCACATCGGCCACATGACCGTTGCCGGGCGCCATGATCGACACAGCCATGGCGGGAATGCCGGCCATGGCGGCTTCTTTGGCGCCAGCCACAGTGCCCGAGTAATTGACATTGATGCCCACATTGGCGCCGGGATTGATCCCGGATACCACCAGCCCCGGGGGCGTGTCCATCAGCTCCGCCAAACCCAGTTTGACACAGTCCGCCGGTGTCCCATTCACGGCAAATCCCGTCATTGACCCATTGACCTGAACTTGCTCATACCGCAGCGGCTGGTGAAGGGTAATCCCGTGCCCAACGGCGCTGCGTTCACGATCCGGTGCCACCACCGTCACCTGGCATTGTGATGAGGAAAAGGCATGATACAACGCCCATAGCCCGGGCGCGTGGATGCCGTCATCGTTGGTTAAAAGCACTTGCATAAATACAACACACTTTCATCGCTCGGGTCGCCCCGGCAAATAGAGCGCCCTGGCGTGATGGATAGAGAAAACTGTTGTTGCAATTTCAATTTGGATAGCTTTATATTTAATTTTTTGTTTGGGTGCAAGCGGTTAGGGTCACGGTAAGAAATAATTCCATCATAAAATGGTGGCTTGTAGACGGGCCACAAGCAAGAAAGATGTGGAATTATTTGTTTCCGGGGCCCTGATCCTGCTTACCGTGATCCATACATCGACAACCGGTTTCCCCAATCCAGCGATATCTTACAATCATTGATGCGGTCGTTAATCTTGAAAGTCCTTCTTCCAGTCACCAACCCTTGGTTTATGAGCTTGGGCATCCTGCTTGCCACGGTATGTTTACAGATGCTTGCGCCCTCTTTTACGTATTCAAAATCGCTTTCTCTCGACAAAGTCAAAGGCGACCCTTCGGTGCCATGGCAAATGGAGGCCGATACAATAGGGTACGACACCCTATCGGAAACCATTCATTTACGGGGCAATGTGATCATCGAAAAGCAGGCCACCCGGCTTACCGCCGATCGGGTGGCGTTTAATCGCAAGGCCCAGCATGCTTCAGCCTCCGGCCATGTGATGATGACCGTGGGCAAGGATGTGATTACCGGCGATAGTATACAAATGGATATGCGGCGCGAAACCGGGGCAATCCAAAATGGCGGCGTTTTCTTGTCGGATACTCATTTTTACATCCGGGGCGATCGCATCGAAAAAACCGGCAAAGAATCTTACCAGGCGGAAAACGCGTCCCTTACCAGTTGCGATGGGGATGATCCGGACTGGGTCATTACCGCGCGGCGCGTCAACGTGACCATCGAAGGCTATGGCACGGCCACCCACGCCGTTTTCCGGGCCGCGGATGTGCCGCTGGTGTATACGCCGTACCTCCTGTTCCCGGCCAAATCCAAACGCCAGACCGGGCTCCTGATTCCGATGCCGGGATATTCGAGCCGCAAAGGCGTAATCTGGGACCAGCCCTTTTTCTGGGCCATCAACGATCACTCGGATGCCACCCTTTATACCCATATCATGCAGCAGCGCGGTGTCAAAATGGGTCTGGAGTATCGCTATGCCCTGTCTGACGACAGTTTCGGCACCATTATGGCCGACGGCCTGAACGATCGGCAGGTCGATGACGGTTCCGACTACGCCAGCGATAAGTGGGGGTACAACGACGACGCCTACACCCGCCCCAACACGGATCGATACTGGCTGCGCGCCAAACTGGACCAGAAACTGCCCGGCGATGCCATGGCCCGCCTGGATCTGGATCTGGTCAGCGATCAGGATTACCTGGTCGAATTTCAGGACGGCAGCAGCGGATATGACGCAACCTATAAATATTTTTTGGAAACCTATGGCCGCGATCTGGATACCTATGATGAAAATACACGCACCAACCGGCTGAACATCAATAAAACCTGGACATACTATGCCTTCAACGGGGAATTGTTGTGGAACGACAATGTGATTAACCGGCGCTGGAATGAGACCGACACCACGCTTCAACAAATGCCGATGATCATGTTCGACAGTTTGAAGCAGTCGGCCTTTGGCACCGGTATATACTGGGATATCGAGTCCGAAGCCACCTACTTTTACCGTGAGGACGGACATCGCGGCTATCGGGCCGATGTGCACCCGCGCGTCTACCTGCCGCTGCGGTGGAAAAATTATCTGTCGGTGGAGCCATCGGCGGGGTGGCGCGAAACCACCTGGCGCATGGATCGCTGGGATGATGAAAACATCGACCGGTCCACCTACCGCCAGATCTACGATTTGGAATTGAATGTTTCAACGAAACTGTCCAAAGTCATGGACACGTCCATCAAAAATGTGGATCGTATCCGTCACAGCATCAAGCCCCAGGTGACCTACACCTACATTCCCGATGAGGATCAATCGGAATTGCCTTATTTTACCGATGAGGACCGTATTGACGCCGCCAACCAGATCACCTATTCACTGACCAACACCTTCACCGCCCGACTGGATCATGACCCGCCGCCATCCCCCACCAGGCAGGCGGACAGCTTTCCATCGCTGCCCACCGGCATGCCCACAGACATGCAAACCACCCCGCAAACGGCCAGACAGGCGGCCCGGCAAAGGGCCCGGCAGGAAGATGATATCATGCTTTACAATTACTTGCGATTCTGTCGCTTCTACCTGGAACAGAGTTATGATATCACCAAAGCCAGAAACAACGAATCGGCAACCTTGTCAGACGTATACGGAGAATTGGAGTTCAAGCTGAACCGCTATTTGTCGTTCAATGCCGATGCAGAGTACGACACCTACGACACCCGTTTTTCATCCCACAATGTGGGCACAACCCTGACCGACTGGCGCGGTGATCGATTATTCGTGGAACATCGTTACGAAACCAGCGTCAATGAATCTGTCCGCAGCGCCCTGTTGCTCAACCTGACCGATTCGTTGCTACTCCGCGGCACCTACGAACGCGATCTTCTGAATGATGAGAATATCAGCAGGGGCGGTGGATTCATCTATAAAACCCCCTGCTGGGCCATTGGTGTGTTTTACACCAAGGAAGACAATGATGAAAAATATGATTTTCTGATCAACCTTGGTGGACTTGGTAAGATTTCCGGTTAGGCTCAGGTCATGCATGAACACCATTGCCTTTTATCATCAGGGATGATACACGAGTTGCCCTCTGATGCCGATGGTATATAATCACTGAAAATTTCAGATTCATTGGCTATTTTATTGGAACGGAACCTTAGCGTTATGGCCGGAGACAAACTTACCCAGGCATGGTATGCCCTACACACAAAAAGCCGGTTTGAAAATGTCGTCAATGAGGGACTCACCAAAAAATCATTAGACGTCTTTTTGCCCAAAATCACGGTAAAGAGTCGGCGCCGCGATCGCCACAAGATGATTCGCGTGCCGCTTTTCCCCGGTTACGTTTTTGTGCGCACCGATCTTAATCCGTACGAGCATGTGGAAATCCTGAAAACCACCGGCGCTGTGCGGCTGATCGGCAGTGCTCGCGGTCCGGTAGCCATCGCCGACGACACGATCCATTCACTGAAAATCATGGTCGCCACCGATGAAGAAGTGATCACCGGCACCCGCTTTAAAAAAGGGGATCGCGTCGTCGTCATCAACGGCCCGTTTGCCGGGGTGATGGGCGTTTTCTCAAGCTACCGGGGGGACGGCCGGGTAATCGTCAACATCGAGGCCCTGGGCCAGTTTGCCGCTGTAAATGTCAATGCTGAAGACGTGGAAAAACTGCCGGAAATATTAAGATAACTGCTTGACTTTGTATTAAGTTCTGTTTTATAGGAACAGCTTTGATTCGCGCACATCACCGATTGTTCAAGGAGGGTATATGAACAAACTGGAGCTCATCTCCGCTTTGAAAACGAAAGCCGATATTTCCAAGTCCGAAGCGGCAAAAGTGGTCCAGATCTTTTTTGACAGCATGGCCGACGCCATGTCTGATGGAGAACGTGTTGAAATTCGTGGCTTGTGCAGCTTTTTCGTGAAAGAATACAAAAGCTATACAGGAAGAAACCCCAAAACCGGCGAAAAGGTTACCATCAAGCCCAAGAAACTTCCTTTTTTCAAAGCCGGCAAAGAACTCAAGGAACGGGTGGATCAATAGATCCCCGCAAGCATCTAATGCTGGAGGGCCGGCTGTGCCCGACCACCCGTTGTCTCAATGGCGGTGGCGGGCCAATCCAACCGCTTTGGAAAATATAACATGACGACGGCAATCGGATTTGACGCCATCGTTGGCCAACACCACCCTATCACGCTGCTTAAAACGCTCATTCGCAATGGGACTTTGCCCCACGCACTGCTCTTTACCGGTGACGATGGCGTGGGCAAACAAACAACGGCCATGGCGTTTGCCATGGCCTGTAACTGCCGGACACTGAAATCGGCACTCGCCTCCCCTGTCAAACCCAATGCCATTGATGCCTGTGGTGAGTGTGCGCCTTGTAAAAAAATCATCGGCGGCCACCACCCGGACATCATTCAGATTGCCCCCATGCCATCGGTGATAAAAATTGACCAGATCCGGGCCCTGCTCGAAAACCTGGCCCTTAAACCCAACGAGGCGGACAAACGGGTGGTGATTATCTCAAATGCACAATGCATGAATCCGGAATCGGGCAATGCACTGCTCAAAGTATTGGAAGAGCCCCCGGACCGGACGCTGATGGTACTCACGGCCCGGCAGACGTCCGATTTATTGCCCACCATTGTGTCCCGCTGCCGGCACATCCATTTTTCCCCGCTGGATGCGGCGGATATTGAACAAGTGCTGATCCAGGTGGATCAAGTCGAGGCCCAATCCGCCCGAACCGTTGCCGGTTTGTGCGGCGGCAGCATCACGCGGGCGCGCAAATGGGTTGACCCCAAATGGATAAAACGGCGAGAATGGATCATTGAAGCGCTGAGTCATGTGCTGGCGACCGGCCCGACCCACATTGAGCCTTGGATGGCGTTATCGGAAATCTTGGCCAGGCGCAAGGATCTTGTTGAAGAATCCCTGGAAATCATTACAATGTGGTTGCGGGACCTGTTGGTGGCCCGCCATGCATCGGCGCATGTATTGAACAAGGATCGGTTGGATACCCTGAGCAAAACCGCGCAAACCGTCACGCCGACACAGCTGTTGGCATATATCGATGCGGTCGATCATGCGCGGGAATCACTGAAGTCCAATACCAACCTGAGGTTAACCCTGGACGCCATGGTCCTGACGATGTCTGGTGTGACAGCATGATTAAAAAAGTGGGAATCCGCTTTAAAAAAGGCGGCAAAATTTACGATTTCAGCTGCGGTGCCTTTGTACTCAATGTGGGTGAAAAGGTTATCGTGGAAACAGAAAAAGGTCTGGGCTTTGGCACGGTGGAGACCCCTCCGGAGGTGATTGATGAAGCCAAGCGATCGGGCAAACCCCTGAAAAAAGTCTTTCGCAAAGCCAATGACAAAGACCTTAAACAGGTCGAAAACAACAAAACCCTGGAGCGTGAGGCGCACGCCTTCTGTTTGAAAAGCATCAAATCCCTCGGCCTGCACATGAACCTTTTCAGCGTCGAGAGCACCTTTGATGCCAGCCGGCTGACATTTTTCTTTACCGCCGATGGGCGCGTGGATTTCAGGCAGCTGGTTAAAATTCTGGTCAAACAGTTCCGGGTGCGCATTGAAATGCGCCAGGTGGGCATTCGCAACCAGGCCAAAATGTGCGGGGGCATCGGCCGCTGCGGGCGAGTATTTTGCTGCTCTTCATTCATGGAAAAATTCGAGCCGGTATCGATCCGCATGGCCAAACAGCAGGGGCTGTCCCTCAACCCGACCAAAATATCAGGCCAATGCGGCCGCCTGATGTGCTGCCTGACCTTTGAGAACGAAACCTATCGCCAACTAAAGAAAAATTTCCCAAAAATTGGCAAGGTCATCAAAACCAAAAGTGGGTCCGGTAAGGTGACCCGCCACAACGTGATCTGCAACCGCCTGACCGTCAAACTGGAACAAGGCGGCGAAGTTGAAATCAGCCTCGACGATATTATTGAAAACAGGAGATAAACCATGGCTGCGCCGTTTTATATCACCACCCCGATCTACTATGTGAATGCCCGGCCCCATCTGGGGCATGCCTATACCACCATTGTCGCCGATGTGGTCAACCGCTTTCAATCCATGTCCAGGGAGCAAACCTATTTTCTGACCGGCACTGACGAACATGGGGACAAAATTGTACGCGCCGCCAAAAAAGAAAACTGCACGCCGCGTGAGTATGTGGACAACATCAGCGGTCTGTTCAGCAGTCTGTGGCCCGAGATGAACATCTCCAACAATGCCTTTATCCGCACCACCGATCCATCCCACATAGCGGTTGTGGAAAGCATTTTGCAACGTATTTACGATGCCGGCGACATCTATTTCGCCGAATATGAAGGACTGTACTGTTTTGGCTGTGAGCGGTTTTACACCGAGCGCGAACTGGTGGACGGCCGATGCCCGGATCATCAGACGCCCCCGGAAACCATCAAGGAATCCAATTATTTTTTCAAAATGAGCCGCTATCAGCAGTGGCTGATCGACCACATCAATGCGAACCCGAATTTTATCCGGCCCGAACGCTACAAAAACGAGGTGTTGGCGTTTTTGCGCGAGCCGCTGGGGGATCTTTGTATCTCCAGGCCCAAATCCCGGTTAAAATGGGGCATCACCCTGCCCTTTGACCATGATTATGTGACCTATGTGTGGTTCGACGCCCTGCTCAACTATGTCTCGGCCCTGGGATACCCGGACGGTGAGCTGTACCATACCTTTTGGCCCGTGGCCCAGCATGTCGTGGCCAAGGACATCCTCAAACCCCATGGAATCTACTGGCCGATCATGCTCAAAGCGGCCGGTCTGCCGATCTACCAGCATCTCAATGTTCACGGCTACTGGAACGTGGATCAGAGCAAGATGTCCAAAAGCATCGGCAATGTAATCGAACCCCTTGAAATGAAAAACATCTACGGTCTGGACGCGTTTCGTTTCTTTCTGATGCGCGACATGGTCTTTGGTCTGGATTCGAACTTCAGCGAAGAGGCCCTGGTCGGGCGGATCAACGCGGATCTGGCCAATGATCTGGGCAACCTGTTTTCACGGGTGCTCTCCATGGCCCACAAGTATTTCAAGGGGGTGGTGCCCGAGCCGGCCCTGGATGTGGAAAAGGAAATGGATCTGGGACTGGCCCAAAAGGCCCGCGATGCCATCGATGCCTATGCGGCCAACATGGATACCTTTGCCTTTCACAAGGCCCTGGCGGCAGTCTGGGAATTTATCACCCACATGAACAAATATGTGGACATCACCGCCCCCTGGACCCTGGCCAAAAACAAGGCGGCCCACAAACAGTTGGAAACGGTAATCTACAACCTCTTGGAAGGACTGCGCATTATCTCCGGGCTGATCTATCCGGTAATGCCCGACACCGCCGTCAGTATGCAGAAACACTTGGGCCTTGACGGCGATGATACGTTCTACAAAATGGACCGGCTGACAATCTGGGGTGGTCTGACACCGGGCATCAAACTGAAAAAATCGATTTCCCTGTTCCCCCGCGTAGAGCTGAAAGACAAGCAACAAAAAAACCAGTCAGCAGAAAGCGGAAGTGCCATGGCCAGTCCCATTAAACCCGAAATCACCATTGACGACTTTGCCAAAGTGGATTTACGTGTGGCCACGGTGATCTCTGCCCAGGCCGTTCCCCGGGCCAAAAAGCTGTTGCAACTGGAAGTGGATCTGGGCGAAAAACGAACCATCGTTTCCGGTATCGCCGGCAGCTACGACCCTGAATCACTGGTTGGCAAACAGGTTATCGTAGTCGCCAATCTCAAGCCCGCCAAACTCATGGGGGTCTTGTCCAAAGGCATGCTCATCGCGGCCAGTGACGATTCCGGCGTGACCGTGGCCACCCTGGACAAACCCGTCAAGGCAGGCACACCGCTGAGCTGACAGGAATGCTTTTTCGCCGATGACTTTTTCCCATAATCCTGATAAATATCCGCACCAAACGGGCTGGAGAGCTTACCAGGAATACCTCAGGCGGAATCAAAAACAGGTCAACAAGATTCGTCTGCGACGACTGTGTCAACGCCTGATCTTTTGTGGTATGGTCGCCCTGATGGTGGTGCTCGTGGGCAAGGTCTTTTTCACCGATAAGGAAAAGGCGTCAGCCCCACCGATGAGGAACGCCGAGCCGGCACCGGCCGCCCCCCCGGCTGTGCCACTGTCAAAAACAGGTCAACCGAAAAAATTGATCCAGAAGTCCGATGTCCGGATATTTCTGGGCAACACGCGGCTGACGAATGTGGTCGAGCAGCCGGTCGAGATATCCTTTGACCATCGTCCTTACCGGGTTTACACCAGCCTGGACCTGGATCTGCAACAGTACCTGCTCAAGAAAATGGACCGGGTCAACTCACGCTATATCGGCATCGTCACCATGCAGCCCGACACCGGCCGATTGCTGACCATGGCCGGATTCAACAAAATCGATCCAGATCAGGATGCCTGCCTGAGAGCGGACTATCCGGCGGCCAGCCTGTTTAAAATCATCACTGCCGCAGCCGCCATCCAGGAGAAAGGCTATACGGCTCGAACCCGTTTAAAATTCAACGGCTACAAGCACACCTTGTATAAACGCCAACTGACCGATCGGACCAATCGCTATACCAACGCCATCTCCTTCAAGGATTCTTTTGCCCAATCGGTCAATCCGGTATTTGGAAAAATCGGCGCCCTTTATCTGGATCAACAGGCGCTGGCGACTTTCGGTGATGCGTTTTTTTTCAATCGTGACGTCGGATTCGAGCTGCCCTGGCCCACCAGCCATCTGGAAGTGGGGCTGGATTCCTACAGGCGGGCGGAAATCGCCAGTGGGTTTAACAATCAGACCACCATTTCGCCCCTGCACGGCGCCGTGATCGTGTCCGCCATCGTCAACAACGGCAAACCCGCGGAACCGACGCTGGTGGACCGCATCGATGACCCAAGCGGCCGTATGGTCTACCATAGCAGTCCCCGTTTCTTGCCACCTGCGGTTTCCCCTGAAACCGCACAGGTGCTGGATCAACTGATGATCGCAACCGTAAAAAAAGGAACGGCCAGGAAACCTTTTCGCGGCTACTCCCGTGACAAGGTGCTGTCCCGTCTCAACTTGGGGGGCAAAACCGGTTCCATCAACAACCGCAGCAAATGATGTCCGCTTTGACTGGTTTGTGGGCTATGCCACGGAAAAAAAAGGATCCGAAAAAATTGTGGTATCGGTCGTGGTGGCCCATGAAAAATACATTGGCATCCGGGCCAGCCAGTATGGCCGCATGATCATCAAACGTCATTTCAAAGACTATTTCACAAAAAAAAGTCAAACCGGAACGGATTCCAGCAGCTGATCGGCCCCAAATCCGACCTTTTCAAATTCATGCGGGTGGGATAAAGATACGATACTGAATCATAATAAACCGCACTTCAACCTCTTCAGCAATTCTTCAATTCAAGATAAGGAGGCATACCATGCCCGGCTTTGAAATATTCGGCCAGGAGGAACGCGAGCAGGTAGGCGACGTATTGGAAACCGGTGTTCTTTTTCGCTACGGTTTCGACGGTGCCCGCAACGGCCACTGGAAAGCCAAAACCTTTGAAACGGAACTGGCCCAGCGATTGGGCGTTTCCTATGCACACCTTTGCGCCAGTGGCACGGCAGCCCTTGGCACCGCCATGGCCGCCTGCGGCGTGGGTGCCGGCGATGAAGTCATCGTGCCCCCATTCACCTTCGTGGCCACCGTCGAAGCGGTACTCATGGCCGGCGCCGTGCCGGTGTTCGCCGAAATCGACGAGACCCTGTGCCTTGCGCCCGAGGCGGTGGAAGCCGCCCTGACCCCGGCCACCAAAGCGGTCATTCCCGTGCACATGTGCGGTTCCATGGCCCGCATTGACGAGCTCAAACAGCTTTGCGACCGCAAGGGCCTGATTCTGTTAGAGGACGCCTGCCAAAGTGTGGGCGCCACCTACCAGGGCGATGCCCTGGGCAGCTTCGGTAAGGCCGGGTGCTTTTCCTTTGATCCGGTCAAGACGATTACCTGCGGCGAAGGCGGAGCCGTGATCACCAACGACAAGGACATCTATCTGGCGGCCGATGCCTATGCCGATCACGGCCACGATCACATCGGCACCGATCGCGGGGCCGAAGACCATCTGATCATCGGCACCAACTACCGCATCAGCGAGCTCAACGCGGCCGTGGGCCTGGCCCAGCTGCGCAAGCTGGACTGGATTCTGGATACCCAACGGCACAACAAAGCCTTGATCAAAGACGCCATGACAGGCGCCCCCGGCATCGAATTTCGTCAGCTGCCGGACCCGGCCGGTGATTCGGCAACCTTTCTGACCTTTTTCATGCCCGATCTGGACAAGGCCCGCCAGGCGGTCGCGGCCCTGTCTGCTGCCGGTGTGGACGGCTGTTTTCACTGGTTCGACAACAACTGGCACTACATCCGCAAATGGAATCACTTTCATAGCCTGAAAGCATCGGCCCGACTGGCGGTTCAGGCGCTGCCCAACAGTCCGGACTACAGCCGTATCCACCTGCCCCAGTCCGATGCCATCATGCAGCGCACCATCTCCATGCAGATCAAACTGGGATGGACACCCGAGCAGCTGGAAGAACGGGCAAAGACAACAGCCAAAGTACTGCAAGACATTTAGGCACGCCTTTGAAAGCACCGTCTAAGGCCCGCTAACGGCGTTAGAAAACGACTCGAAATGCTCACATATTGTCATATATGCTCCGCTTCCGAGCCGTTTTCCGCCTTGTTATCGGGCCTTATCCAGCACTTTCAAAGGCGTGCTTAGGCATCCGAAAAGGAAAACTGAATTTTAGAAAAAAGAACTTACTACCGATAAAGGACTAATTATGTTTCGCAATTTTAAAATGGTTTCCAAAGTGATCTTTGGCCGGGGGTGCTTTGCCCAGCTGGGGGATATTCTGCGCGAAAAACGGCAGGGCAATGAATCGGTAATGGTATTTCTGGTGGATGACGTGTTCAAAGACAAGCCACTCAAAGACCGGTTGCCGCTTGGTGCCGATGATATGCTGATTTGGGTCAATGTTGACGATGAACCCAAAACCACCTACGTGGATCAGCTGACCCTGGATGTCAAAAATCATATGGCCGACAAACAGGACGCGCTGCCCTGCGGTGTGATCGGAATCGGCGGGGGCAGTACCATGGACCTTTCCAAGGCCGTGGCTCTGATGCTCACCAATGACGGGTCCTCCGCCGACTACCAGGGCTGGGATCTGATCAAGAAACCGGCCGTCTACCACGCCGCCGTGCCCACGCTGTCCGGTACCGGCGCCGAAGTGTCCCGTACCACGGTGCTGACCGGTCCTGAGAAAAAGTTGGGTCTCAACTCAGATCACACAGTATTCGACCAGATCGTCCTGGACCCGGAGATGATTGCCGACGCGCCCAACCCGCAGCGTTTCTACACCGGCATGGACTGCTACATCCACTGCGTGGAATCGTTGACCGGTACCTATCTGAACAGCTTTTCCCAGGCGTATGGTGAAAAATCCATGCAGCTTTGCCAGGACGTATTTTTAAATGATTTTGAGGATGCGGACGACAAGCTGATGATGGCATCCTACTGCGGGGGGATGAGCATCGCCTACTCCCAGGTGGGTATCTGTCACGCCCTGTCCTACGGTCTGGCATTTGTGCTGGGGCTGCACCATGGCATCGGCAATTGCGTGGCCTTTGACGCGCTGGAAGATTATTACCCGGAAGGCGTCGACGAATTCCGGCAGATGATGACCCGCGCCGATATCCAGCTGCCGCGCAATTTGACATCCGGCCTGACCGATGCGCAGATGAACCAGATGATCGATGTATCTCTGGTACTGGAACCTCTGTGGGAAAATGCCCTGGGCAAAGATTGGAAAACCATCATGACCCGCGACAAAATCAGGGAACTTTACCTGAAGATGTAACCGGCGATTGGGCACTGCCCAAAAGCCACAATCCATTGAGGAAGATCATGCAAAAAAATCGATTTGCGAACGCACGCGGGCGCGCCGCCCGCGCTGCCGATCTGATGTTACGTGTATGCCAACAATTGGGCCGCCGCATGCCGCCCCTGCCATCTGTTTACTGGGGCCGTTATCCAAGTGCGGTAACCGGGCCGGCGATTATCCTTTTTCCCTGCTCAACCCGCCAGCTTTGCTGTGGCCTGGCCGGGCTGATCGCCGTCAAAGGCAAATCAGACCGCGATGCGGCTGTTGATCTGCCGGCCCTGGGCAAACTGGTCGATGCAGTGGAAACCGCCGGCCTGACGCCCCACCCCGTGCCACCCCAAACGCTCCAGGACAGCTATCTGGGGGGAGCAGACACCCTCGAGCACCTGTTGACCGCGGTCCGGGTCTTTAAACAGGAACCGGCCTTCCTGGACCTGTACAAGGATGAAACAGCTAAGCAAACGCTCATGGATCTGGCGGGCCGTTTGTCAACGGTACTGCAACGGGAACAGGAACAGCTGGCCAACCAGGCCGGCAGCCTGGAGACCCAGGCCGTAGATATGATCTCCACACGGATTGATGCACTCAAGGACATTATCTGGACGATCAACGTGGAACTGGCCGGCAATCTTTCCCGCATCAAAGCGTTGATGGGAGAGGATGCCGACCAGAGACCGGACACCTGTATTACGGTTTTCCGGCAAATCAATGCCGTGCTCAACAGTATTGACCGGCTTGAAGTCCGGGGCCGTGATTCAGCGGGCATTTCGATTCTGTTTATATTGGCCCGGAGCGACTATGATGCCCTGGCCACGGCGCTGGATAAAAGCGGCCTGACCGAGGATTTCCAAGCGCGCATGAACCATGATGTACTGGGCAACACCAGCATCAGCATGAACCCGTCCACCAGCAAGGATGGAGAGCCGATCGTGGCCTTGACCATGGTCTATAAGATTGCCGCAGAAATCGGCAGTCTGGGGGACAATATCCGGTTTTTGCGCGGGCAGATCACCGAGGATGCCATTTTGCGGCAGGTGGCGTCCACGCCCCACTTGTTTCACACGGTATCTTCGCATACCCGCTGGGCATCCATCGGTGCCATTACCGAACCCAACTGTCACCCGGTGGACAATACCATGGCCGGCGCCACCTTGAAAGACCGCCCCATTATTCACGCCTGCCTGAACGGTGATATCGACAACTACATGGAACTTAGGGCGATCGTGGAAACATCCGGGCAAGTCATTCCCGAGTCGATCACCACGGATACCAAGATCATTCCACTGTTGATCGAACACTATCTGACCACCGGCGTCGACGTTACCGAAGCGTTCCGGCTGGCGGTAAGCGACTTTCAGGGGTCTCATGCCATTGCCATGCACACCGATCTGGCACCGGGACGATTCTTCCTGGCCCAGAAAGGCAGCGGCCAGGCCGTTTTCATCGGATTGGCCGAAGACCATTACATGCCGGCATCAGAGGTGTACGGGTTCATCGAAGAAACGCCCTCCTTTTTGAAAATGAACGGCGAGAAGGTCGTGGATGGTAAAAACGGCAAAACCCAGGGGCAGATTTTCGTGCTCGACCAACGCTCCACCGGCGGTATATCCGGCATCACGGCCATGTACTACGATGGCACGCCCATCGATCTGACTGATGCCGACATCAAGCATACGGAAATCACCTCTCGGGATATCGATCGCCAGCAATTTCCCCACTATTTTCTCAAAGAAATCTCCGAAGCGCCGCTGTCTGTGGAACGAACGCTGCTCAATCGCTGGAAGATCGCCGAGGACAGCCAGGGACAGCACTATGTCATTCACCTGGATGAAGGTATTTTCCCGAAGTCACTGGAAGATGCATTCAAGGGTGATCGCATCCGGCGGGTCTTCTTCGTCGGCCAGGGAACAGCCGGCGTGGCTGCCCAGGCCTGCGCCGATATCCTCAAATCCTATCTGGCGGATCCGACCATTCAACTGCGCGCGCTCAAAGCGTCGGAACTTTCCGGCTTCGAGCTTACCGAGGGCGACGATGATCAAAGCATGGCCGACACCCTGGTCGTGGCCATCAGCCAGTCCGGCACCACCACCGATACCAACCGTACCGTGGACATGGTCCGGGCGCGCGGAGCCCATACCCTGGCCATCGTCAACCGGCGCGACTCGGATATCACCTTTAAAGTGGACGGTGTGATCTATACGTCCAGCGGACGGGATATTGAGATGAGCGTGGCCTCCACCAAAGCCTTTTACTCCCAGATCGTCGCCGGCGCCCTGCTGGGCCTGAAGGTGGCCAGCATCCGCGGCAAACGATCCAAAGAATTTCTCTCGGATCAGATTGCCGAACTCCTCAGCATCCCCAATCATATGCGCACCGTGTTTGATATGGGAGAAACAATCCAGGCCTCGGCGCGGCGACTGGCCGCCACCAAAACCTACTGGGCTGCCGTGGGTAGCGGCCCCAACAAGTCATCGGCTGATGAAATCCGCATCAAACTCAGTGAGCTGTGTTACAAAACCATTTCATCGGACTATGTGGAAGACAAGAAGCATATCGATCTTTCGTCCGAACCGTTGATCATCGTCTGCGCAGCCGGCTCCAAGGGCACCGTGATCGGTGATATCATCAAGGACACGGCGATCTTCAAGGCCCACAAGGCGGCGCCGGTAATCATTGCCGACGAAGGCGAGGAGCGCTTCGATCCATACGCCGAGGACGTATTCCATGTGCCTCAGGTCAGTCCCCAGTTCGCCCCCATTCTCAACACCCTGGTGGGCCACATCTGGGGCTATCACGCGGCCCTGGCCATTCATGAAGGATCTCGATTTCTACACGAAGTCCGAGAATCCATCCAAGACACCGTGGACGGCCTGGCCAAACAAGGCCTGGACATCTATGAAGTGGTCCTTGAGAAAAGCTTTAGAGAGAAAATCGCTCAATTCTACAGAGCCTTTCGTGAAAAGCGCAGAGCCAAGCTATTTCCCACGGCCATTACCCATGCATCGGATCTGACCCTTTTGTTCAAGTACCTGTCGGGCCACCTGCCGCTCACCGATTTCGAACTGGATTTCGGTTTGAAGGGCACGGCCAAAAATGTGCTGGACACCCTTTTTCGCGTGTTGGGGGAGTCGATCAATCTCATGTCCAGGCCCGTTGATGCCATCAAGCACCAGGCCAAAACCGTTACCGTGGGAACCAGCCGGATCAGCGAGCGGGTGGAAGGGGTCCTCTTCGACGCGCTGAGCGATCATGACCTGGACATCGCCCAGGTGATCAACCGTAACGTCATCGTCATGAGAAATATTCAAGGCGTCATCGATCATGTCAAGGGTAGTATTCTCTACCGTATCGATGGCCTTGGCCTGTTTGGTGATCCCACGGACCAAACCACCATCACGATCCTGAAAAAGACGGGAATCCTGGCCGAGCTGCCGTCCCGGGTGGAAAAGGATTCGGTCCTGAAAGGCACCAAGCGCATCATTGTGCGCCAGGGAAATGTCTATATCGGCAAGGGCAGAAAAGACGGGCGCAGTATCGTGGTGATTCCGGCCACGTCCGAAGACCCCACCGACGGCAGCCGCATTCGCTACCTGCTGCTACTGAATATTGGATTTAAAGAGACGATCCCGCTGGGGACCAAAATCAAGGCATTGGGGGGCAAATACGAGCACATGAAAAACATTGTGTACGAAAACAGTGTCTCCTGGTCCGACACTTACCTGGACGAAGTGCCGGTGGACGACTTGTTCGGCCGCTCAGCGGAAAAACTGGCTGAAGGGATGGTCCAAAAACATAAATAGGTTGTTGTTTTTTGGTATGCCGATCTTCTCGCGTAGGGCGGGCAATGCACGTCATCGGCCCCATCTCATATCTTAAATGGTGGGCGTTGCCCACCCTACCTGTCTTTTGGTTTCTGGTTGTTGGTTTTGGAATTTAAAATGTGGAGTTTGGCGTTTATACACCAAGCTCCACGCTCTACGCTCTACGCCCCTGGCCCTTGCCACCAGTTACTGCTCACCGATCACCCCTTTCGATTGGTCTTGCCACTTAGGATTGCCCCCCGAAACAATTACTTTACCCTCGGAATTATACATTCGAAGTCTGAGTCATTCTCATTTTCTCGCCCATATTTTCTCATAATCCTAATGATCAATCCTGAACTCACCGAGTTTAAGAGCAATTAAGTTTATAGTTGCAAGATACTTTTTTCTTGACACGGTTGATTTATTATTGGGATATGACTCGCAATCCACGCATTACATTAC
>Ga0272444_10002333_pt1 | contig 17581 bp, 14 predicted proteins | sample SSMForm13_FD_201033 | JGI IMG/M metagenome (GOLD analysis project Ga0272444, IMG submission 201033) | Marine sediment archaeal communities from Little Sippewissett salt marsh, Falmouth, MA, United States - SSM-Form-13 | ecosystem: Environmental > Aquatic > Marine > Wetlands > Sediment ... | reverse complement strand
ATAAAAAGGTGCCGTCGAACACCAAGGGCAAAATGATTTCCCTGGCCACCGAGGCCGACCGGACTCTCTATTTTGATTTTTTACCCATCAATATCGGGACCATAAGTGGTTTTGCGGCCAAGTTCCAGTTGTACACGGTTCCCGGTCAGGTGTATTATAACGCCACCCGCAAGCTGGTTTTAAGGGGGGTCGATGGATTGGTGTTTGTCGCCGACAGCCAGGCCGACAAGATGGACGAGAATATCGAGTCGTTGAATAATCTCAGGGAAAATCTCGAGGAGTACGGTTATAATATCGACGATATTCCCTGTCTCATACAGTACAACAAGCGTGACCTGGACAATATTCTGCCGGTGGCCGAGCTGGAAAAGGCCTTGAATACGAAGGGCTGGAAAAGCTTCGAGGCTTCGGCGGTCGAAGGGACGGGAGTTTTCGATACTCTCAAGGCTATAATCAAGCTGGTTTTGGACAAGGCCCGCAGCACGCAGTCGTCGAAGCCGCGGGAAGCTTCGATCGGCCAGGAGAAGGCGACGGTCAAGGCGGTGGCCGGGCAGGTTCCCGAGGCACGGGAGGAGGCGGCGGCCAAATCGGACGGAGAGCAGCCCGGGGAGACGATACCGGAATCCGGTTCCGAAAGCCCCCGGCAGCCTGTTTATGATGCGGAAGGGGAAAGCCGTCCGGTTGATGAGGTGCCCCCCGTGGAAGCCGGGATTATCACCGGCAACAATTATATTCCGGCCTCGGACGAGGAAGCCCCGCCGGCGGCGGAGCGGGATCAGGCCGAGACTTCAGAGCGGCCTTACCCGGGTTCGACCGGTAAGATAAGTCGTCGTGAGCGGCGCATATCGGTGGCCGATTTTCAGCCGGGAGCCCGGACCGAGGAGCGGTCCGAGGAGGAGAGCGGGGGAACCGATCGTTTCAGGGGCGACAGCGAAGTCAGAGGGGATTTGCCGTCGCCGACAATGGCCCCCTCCAATAGAATAGTAAAGAAAAAGCGCGGCTTTTTCAAACGTCTGTTTGGCATTAAATAATTGAGGAGGTGCCGTCCGTGAATGATGACAGCCTGATTATATATGAAGAGCAAATCGAGAAGATTGACCTGAACCTGGCCAAAATGCTCAAGGGGGCCGAGGCCAAGTGCGCTTTGCTGGTGGACAAGGACGGGCATCTGATTACCCGGCAGGGCTTCACCCATTCGCTTGATACGACGGCTCTGGCAGCCCTTTTGGCAGGATCATTTGCGTCAACCAAAGAAATCGCCCGGCTGGTCGGTGAACAGGAGTTTTCGGTCCTGTTTCATCAGGGCAAAAAAGATCATATCCACATGTCACTGGTAGGTGACCGGTCGATTCTGGCCGTTGTTTTCGATGATCGAACGACGATCGGCATGGTTCGTCTTTATGCCAAAGAGGCGGCGGCCGAGCTATCCAGGATACTTGCCTCGCCGCCGACCGATTCCCGGAAAGGGGAGGGGTTGACCGACGAATTCGCTTCGTCGGCCGGAGATAAACTGGATGATATATTCCAGGATTGAGCCGTGGGATTAACGTGGAGTTAACCGGCCCGGGCGTCTTTCAATTCGATAATAGTTCTTACAGCTTTGGAATGGAGCCATGTCTGCCGAATTAGGAGCAATGCTGGTCAAGGCCGGCAAGGTTACGCAGGAGCAACTCAATAAGGCACTGGACCTTGTCAAGAAGAAAAACGAAAAGCTGGAAACCGCCCTGGTGGCTATCGGCGCCGTTCGCTCCGAGGACGAGATTACCAGCTTTGTCGGCAAGCAGCTCAATATGGGCACGCTCCGTCTGGCCGATATCGAACTCAATCCCGAGATCGTCCGCCTCATTCCGCTCGATATAGCCCGCAAGTTCAATGTCATTGCCGTCTCCAAGCTCGGCAAAAACCTTATCGTGGCCATATCCGATCCCAACAATATTTATGTTCTCGACGCCATAAAATTCATTACCGGTTGTTCCATTCAGCCGGTTATCTCGCCCGAGAAGGCGATTCAAAAGGCGATCGACACCTATTACAAGGACGAGGGTGCTTTTACCGAAATCATCAAGGGTCTCGAGGGTGATGGTGGGCTGGAGGTCGTTTCGGCCGAGGAGGATGCGGTTTCCGAGGCCGATTTGCAGTCGGCCATTCAGGACAAGCCGCTGGTCAAGCTGGTCGATTCGATTATTTCCGACGCCATTCGCATGGGTGCCTCGGATATCCATTTCGAGACCTACGAAAAGCGTATTCGGGTGCGGATGCGTGTCGACGGGGATCTTCGGGAGCTGCCGCCGTTGCCGTTCAAGTACCGGGCGGCAATTGTCTCGCGGTTGAAGGTCATGGCCGATCTGGACATTTCGGAGCGCCGTCTGCCGCAGGACGGACGGATCAAGATCAAGATTCAGGATCGGACGGTCGACCTTCGGGTCTCGGTGCTGCCGACCATTTTCGGCGAGAAGGTGGTTATGCGAATTCTGGATCCGATGGCTTTGATGGTCGACATGACCAAGCTCGGCTTCACCAAAAAGGCGCTTAAGAGATTCGATGAGGCGATTCATCTGCCCTACGGTATCATTCTTGTCACCGGGCCGACCGGTTCGGGTAAGACGACGACTCTGTATTCGGCGCTCAAGCAGCTCAATACTACCGGTGTCAATATCATGACGGCCGAGGATCCGGTCGAGTTCAATTTCGACGGCATCAACCAGGTGCAGGTCAAGCCGGATATCGGTTTGAATTTCGCCTCGGCGCTGCGGTCTTTTCTGCGGCAGGACCCGGATATCATCATGGTCGGTGAGATTCGCGACGGCGAGACGGCCGAGATCGCCATTCGAGCCGCCCTGACCGGCCATCTGGTCTTTTCCACGCTGCATACCAATGACGCGCCGTCATCGATCCTGCGGCTGATCGACATGGGTATTCCCAATTATCTGGTGGCCGGATCGACCGGTCTGATCATGGCGCAGCGGATGACCCGGAAAATCTGTCAGACCTGCAAGGAAGAGACGCCTTTGACCGACGAGCAGCTGGAGGCGCTGGGCGATATTCCGGATCTTTTGGAGGGTGAAATAAAGGCTTATCGGGCTCACGGCTGCAGTGACTGCAACCAGACCGGTAAATCGGGTCGCAGCGGTATCTTTGAGGTTATGCCGGTGACGCCGGCGATAGAAAAAATGATTCTTTCCAACGCCTCGGAATCGGAAATCAGAGACCAGGCCATTAAGGAGGGTATGCTGACTCTTCGGATGGCCGCCGTGCACAAGATGACTCAGGGCCTGATTGATATCGACGAGGTCTTCGCGGTGACTTCGTAACTTCCGCGGGCTTTTCCCGAAAGTATCTCAAATCAGTCAATTTCATAGGGTTAAAGGTCTTTCTGGTCGATTTTTGCCGTCAAGAATGGGCCGGATATACCGATAATGATAATGATGACTTATCGGGATCATAAAGGAATAATTTAGGAGATAGATATGGTTGGTTTACGACAGCTGCTTGAAGAAATGGTCAAGATGGATGCCTCCGATCTGCACCTGACGGTCGGGGCGCCGCCGGTCGTTCGGGTCGACGGCAAACTGGTCAGGATGCAGTATGATATCCTGACACCGGAAGTCACCAAAAAGCTGGCTTACTCCATCATGAATGAAAAACAGCGTCAGAAATTCGAGACCAGTTCCGAGCTGGATCTGTCATTCGGTATCGAGCAGCTCAGCCGGTTTCGGTGCAATGTTTTTATTCAGCGGGGCAACATCGCCGTGGCCCTGAGGCAGATACCGTACAAGGTCAAGACTTTCGAGGAACTGGGTCTGCCCAAGGTGGTTTCCGAGCAGGCCCGCCTACCGCGGGGCCTGGTGCTGGTGACGGGTCCGACCGGTTCGGGTAAATCGACGACCCTGGCGGCCATAATCGATAAGATCAACAGGGAAAGGCCGGCCCATATTATCACCGTTGAGGATCCCATCGAGTATTTGCATCGGCATCAATCATCGATCATAAATCAGCGGGAGGTGTACAGCGATACTCAGTCTTTCGCGTCGGCTCTGAAGTACGCTCTGCGTGAGGATCCTGACGTTGTCCTGGTAGGTGAGATGCGTGATCTGGAGACGATCGAGGCGGCCCTGAATATTTCGGAGACGGGGCACCTGGCTTTCGCCACTCTGCACACCAATTCCACCTCGGAGTCGATCAACCGAATTGTCGATGCCTTTCCTACCAATCAGCAGGAGCAGGTTCGGGTTTCACTTTCATTCTGTCTTCAGGCCATTATTTCTCAGTGTCTGATTCCCCGAATCGGCGGTGGTCGAGCCCTGGGTCTCGAGGTCCTGGTCTGCACGCCGGCTATTCGAGCTCTTATCAGAGATGATAAAATTCACCAGATATACAGTATGCTTCAGTCGGGGCAAAAATACGGGATGAAAACCATGAACCAGTCCCTGGCCGAGCTTCATAACAGCGGCAAGATTACCATTGGTGATGCCATGGCTTTCAGTGGTAATATTCAGGAACTCAATGAATTGCTGGCCAAAGGCAGAACTCCAGCAATGGCCAAACATTAGGCCGGGAAAGGGATTAGATTATGCCAACGTTTGAATACAAAGGCAAGACTCTGGCGGGGGCCGTCGTTCAGGGCGAACTGGAAGCCAAAGGCCGGGACGAACTGGAAAGGACTCTCCGCAAGAACCGGATTCTGATATCGAGTATCCGGAAAAAGCCGGCGGAATTGAAGATCAAGCTCGGCACCGGCATCAAAAGAGTGGAAATTTCGCGTTTTACGCGCCAGTTCGCTACCATGATCGGGGCCGGTTTGCCGATGGTTCAGTGCCTCGAGATTCTTTCCGAGCAGAGTGAAAACAGGGAACTGCGGCGGATTATCACCGATGTCAAGGAATCGGTTCAGGGCGGTTCCACCTTATCCGAGGCGCTGGCTCGTCACGGAAAAATTTTCGATCAGCTTTACACCAATATGGTCGAGGCCGGTGAGATGGGCGGTGCCCTGGATACCATCCTGGTGCGACTGGCCGTCTATCGCGAGAAGGCCGACGCTCTTATCCGCAAGGTGAAGGGGGCCATGGTGTATCCGTCGGTGGTGGCTTTCGTGGCCCTGGGTGTCACGATCGCCATGTTGACCTTTATCGTTCCGGTTTTTGCCGGCATGTTCCGTTCGCTTAATGCCGAACTGCCCGCGCCGACACAGGTTATTCTCGACATCAGTAATTTTCTGAAGAGTAATTTCGTTTATCTTCTGGGCGGTATAATCGTCGTCGCGGTCGGCTTTATTTACTGGATTAAGACGCCTCAGGGTCGATCACAGTTCGACCGGCTTCTTCTGCGGATGCCCATTTTCGGCAATCTTGTTAGAAAGGCGTCCGTGGCCCGGTTCACGCGAACACTGGGCACGCTTCTTTCCTCGGGTGTTTCCATCCTGGATGCCCTCGATATTACGGCCAAGACGGCCGGGAATACGGTTATCGCCGAGGCCATCAAGAAGTCGGTGCTGTCGATCGCCGAGGGAGATACCATTACCGGGCCGCTCAAGGAATCGGGTGTTTTCCCGCCGATGGTGACGCAGATGATATCGGTCGGTGAAAAGACCGGGGGCCTGGATGAGATGCTGGCCAAGATCGCCGATTTTTATGATGAAGAGGTCGATGCCGCGGTCAGTTCTCTGACCTCGGTGATTGAGCCGATAATCATTGTTTTCATGGGTATCATCATCGGTGGTATTCTGATCGCCATGTATCTTCCGATGTTTGATATTATCGGCAAGTTCTAGGGATTGCGATTTTTCGAGGGGCGCTCGCCGGAGCGCCCTTTTATTTTGCTATGAACGGCAGGGCTATTTCCATTAAGACCGGCTGGCTGCTTTCGCTGCGGCTGACGACCTATATCCTGATAACCGGGATTGTTCTTTATGGACTGCGTTTCCCGGTTCTCCTGAGCGGGCCGTTCTGGGCCTATTCGATTCTGACGTTGCTGTTGCCGATTCTTTTCGTCGTCAAGAGATGGTGCGACGTCAGGTTTCTTCTGCGGGTTATACCATATTTACAGACCTTACTGGAGATAGTTGTTGAGGTGGGTATAATCTATATTACCGGCAATGTCAATTCGGCTTATTCGGGATTATTTATACTGACCATAATCTCGGCCGCCCTGGTTTCCAACAATCTGGCCGGCACGCTGGTCACGGCATCGCTGGTTTCGGTCTGTTACGCTTATGTGGTCTGGTTCGGCCTGGGCATCGCCGGGGTTCCCGGTTCGGCCAGTCGCGCCCTGGAAAAGATCTTTTCATCGCAGGACGCCGGATTCTATAATATTTTTCTGCATATCCTGACTTTTTTCTTGGTGGCTTTCGTTTCCGGATATCTGGTCGAGCGGCTCCGGGCGCGCGACGAGGAGCTGGCCGACACCTCGCAGGCGCTCCGCCGGGCCAAACTGGAGACTGATGATATTCTGCGTCATCTCAACTCCGGCCTCTTTACGATCGACAGGGAGGGCAAGATAATTTTTTTCAATCGGGCCGCCGAGGAGATTCTCGGTTATGCTGAGGCGGAAACCCGGGGGCGTAATCTTCGGGAAATTTTCGAGGAGCGTATGCCGCAGCTGGTGGAAAATCTCCTGGAGGTGCTGGAATCGAAAAAACGAAGCCATCGCCAGGAAATCGAGATCGTCAACAAGCATGGCCGCCGCGTGCCGATCGGAATTTCGACTTCGCTTTTGCGCAGCGGTGAGGATGACATACGGGGCGTCATTGCCATTTTTCAGGATTTAACGGAAACCAAGGTACTTGAAGAAAAAATCCGTCAGGCCGACAAGCTGGCGGCGGTCGGCCAGCTTTCGGCGGCCATCGCCCATGAAATCCGTAATCCGCTGGCCGCCATTTCGGGGTCGGTCGAGGTCCTCAAATGCGAATTGAATGTCCGGGATGAAAACGCCCGGCTGATGGAGCTGATCGATCGCGAATCGACCCGGCTGAACAATATTCTATCCGATTTCCTGCAGTATGCCAGAAGCCGCCGCTCGTCGTTTACCCGGGTGGAGTTATGTCATCTGGCCGGCGATATTATCGAGGTTATCAGGCATCATCCCTCGTACCGGGACAATATCCATATTGAGCTGTCGACGGTTGAATCGTACGCTTATGTTTTCGGCGACGAGGATCAAATAAGGCAAATATTGATCAACCTGGTTGTTAACGCCTGCGATGCCATCGGCGACCGGGACGGTCGGGTGACGATCACGATCGGCGGGGAACCGTCCGGCGAGGTGGTTATGAAGGTGGCCGACAGCGGCCCGGGAATCCCCGAGAATATTCGGGCCAACCTGTTTGATCCCTTTTTCTCGACCAAGCGTGACGGCACCGGCCTGGGACTGGCCATCGTGGAACGGCTGGCCAGCAATCTCGGCATTAATCTGTCGTTTCATTCCGAGCCCGAATGCGGGACGGTTTTTTATCTTGTTTTTCATAAAATCCCCGGGGAGCACAAGGCTCGTTCACTCTCCGGAGCTTGTTGAAAGAGTCCGGAAGTCCACAAACGAAAAATACTGATGCTGTCGGTCAGGGCATAAATTATTGAAAAGCGGTGGGTGGCAATTTTGATTTAATCGAAATCAACACCTGGCGGAACTTGACAGGTAATTTATCGACAAGCCCTCCGATCAGGGTGCGCCGTTCCCGGTTGAGGTTCACTTCCGCGAATTATTAGGGCTTGATTTTCCCGTCTCATTGTATAAATTGTGTAAAATTTGTCTGTACATAACCGGCGAGGAAAAGCGTATGAGCATCAAGTCTTCGATTTGGGTATATTTGTTATGCATCATTGTGATCATGGCCGGAAGCGGCTGTCGGAAGGGTGTTGTCGACGAGGATTATATCCTCGAGAATAACTTCCCGATAGTCACCATCGGCGAGACTTCGAAAATTATGGCCTCCGATTTCTATAACCGTCTGGCCGCCAGTGATATTCTTAAATACGGCGGCATTCTCGATTCGACGATTTACTTCGATACGCTTCTGGAACTTGTTGTCGATACCCTGGTGTCGATCGAGGCCGAAGAGGTTGATTTGCGGCGGGATATGCCTCTTTACTCAAATTACATCAGTCGCTATCACGGCTTTTACATAAGGTATCTTTACCAGCATATGATCCTTGATTCCCTCGACATCGACTCCTCCACGGTGGACAGCTTTTATCGGGCTCACCCGGAGGATTTCGTTTATCCGGAACAGGTTCGGGCCCGTCAGCTGGTGATTTCGGCGGAGGGTTTGATGTATGGAGAGGATTCGCTGAAATACCGGGAATACAGCGATGAAGAATTGGATTCGATCGCCCGCGAACAGGTCGCCGACATCAGGCTGAAGATTGATTCGGGGGCGGACTTCGGCGAGATGGCTCGTGAGTATTCGGTCAACCGTGAAACCGCCATGAGAGGTGGTGAACTGGGTTATTTTTTCCGGGGGCGATTCAATAAGGAATTCGAGGAGATGGCTTTTACGCTGGAGCCGGGAGCGTTATCCGATCCGTTCAAATCTCCCGACGGCTGGCATTTGCTGGAGGTGATCGACCATGTCGATTCCGGACTGGTCGATTTGACTCCGGAGGTTTACAAGGAAGCGGTGCGGCAACTGGCCGGCGAACTGGGGGATGAAAAAAGCGCCATCCTGGTCGATTCGTTGATGAAAGCCGCCAGGATTGTATATAATGATTCGGCTCTGGCCGGGAGTGCCGCCGAGGTACCGGACACCACCTGGGCTGCCAGTATTAATGACCGCGACACGATTTACTTTTATCGTCTGTCCGATTTTTTCAATATGTTCAAGATGCGAAACAACCTTCTCGGTATGACCCTGAATGACAAGAAAGGAGCTCTCCAGTCGGAAATCGTCAAGTATCTGGTCATGCAGGCCGGCGATGATCTCGGCTTCGGGGATGATCCGGAGGTCAAAAATGAACGGGAATCGCTTTACCATAAATACGCCGTCGATTTCGTCGAGAAGGAAAGCCGGGTGTTCGGATATGAACCGCCCGACAGCCTGGTGGAACAGTATTACGAAGAAAATCTTGACAAGTATGTCTTCGAAAAACCCGTTTACGTCCAGCATATCATCGTCGAGGATTCTCTTTTCGGCGAGTATTTGAGGGATCAGGCGCTTTCGGGCGTGGATTTTCTGGAGCTGGCCGAAAGGCACTATCCGGGGGCCGAGGAAATACGCCGGGCGGCCGCCGATCTCGGTTTTATCGGGGCCGGGGAAATGCCCGAGGTTTTCTACGAAACGGCTCTGAAAATGACGGAAGGAGATATTTCGCCTCCGGTCAGGACGGAATGGGGTTTTCATATCATAAAACTCATGGAAAGACGGTACAATCGTTCCCTGGAGCAGGTCAGGACATCTATTGTCGAAGCGCTCAAGCAGGAGCACGCCCGCCGGCATTATCGTCAGTGGCGACGGGATCTCATGGCCGAATACGATATCGAATTCCATCTGGATGGCATCAAGCGGATTGAACTGGCCGCCAAGGACCGTCGTTAATCCGCAGCAGCTGGACGGGGATGTGGCTGATCCTGAACCCAAAGAAATTTCCTGGAGCGGGGAGATACTGCGAAAGCTGACTCACCTGTTTGCGCTGGTCATACCTCTCGGCTACTATTATCTTGACCTGACGCGCTGGCAGGCGCTGGCGATATTGGTTCCGATTTCCATTTTCATCATAACCGTGGATTTTTCCCGGCTTGGCGGCTGGCCATTATGGAGGCTGTTTCGCCCGCTGATTGCTCCCATGGTCAGGCGGGATGAACTGACCGGCAATTTTACCGGGGCAACCTATATACTCGCCACAGCCTGCCTGACCATTGCCCTTTTTGCCCGGCCGGTGGCGGTTTTGGCACTGACTTTTATCATTACCGGCGATCCGGCCTCGGCCATGATCGGTCGCAGGTTCGGGCGGCATCGGCTGAAGAATAAATCGCTGGAGGGTTCCCTGGCTTTTCTGTCGGTGGCTCTGCTGGTGGCGCTGATTATCCCCGAGGTACCGCTGGTGATCGGTCTCACCGGAGCGGTTGTGGCTACGGTCACGGAGGGCTTATCGTTTCGAGTCGACGACAACGCTTCGGTGCCGCTTTTAAGCGGGCTGTACATGACTTTGTGCTGGCGGATTCTGGAGTTCTGGCAGATGGGCTAATCAAGAGTCAGGTAGTAGACAAGTCCCCCCGCCAGACCGAGACCATCACCTTTCAGGGCCCGGGCAAGTTCAATCTCGCCGCCCTTTTTTATTCGATCGAATCTGATCATACGATAAAGGGTGCGGACATTCAGGGCCAGTTGCGGGCTCAAATAAAAATCGCATCCGAGGCCGACCTTGAACCCGTAACCGCGGTACTGAAAATCGTCATGGAAATCTATATTCTCGCCTTCAATGGACGATTGATCGACGTTGAGCCAGGGTGTCATCAGGCCCATAATAAGATAAGGTTCCAGTGGCATCGCCGAATAGAAAGCCAGGGCACTGATGTCAAATGAATTGAGGTTGGCTTCATCTTCATAACCCGCCCAGCTGGTGTTATGGCTGGACCGTTGATAGCCCAGCTCGAAACCGTATCCGAAGCCGCTGTTGCTGATCCATTTGAAGCCGGCCACCGCCTCAAAACCGATATTAGCCTCGATTTCCGGAATGGTAAAGCCTTCGGTGAAGTACTTATTGCCGTCAAAATCGCCGCTGACGGTCGTGTAGGGAATATTCAGACCGAAATACGCTCCTTTGGAACTTTCATCGCTTTTTCTTAAAGCGTGGGCGATTGCCGGCAGGGTAAACCCGCCTAAGACAATTAATATAAAAACGATGAGTCTCTTTTTACATGACATGACATTTTCTCCTCCGGCAATAGAACGTTTAAAGCCCGGTTCTACATCCGGGTAATATCGGCCCGGCGCCGGTAAGGTAGACATAATTTACCGTCAATGTCAAGAATAAGAGTTGGCATTAAAATCGGGCGGCCGGAAGTTTGATCAGGCAAAAACCATCATAAATCGCTGGATTGAGACTGTCGGGCGATATATATTGAGTTCATGAAATTTATAGATCTAAGATCGGATACGGTGACCAGACCCTCGCCGGCGATGCGGCAGGCCATTGCCGAGGCCGAGGTCGGTGATGATGTTTTCGGCGATGATCCGACGACGATTCGTCTGGAGGCGCGGGTGGCCGAGCTGTTCGACCGGGAGGCCTCAATGTTCGTTCCCTCGGGGACGATGGGCAATCAGGTGGCTCTGAAAACGATCTCCGAGCCGGGGTGGGAGCTTCTTTGTGAGCGGCAGTGTCATATCGTTAATTATGAGACGGCCGGGCCGGCTATCCATTCGGCGCTTTTGGTCAACATGATCGATACCGAACGGGGGACCATGACCGCCGAGCAGGTGGCGGCATCGGTCCGGCAGCCCAATATCCACAGTCCGCTGACCAAAATCGTAGCTGTCGAGAACACTCACAATCGTCATGGCGGGACCATATATCCGTTGGAGGAGATCATTCGTATCAGGGAGGTGGCCGATCGGCATGGGCTGTTGATGCATCTGGACGGCGCTCGTATCTGGAATGCCCACGTGGCCACCGGTATTTCCCTGGCCGATTGGGCCCGGCCGTTCGATTCGGTGTCGGTGTGTCTGTCGAAAGGTCTGGGGGCGCCGATCGGTTCGATGATTATCGGCTCCCGGGATTTTATCGAGAAAGCCCGCCGAACCCGGAAATTATTCGGTGGCGGAATGCGCCAGGTCGGCATACTGGCCGCGGCCGGTCTCTATGCGGTCGAGAACAATATCGAACGGCTGGCCGAGGACCATGATAAGGCGGGCCTGATCGCGGCCGGCCTGGAGGGGCATGAGGCCTTTCGAATCGATGTTTCACGGGTCGAGACCAATATCGTCATCGCCGATATCATTGCCGAAGATCGGAGTTCGGTTGATGTCGTTGAGATACTGCGGGAGAGGGGTGTCCTGGCGGTTCCATTCGGGCCGAAAAGGATTCGGCTGGTGACACACCTGGATGTTTCCCGGGCCGATTGCGAAAGGGCGGCGGAAATAATCGAAGCCCTGGAAATATAGTTTCGTCTGACTTAGGGAAGGACCTGTTCGAAAGCAGATGATTGCTTTTGCCAGTGGTTTTTAAGTCTCTGTAGACACGAGGATTAAGGAGTGACTATGCCGGATAAAGACGAACACCACGAGGAATCAAATACCGGGGAAACCCTGGAAACGGGTATCCTGACCGAATTCGGCCCGGTCACCAAAACCGAACGGATCGTTCATCTGGATGTCCTCCGCGGCGTGGCCGTCCTGGGGATACTGGTTATCAACATGCCGGCTTTCGCTTTTCCGTTCGTGAAAATGATGAAGCCTCTGGCCGGCGACATCTCGTCACTGGACCTGGCCACCTGGTGGGTCAGTTTCGTCTTTTTCCTTCAGAAATTCATGGCCATTTTTTCCATGTTATTCGGGGCCGGGATTATTCTGATGTATAATCGCGCCCGCCAGGCCGGGGTCGAGTTCGGCCGGGTGTATTACCGGCGGATGATTATCCTGCTTCTGGTCGGGCTGGCGCACGCCTATCTTCTCTGGTGGGGGGATATTCTTTTCTACTATGCCGTCCTCGGATTGATATTGTATGTCTTTCGGCGCAAATCGGCCCGGTTTTTGATCACGTTCGGAATAGTCGTGTATCTGGTCGGGCTGCCGGTTTTTCTCGGGGTCGGTCTTCTGGGCGGATACCTTAAATCGCAGGCGGAAGCGGCGGCGGAAATTCGGGAAAGGGGTGAAAGGCCGGATGATTTGCAGTTGAGTTTCGAGGAATCATGGCAGAATATGAAAGAATTCCTGGCGCCGACGCAGGAGATGATCGACGAGGAAATCGAAATCTACGGGGAGGGTTCGTACGGCGATATTTTCGGGCATCGATGGCAGCATGTCCTGATGATGCATCTATCGGGGTTCATCATGTTCTTCATATGGCGTATCGGCGGTTTTATGCTGATCGGGATGGGCCTGATGAAGCTGGGAGTTTTTACCGGTGATCGATCGCTGCGCTTTTATGTGATCATGGGGCTGATCTGTTATATTGTCGGCCTGGTGCCGGTTATCTACGGTGCCACAGAATCGATACGGAGTGATTTCGACGGCATCGTCAAATATTCGCTGGTGGGACCGCTGAATTATGCCGGGAGCATTCTGGTTTCCCTGGGGCATGTTTGCCTGGTCATGATTTTCAGCAGGAAGGGTCTTTTCGGCTGGCTGAAACGCCGGCTGGCGGCGGTGGGGCGGATGGCGCTGACCAATTATCTTTTGCCCTCGATTATCATGACGACCATTTTTTACGGTTATGGTCTGGGCTATTTTGGCCAGGTCAGCCGTTTTCACCAGATATGGTTTATGCTGGGGATGTGGATCATACAGCTCGGTATCAGCCCGATCTGGCTGAAGCATTTTGGTTTCGGCCCGGCCGAATGGCTGTGGCGCTCGCTGACCTACCGGAAGCGCCAGCCGATGCGGGTGGGGTGAAACGGTTATCCGACCGCTGGTGACCGGTGATTCGGGCCGGTTTTCGGTATGCAAAATAAAACCGCCGCTTGATGCGGCGGTTTTTTGTATTGCTGTGGTCTTATAGCCTAGCGCAGTGTCCCGACATAGTGGGCCGTCAGTTGCCGCTCGCGAACCCGGGGATCGGTATAGTCGGGCAGGATCATGGGCGCTACTTTGTCCTCGGGAATCTCGGCCGCGGCCGCTTCCTGGTTGTACTTGACGACATGATTCAGGGAGAGTTTCTCACCGGTGGCTTTTTCTTTGGCGTAGACGGCGGCGTTTTTGCCGGCGATACGTCCGTAGACCATGATATCCAGGAGGGAGTTACCCATGAGACGATTCTCACCGTGGGTGCCGCCGCCGACCTCACCGGCCACGTACAGTCCGGGGACAGCCGTTTGTCCGGATTTTTCGAATTCGAGGCCGCCGTTCTGGTAGTGCAGGGTGGGATAGATTAGCATCGGCTCCTTGGAGATGTCGATTCCGAACCGTTTGTAGAGGATGAACTTGCCCGGGAATTCGCGGGCCACGGTGCCCTCGCCGGAGAGCATGTCGATCATGGGCGAGTCGAGCCAGATGCCGAGCTTGCCGGTCGGGGTGGGGACGCCCTTGCCGTTGGCGATACATTCCCTGATGATAGCCGAAGCCTCGACGTCGCGCGGCTCGCGTTCGTTGACGAACTGCTGGCCGTCGATATTGACCAGGTTGGCTCCGGCGCCGCGGAATTTCTCGGTTATGAGAATACCCTCGGCCTGTTCCGGGAAGACGATGCCGGTCGGGTGATACTGGACGGTGTGGAGGAAGCAGATTTTGACGCCGGCCCGGTAACCCATGACGATTCCGTCGGCGGTAGCGCCGTAATGGTTGGTGGTCATGAAGCCCTGGACATGCAGCCGGCCCGAGCCGCCGGTGGCCATGACGACCGATTTGGCCTTGACGACGAAGTATTCCTCGGTTTCCATGTTGTAAAGGACGGCTCCGGCGCAGTGGCCGTGCTCGTTCAGGAGCAGTTCCACGGCCGGTGAAAACTCGATAACCTTGATATCGGCCTCGCGGTTGCGGGCTTCATCGCGCACGGTGCGCATCATTTCGGCGCCGGTGATATCGGCCGCATAGTGCATGCGTTTGCGCGAGGTGCCGCCGCCGTGAATGGTATGCAGGGTTCCATCGGGATGCTTGGAGAAATTACAGCCCAGCTCTTCCAGCCAGCGGATGACATCGGGCGCCTCGGTGACCAGCGTCTCGACCAGTTCGGGCTTGTTGACGAAGTGTCCGCCGCCCATGACATCGAGATAATGATAGTACGGCGAGTCCTTGTGTCCTTTGGTGGCGGCCTGGATACCGCCCTCGGCCATCATGGTATTGGCGTCACCGTGACGCAGTTTGGTGGCGATGATAACTTTGGCTCCCTGTTCCTGGGCCAGGAGAGCGGCCGAGGTTCCGGCGCCGCCGCCGCCGATGACGAGCACATCGGTTTCGTATTCGGGTTTGCTCAGGTCGATACTTTCCGGTTTGACCCGGCTGAACGCCTCGAGCAGGTCGCACATTTCATGAGCGATTTTATAACCCTTGCTGGGGCCGACCTTCAGTTCCCGGCGACCCTCCTCTTTGAAGTCGGGATGATAATTGAGAATTTCGTGACGTTCGTCGAGAGAAAGGAAGGGCACTTCTTCATTGTTTTTTTTGCGCTCGACTCTTTCGGCGCGAGTGCCTTCGACGGTTTTAATCAGTCGTTTTAATTCCTCTGGGTAGGGCATATATTAACCTCACAGACCTTTCTGTATTATAGATGATTTTTTTCTTTGGGGGCCCAGTCATCGCCGGCCGTGGCCGGTTCCATCTCGCGCTCGGTGTAGAGTTTTTTCAGGTCATCACCGGCAACGCCTTTCAGTTTCGAGAGGTCATCGTTGTACCGTCCTTCTTTGATGTTGGCCACCATCGTCTGCAGGTGTTCGGCCCGGGGCGTGAGATAGCCGCCGTAGAGGCGCCGGGCCAGCTGGGCGATATGGTACTGGGGCAGTTCGCCCATGCAGCGGCTGGCGCACAGGCCGCACTGGATGCAATCGAACGACAGGCGGGCGGCCTCGGCGATATCGCCGCGTTTCAGGGCGGCGATATAATCCATCACCTCGACATCCATGGGGCACACCTTGGTGCAGGCGTTGCAGGCCACGCAGCGAAAGAGCTCGGGATAAAGCTCATAGATTTCTTCCGGTTTACCCTCGAGGTCGTAGAAATTATAGGACGCCCGGATGGCCGGATAAAAAGGCAGTTGCGTCAAATACATATCCGGCTCGACGACCGTCTGGCAGGCCAGGCCGGTATATATCTTGTAGTCGTTGGGTTTGCGGTAAACCGTACTGCAGGCGCCGCAAACGCCGCCCCGGCAGCCACAGCCCCGGATATATTTGTAACCGGCGTATTCCATGGCTTTCATGATGGTCAGTGTTTCCGGGACCATGTACTTCTTACCCATAATATGAATGGGAATCAGCCTGGCTTCTACCTTCGCTGATTTTTCCTCGGCAAGTGTACTCATCGTTACCTCATTCATTTATTCATATCATTTTTTATCGGTCAGGCGGATTCCCGAAGCAGGTTTTTGCTTTTCAGGAGCGCCACGGAGCTTTCACGATTCAATTCGAAGTGCGATGCCTCGGGAGCCAGCCCCAGGGCGATAGCCAGAAGCTGGGTGAAATAATAAACGGGAACTTCCCGGGCATCCTGAAAATTCTTCAGGATCAAATCCTGGCGGCGGCCGAGATTGTAATCGCAAAGGGGACAGGTCAGGGCGACCGCCTCGGCCCCGTGAGACGTGGCATCGCTCAGGATATCATGAGACACCTTGAGAGTCGCCTCCGGCGCGCCGAGCACCTGGTAGGCGCCGCAGCAGGTGGTCGACGAGGGGAAGTCGATCACCTCGACACCCAGCGTTTCCAGGAATTGATGCAAAACGGTGGGATCATCGGGACGATCGAGCGCCACCTCGCGCGGCCGCAGGAGAGTGCAACCGTAGTACGGAGCCACCTTGAGGTCGTTCAGGGGCGTTTTGATCTTTTCTTTGAGCTTGTCGAAACCGTACTCATCGCGAAGATAATCCAAAAAATGGACGACTTTCATGTCACCGAAATAGTCCGGCTCTTCATCCATGAACATGTTGATCGTCTTGCGCTTCTCCTCATCGTTTTTCATCAGGTCGTTGGCCCGGGCCAGCGTGTTGTAGCACATCGAGCACAAGGTCATAACGGTCTGGTGACCCCGTTCTTTGGCGCGAATGAGGTCTCTGACCGGGGCCACGATATGAATCAGGTCATCGTCAGCCAGCGAATAAACGGCGCCGCAGCAATTCCATCGGGGCAGCTCCTCGTATTCGATGCCCAAAGCGTCGAATCCGGCCAGGGCCGACGTTTCCAGATTTCTGGCCTTGGTTTTTAATGTGCAACCGGGATAATACGCGATTTTCATAATTCACCTCATGATGTCATTTTCCGGAAGCCGGATACCATTGCAATCTGGGGCAGATCGGCCGCCTCGCCGGGTTTGAGCTTGCGGGGATTGATATGATCCAGATTCTGCCGCAAACGAACCAGACGAATCGCCTCCATCAGTTTCGTTATGTCGATGCCACGGGGACAACGAACCATGCAGGTATGGCAGGAAGCGCAAATCCAGGGAGTATTGGCTTCTTCCAGGGCGGTCCGATGACCCAGTTGAAGGAGAGCCATGATTCGTCGCGGCATAACGGTGATATGATCGGCCATGGGGCAGGAACCGGAACAGGTGCCGCATTGATAACATTGCTGAAAATTCTGGCCACTGATCTCGATAATCTTGCGCCGGAGGCCGTCATCGGTTGCCCGCGGTGAGATGTCTATTGCCATTCAGACCTCTTTTTTATAAAATGTCGTTTCTCATTTTTCGTTTCCCGGCCGGATGAACCGGCATGGGCCTCTCACCCGGCCAAGCCGGAAAGTTGCCGAAGGCAGAAACCGATCCGGCGTTGTAAAGCACCAATATATATAA
>Ga0272444_10002332_pt1 | contig 17582 bp, 4 predicted proteins | sample SSMForm13_FD_201033 | JGI IMG/M metagenome (GOLD analysis project Ga0272444, IMG submission 201033) | Marine sediment archaeal communities from Little Sippewissett salt marsh, Falmouth, MA, United States - SSM-Form-13 | ecosystem: Environmental > Aquatic > Marine > Wetlands > Sediment ... | reverse complement strand
CCACCAGGCGCAGTAGACGAGCAGCTTCGCGTCTGGGTCCGAGAGCAGCAGTAGCTGGCGCGCCATCAGCCCGCCGAGATGCTCCTGGATCTTCTTCACGATCTCCGGCGCATCTTCAATCGAGGCAGTGTTCCATCGACTGACCAGGTATCGATCCAGAACCCCAAGCACCGACGCCTTCCTGCTTAGCGGGAATTCGGCCACAACGGTTCCGAAACGGCCGTCCCACTTCCATTCGAGAACCTCTCGAAGCGCGGCAGCCAGCTCACGCAGCATGGGTTCCGCCATCCTGCCTTCCTCTCCTTCCATCGCGACCTCCTGCAGATCTGCGCGTGAGATTCGTCCTCGATCCGATTCTTCCTATCACCAGAGGAGCGCAGACCCCCGAGTCGGGGTAACTCCCATTACACCGCGAGCGTAGCGCTCTGTGCTAGTATCGAGTCACTCGAGACATCCCCAGAGAGGGAAGGAGAACTCATGCGCGACCGGCAGATTGGACGCCTTCTGCGATGCATTTCTCGAGCGAGTCTCTGCATCCTAATTGCTCTGCTCGTCTTCCATCTCATTCCGCTCGCTGCCAAGGCGTCCCTCGACCTGACAGTCAAGGATGAAGGCGGAGGCGCGGACGACGTTGCTCACGTCATCCTCTACTACCCCGGCGGCGGGCAGGAGGATCTCGGCTACACGCCCCAAGGAAACACGTCGGGGCGCACGTGGAATCTCTTGACCGAGAGCCAAATCCTCTCAAGGGGTGAGGGGATCTACACGATCCGGATCATCCACGACGCGGACACCAACGCCACCTGCGGAAACGTCGGCGACGAGGTCAGAGGAACCTACACGATCACGTTCGGCGGCGGGATCGTCGTGTCGGGCGTCGACGATGGCCGTTCGGTAACGGGAGGCGGATCGACGACGATCGACGTCCTCGCGAACGACCTCCTCGTGAATGCGCTCGCGTTCAGTTTCGGGACGATCCCGTGTCCACTGACGACGCCGGCCGATGGCTGCGCGTGCCGAGCCTACGACTCAGCCGGACCTCCGTGGGACGCGAACCCTCCGGACACGCCGTGTCCGAGCGGCCTGACCGCGATCCTCAACTACCTCGAGGGCCAGTTCACCGTCACCGTCGGGGATCCTTCGCTGTCGATCCTCTTCGCGAGCGATCCGCCGAATGGGACCGCCGTGATCTCCGGGGACGAGATCCTCTACACGCCGGACGTCGGTTTCTGCGGAATCGACACGTTCACGTACACGGCGGAGCGAAGCGGTTCCCAAGACGCAGCAACCGTGACAGTCAACGTTTCCGCCGCGCCACCAACAACCCAGGATGATGCTGCTTCAACGCCGGAGGAGTCTCCTGTGACGATCGACGTGTTGGCGAACGATGGGGCGGGGATTTCGATCCTCTCAGTCTCTCCTCCGGCACACGGCCACGCCATGATCGTGGCCGGGAAGATCCAGTACACGCCGCAGCCGAGATTCGAGGGAATCGATCGATTTGCCTACACCGTGGAGAACGCGTGCGGCGCCACGTCGACGGCCGTGGTCAGCGTCGACGTGCTTCGGCTGAATCACCCGCCCATCGCCAACGCCGGCGGCTTCTACCAGGGAATCGTCGGGGCGCCGGTCGAGCTCGATGCCGGATTCAGCAGCGATCCTGATCTCGGCGATCGCCTCGAGTATCGGTGGGATCTGGACGACGACGGGCGATTCGACACCGACTGGCTCCGGGACGCAATGTTCGTGACGGTCTACGACAAGCCGTACGTCGGCCGCGTGATCGTCGAGGTGCGTGACCTGTATCGCGGACAACCTACGGGAGAGACAGGAACCGCATCCGCGCTGGTTCGGATCGATGCCCAACAGACGCTCCAGGTTCATGTCTTCGAAGATCTCGACGGGGACGGCGTCTGGTCTGCCGGGGAGCCGAGTCTCCCGGGACTGGACGTCGTGATCGCCGGCGATACGCTGACCACCGCGCCCGACGGTCGGGTTTCGGTTGAACTCGACGCGGGTGCGTGGGATGTTGCGCTAACCGCGGCGTCTGTGCTGGCGCTCGAAAGCCGAGGCTTCTTCGCGCTCGTCACGGAACTGACCGTCGACCTGGGCCGTGGAGAGAGTGCGCTTGCCGAGCTCGCCGTCATCAAGATCTCTACGAGACTGAAAGGCGTTGTCTATGGCGACGTCAATGAGAACGGCGAGTACGACGACGAAGACCGCGTTGCCGCCGGACTCATTGTCATCCTCGACGGCGATAGAGAGAACGCCGTGGTCACAGATGAGACAGGCCAGTTCTCGTTCCGCGACGTGCCGTTCGGCGACCACACACTGCTGATCCAAGAGGTGACCGAAGAGGGTGCGGGCGACCCGCTGAACCTTCTCGTCCCCTTCTCACTCACGCGCGCGAAGAAGCCCGAAGTCTTCATCGTCTGGCCCTACGACCTTGGGCCGGAGAAAGGCTTCCTCCAAGTTGATGTCGAGAAGGGCGAAGGAGGTAGCCCGTGAGGCCGTCGGCGGCGCGCCGAAGACGATTCCATGCCTACTGGCTCGGAGTCCTTCTGCTTGCCGTCGGCCTGGGCCTCCGTGCCCAGACGATCGTCGGTCCGGACCAGATGGACTACTGCGACACGGCTACCTTCACGACGACGATCACCAACCAGAGCGTCACGCTGAGCGCGTGCTTGCTCGAGATCACCCGCAGCTACACCGAGTCCGGCGTCGACTACGTCCCCGGCTCGACAGTCATCACGCTTCACGACTCGACGATCCTGAACGATGACCCGACAGCCAGCGCGTGGGACATTGATACGCTTCTCGGGGAGCCCTACACCCTCCCGCCCACCAAGTCGATCACGATCGCCTATGACTTGGTCTCCAGCTGCGCTGCCGTCTCCGGCACGGAACAGGTGATCGTCAACTACGAGGATTGCGCCGATCCAGGCGCGCCGCTCCAGAACGTCAGCTCAGTATCCATCGAGATTCTCCCCGGCGCCATCGTCGTCTCCAAGACACCGACGTTGCAGGACGCTCGCGTCGGTGACCTGGTCACTTGGACGATCACCGTCGAGAACACGGGCCTCGGGCGCGTCGACAACGTGACGATCACAGACGTTCTTGGGCCGGGGCTTGCCTACGGCTCATCGACCGGCGGAGGATCGAATGCCGGTCAGACAACCACCTGGGACATCAGCTCGATTCCACTTGGAGAATCTGAGAGTGTCGATCTGACGGCTGAAGTTATCGCCTGCAAGGGCCTGTACAACGACGTAGACGCCGCCTTTGGCTGTGGACTGTCCGACATCTGCTTCGACACCGCGATCGACGAGGGAACGGCAACGGCATCTCTGAACTTGATTGTTGATAATCCAGCCCTCTCATTCACGCCGCCGAACGTCACAGTCGGCTACTGCACCGACGAGACCGCCGGCCTGATCCAGATCACCAACAGCGGCGCGGGAACGGCCCGCAATGTCAAACTCTGCTGCGATTTCGCCTATCTCGAAGTTGATCCGGCGCGCTTGCCGGCAGACACAACATATGCCACCGGCTGCTTCTTGATTCCCGACATCCCGCCGAATTCGACGTTCGATCTGACATTCTACGTCCTCCATCCAGACGTCGACTGGTGCGGCCCCGGCCCGAGCGGATCCAACACGTTCCAGCTCACCTACACCAACGATTGCAGCATCCCGTTTGTCGCCTACCCACAGTTCTCGGCTCTTTCGTCCGAACCAGGCCCCACGCTATCAGTTAGCAAGACGGCCCTGAATTCCCCCCTCCACTTGGGCGAGACGGGTGCCTACGACATCAAGGTCGAGTACACCGGCAGCGTCGACTGCGGCGGGGGCAGCCCCGGACCCGTTACGATCGTCGATACCTACCCGGAAGGCTTCACTGTCGTCGATCCGGCCGGCGGGACGGACGACGGGGATGCACGCACGATCACGTGGGCCTACGACCCCGCCGATCCTCCGTTTGATGAGACCATTCAGCTCCAAGCACCGAGCAACTGTGGCTACTGTGCCCAGCCGGGCGGAGGCTCCGATGCCAACAGCCTGACAGCCACCGGGACCGATTGCTGCGGCTGTCCGATCACCAGCACGGCGAGCGCCGATACGACCATCCTCTGCGAGGGATACGGCGGGGATGTGTACTTCACCTCGACTGTCTCTCTCGACCAGACCACAACCACACGATGCTCAGAAGACTACGCTGTGACCGTCACGCACAGGTACGAGTTCGAGCCCGATTCCGCCCTCAACGACTTCTTGCTGAACGAGTTCCTCTACTTCGTTGATCTGGGCACCGTCCTTGAATACGCGACCGAAACGGCCACGGTTTCGGGCGCGACGCTCGGTGTCCCCAACATCACGGGGCCGCCCGATTACAGGCTCGAACTGCCGCTGACCGACAGCACATCGGTGAGCGGGAGGGTGATCGAATACACGTACACGCTTGTTGTGCAAGATCTCGATGCGTCGAGTTGCGATGCCTCGAGCTATCCGATCCATGCCGGGATCGATTTGGGGGCCGGCGTGCCACCGGAACTGAACCTCTGTGGCACGATGTACTCGGATTCAACACTGCAATCCGTCACGGCCCAACCTCCGGCCATGAACGTGACCATCACAGGTGTTCCCGAGGTCCAGGAGTACTGCGCCACCTACCCAGTCACGGTCACCCTCGAGCGAACCTCAGACATCGCTCAGCCGTACGACGTTCGACTTGTCCTGACGAACAACGGTGGTTCGATCATCGATCCCTCCGGCGCAACGTGCGGGGGAACGCTGAGTCCGATCACCGACTGCACGGACCCGAGTGAGGACGGGAACACCTACGAGTGGCTCTTCGGCGACGGATTCACGAGCGCGGACGACGTCGCGACCATCACGATCCCGATAACCATTCCGTGCAGCGGACCGCTAGCCAATCTCTCCGTCGTTGCCACCTTCGATGACCTCTGTCTCGATGATGACGTCTACGATGACGCCTGCTCCGTCTCCGATTCGGGTACGGCGCTTCTGGCGCTCTCGGCCAACGTCTTCACCCGCAAGTCGCCCGAGATCCTCTACGCTACCACACGCGACGTAGAGTGGACGCTCGTCGTCCACAACACGGGGAACGCCGCCGCCTACAGCGTCTGGGTCGACGACGAACTCGGAAACGGCCTCGTCTTCGACTCGGACAACACCGATCCGGCCGGCGCGACGATGACGGCCAACGAGGACCATCTGGGCAACCCGATCAACGGCGCAACCTTCCTCTTCGATCAAGTCGATCCAGGCGAGCTGATCACGATCACGTTCGCCGCAACCCTAGATGCGTGCGACGACCTCACGAACCACGTCGAGGTCTCTTGGGGCTGCGGCGGATCGGACTGTCAGGCGGAGCAAACCGACGACTCGATCGTCGTGGTTCCCCCGGCGAATCTCATTGCGACGACGTTCAGCCCAACACCAGTTCCGATGTGTGCGGAGAATTCGTCCACAACGATCATCAAGAACGCCGGTGTCTCGACTGTCTACGGAATCGTCAACTCTGTGACGCTACCGAACGGACTCACCTATCTCACAGGACCGCCAGAAGAGCTCTACCCGGAGGTGCGAGTCAATGGCGGTTCCTGGTCTCGGACTGGCGAGCCAGACGTCGATGGGCAAACGCTGACTTGGACCTCGACGGAGACACCCGAACTCGCCTCCGCCAATCCGAAGGACGTCATCGAGACCCGGTTCAACTACACAGCCTTCTGCGGCTTCACGGGAGGGAATCTCTCGTTCCAGGCTGGCTACGAGGATCCCTGCGGGGACTTCCACACGTCCAATACCGGAACATTCTCGCTTGGGCTCGAACCAGCCAGCCTGTCCACAACCCTTCGTCAAACCGACCCCGCGCCTGGACAGCCGCTCGACTGCGGCGGCGAGGCGGCCTGGGAGATCGACGTCGTCAATACGGGCACCGTCGAACTCGCCGTTATTCAAGTCGAGGCCATCCTCGGTGACGGGCTGACATATGTCAGCTCTCAAGGGGACCCCGCCTATGGCCCGGCTGACGGCGGAACCGATCGCGGCGGGGGCCAGAGCATCTACTGGGAGTTCGAGGATCTCCCGGTCGGCGCCACAGCGACGCTGCAGGTCACCGCGCGGGCCGACCGGCCAGCCGATTGCGAGGCCCTGGATATCGATGTGATCGCGACGTGGGGATGCGGAGACGATGTCGGAGACTCGGAGACATTCGACGCTGACTGCACGACAGCCTCGCCCGACTCGGCCACGATCTCGGCAACGAGGGAGCCGCCGCTCAATCTGACAGCAACCCTCTCTCCCGGCTTCATCGCGGCATGCGCCGACACCATGGAGCTGACGCTCGAGATCACCAACAACGGCACCGTGGCCACGACATCCAACATCGACTTCGTGATCACCCTGCCGGACGAGCTGAGCTACGTACCTGGATCATCCGAGATCGACTGCGGAGAAGGCTACGCGGGTGCGGGCAACCCGAACGGGGCAGGGCAAACGCTGACGTGGTACGACATCGCGGCAGAGGAGGGCGCGGACGATGCATGTGCCTCGATTCCGCCCGGAGGAACGATCCGTCTGCAATTCGACGTCAACGTCTCCTGCTTCTTCACATCGCAGGATATCCCAATCACCGTAACCTACTACGACTGCTGCGGGCTGACCCAGTACGACGCGTCGACGTCAGTTACGCTGGACAGCCTGGTGCCCGACCTGACTGTCGCCAAGACGGCCCCCGATCTGGATCTCGACTGCTACGATGTCGGTGACACCGTCACGTGGACGATCACCGTGGAGAATACGGGCTCCGGAATCGCCGATTGGGTCCGCCTCGTCGATACGCTTGGATCGACCCTGGTCATCGACAGCTTCACGAATCTCATCGATAAGACCCCCTCGACCGTCGCCGTTGGCTCACAGGCCGGCCAGACCATCACGTGGGAGGCCGACGCTTCTCTCGCACCGGGAGAGTCACTCTCTGCGACGGTGACTGCCCACGCCGTCCAGCCGTCGGACGACTGCTCGCGATCGCTCCGCCGCAACACGGCCGTCACCACGTGGGGATGCGGAACGCTGGCCGTACCGACATGCGAGTACGGAACAGCAGTCCAAGATCAATCGACTGTCCGTGTACCCAATCTGACCATTGCGCCTGCAGACATCACGCCGGTCTTCGCCTGCGTGGGCGACGGCATCGCACCTGGATCAGGACAGTTGCAGATCACGGTTCGCAATCAAGGAAACGGAGACGCGCAGATCACCGAAAACTTCGCAATCACCGTGACCGAACCGAACACAGACTTCAGCGTCACCGACACGTTCGTCGGACTCGGTGGCACGCTTCCGCTGGACGATGACACGTCGCAGACGCTGACCCTCGACGGATGGAACGTCTCCTGCGGCAGCTGCAGCTACGCCGTCACCGTCACCCTTGATTCGGGAGACACGATCTGCGAATGCACGGAGAACGACAACGCCGCCACACTCAACGGCACGATCACGCTGCCTGACTTGGTCTTCGATTCGGCCGATCTCACCGTGACCTGCGCCTCCGACAGACTGGTCCGAATCCAAGGACCGGTCACCCTGCGCAACGATGGCTGCGGCGATCCGTTGGTCGGGGACTTGAGCATTCGATTCCGTCTGTTCGACGCCGCCGACTGCGCCGGGAACGAGATCGACACCTTCACCGTCGACTTCACCGGCCTCTCGATTGCCTCCGGCGGCGGGACGCAGGAACGCACGCTTGATGTTACGCGGATGCTCAACCTCTGCGACACCTGCGTCCTCTCGATCCAGATCGAGGCCGATGAGGATGACACCGTTTGCGAGTGCGACGGAACGAGCAATGACCTCTGTGCCGGAACCTTCCCGATCGTCTTCCCCGACTTGACGATCACCGACATCGACTTCAGTCAGGTCGCGTGCGCGTCGGACAACATCGCCGGCAACGTCCGCGTGATCGTGGAGAATGAAGGGTGCGGAGCCTCAGGTCCATTCGACCTGCGTCTTGAGACCGACGGCTGCCTGACGTTCACGGATGAGACGGTAGACGACCTCGCGTCCGGCGCGTCGACGACCGTCGACTTCGCGATCGTCGGCTCGTGGGCCGACTGCGCCGACTGTTCCTGCACGTTCACCGCGACCGTCGATCCGGATGGAAACACGTGCGAGTGCGACGGGACGAACAGCGAACTCGTCGAGCCCCATACGTCGACGCTGCCCGATCTCGAAATCTCGGGCGCCATCGGGGCGATCGGCTGTGCGACCGACGGCCAGGCAACGGTCGACGCCGATGTGACCGTCGAGAACACGGGCTGCGGCGATGTCGCAGAGAGCTTCGGCATCACTGTCACTGTCTATGACGGCGCTGACTGCGCGGGCAACATCATCGGCAACTGGACCGAGACGATCAGTGGCGAAACGATCACGGCCGGCGGATCGAACGTTATCTCGCTGACCCAGCGAACGCTGTCGGAGTCGCTCTGCGCCGGGGACTGTGACTACTCGGCGCACTTCGTCGTCGATTCGGGCGACGACATCTGCGAATGCGACGCGACGAACAACGAGTTCTGTCTCTCGTCGATCCCGTCGAAGATTCCCGACCTCGTCGTCACCGAGGTCGATCCCCTCGTCGATTGCCGTGCCGGTACAGCCACCGTCACGGCCACGGTCGGGAACGTTGGCTGCGGGGATGCAACCGGTGTCATCTTCCGGTTGACCAGCTCCGGCTGCGCGCCGACGACCGATAGCGCGCCGATCGATCTGGCCGCAGGCGAGTCACAGGACGTCGTCTTTGGCTACACGCCCGACTGTGACGACTGGAACTGCACATTCACCGTTGCCGCCGATCCGGGTGCAGCGATCTGTGAGTGCGATGGCGCAAACAGCCTCACCCTCGATCCGTATCCGGGCATCGGCTCGATCGGCGACCGCGTCTGGTTCGACACCGACGCCGAAGGAGACCAGGATCCGGGAGAAATCGGCATCGCCAACGTCACCGTGATCCTCGAAGCCGATCTCGATGGGGACGGAATCGTCGACTACAGGGCGGAGACGACGACCGACGGGGACGGCGAGTATCTGTTCGACGACCTTCCGGCCGGCGACTACACGATCACCGTCGACGAGACGACGCTCCCCGACGGGATGGGCCAGACCTACGACGATGACGGCCTCGGCACGCCGCACACGTCCGACCACACCCTCGCCGAGAACGAGCACAATCGCGAACAGGACTTCGGCTACCGCGGCCTCGGATCGATCGGCGACTACGTCTGGTTCGACGCCAACGCCGACGGCGTTCAGGATCCAAGTGAATCGGCCATCGCGAACGTCACCGTGACGCTCGCGGGTGACCTCAACGGAGACGGCATCGACGAGATTCTGACGACGACGACCGACGCCGACGGCCTCTATCTGTTCGACTTCCTCCCCGCCGGTCCGTACACGATCACCGTCGACGACACGACTCTCCCCGATGGACTCACCCAGACCTACGACGATGACGGCCTTGGCTCCCCGCACACGTCCGACTACACCCTCGGCGCAGGAGAACACAACCGCGAACAAGATTTCGGCTACGCCATGCCTGCCCTGTCGGTCGACAAGGTCATCACGGACATCCTCCGTCGTGGTGCCTCGATCGGGAACATCACCGGCCCGGTCGAGCCGGGCGACGTCATCGTCTACGAGTTCGCGATTGAGAACGTCGGGCCGGTGCCCGCCTACAACGTAGGCTTCGATGACACCCTCCCACCAGGCATCGTCACCGAGACGGACGCGCCAGGAGACGCCGGCAGTTACGAGGTTAGCGATCCGTTCGCAGCTGGCTCACTTGGACTTGCCGATGGTGTGGCGACCTTCGACGTGCCCCTCGGGCTGACCGTGAACGCCGGGGAAACGCTGACGGCCACGTTCACCGGGATCGTGACGAGCTCCGTCTCTCAAGGAGACGACCTGATGAACACGGCGCATGCCTATGGAGAGGCCGAAGACGGCACGCCGATTCCGCCGCAGAACAGCCTGCTCGGAGACGATTCGGACACTGACGTCGAGGATTCGGACGCCGACGACACCGGCATCGTGACCGTGCCGGTCCTCCAACCGGCCCTTTCGGTCGACAAGACGATCACCGGCATCTTCCGCCCTGGCGAAGGAAGCCTGGGGATCAGCGGGCCGGTCGAGCCGGGGGATACCGTCTCCTATCGATTCGTGCTCCGAAACGTTGGCGGAGCGACCGCTTACGACGTCGAGTTCACCGACACCCTGCCTCCAGGGATGGTCACCGTCGCCGGCGGGACGTACTCGGTTTCGTCACCCGCCACAACTGGAACACTCGCTCTCCCCGACGCAGCCGGAGCCTTCACTACGTCGATCGACGCCACGATTGGCGGAGACGAGACGATGACAGCCGAATTCGATGCCCTCGTTACGAGCGACATCGAGCAGGGCGTCGACCTGGTCAACACCGCCGAAGCGACCAGCTTCGACGGCTTCGGAACCGAGATCCCGGATGAGAACCCAAGCGTCGGGGATGAGGACGATGACGACGTCGAGGACCCGGATGCCGACGACACCGGCATCGCCGTCATCGGGACCGAAGAGCCAGCCCTGTCGGTCGACAAGATCATCACCGACATCGTGCACCGTGGATCGAGCGTCGGTGACACCGGCCCGGTCGAGCCGGGCGACGTCGTCTTCTACCAGTACACCATCCGTAACGTCGGCCTCGGCACGGCCTACGCCGTCAACTTCACCGACACGTTGCCGACCGGACTCGTTACCGAGATCGACGCACCCGGGATCGCGGGCAACTGGGCCGTAGACGATCCGCCTGCGACCGGAACACTCGCGATCGCCGACGGCGTCGGTGCCTTCACCACGGCGATCGGCGCGACGATCGCCGGCGGAGGGCGGCTCGTGGCGGAGTACACCGTCTACGTGACCAGCGACGTTCGGCAGGGCGTCGATCTGATCAACGTGTCATCCGCCGTCGGCATCGACGGCGCCGGGAATCCGATTCCTGGCGAGAATGCCGATGTCGGGGACCTCACCGATGACGACGAGGAGGATGCCGACGCAGATGACACAGGCATCACGATCGTTGCACCGATCGTCCCCGCGCTATCGGTCGACAAGCGCGTCATCGACGTCATTCGCGGCGGCAGCTCGATCGGCGTGGTCAACCCTGTCCTCTTCGGCGACGTCATCGTCTACGAGTACACGATCCGCAATGTCGGGCTCGGGACCGCCTACCGCGTGGAGTTCACTGACACGCTTCCGACGGGCCTCGAGATCGAAGCTGCCGCACCTGGAGACGCCGGGACGTACGAGGTCGACGCCCCCGCGGCGAGCGGGTCGCTCGCCCTCATCGACGGAGTCCGCACCTTCAGCACAGCGATCTCCGCAACGATCGACGGCGGGAGCATGCTAACAGCAACATACGCCGCCCTCGTCTCGCCGGACGCGCCGCCTGCCCAGGACCTCGTCAACACTGCCGAGGCAAGCGGGGAGGACGGGGCGGGAACCGAGATTCCCGACGAGAACACGAGTGTCGGCGATACGTCCGACGAAGACAGCGAAGATCCCGACGCAGACGACACCGGAATCGCGTCCGTACGGGTTGGGATTCCGGCCCTCGTGACCGACAAATCGGTCATCGACATCGTCCGTGGCGGGCAATCGATCGGACCAGAGGGACCGATCACGACCGGCGACGCCATCGTCTATCGCCTGCTGGTGAAGAACGTCGGGGAGGGCACCGCCTTCAACGTCGACGTGCGCGACGCGCTCCCGGAGCCGTTCGCCTATCGAACCGGATCAACGGTCGGGACTTGGCCTTCACAGCCTGGTCTGCACACTCAAGATCCTCTAGGCTCTCCGGGACCTTCCCTGGTTTGGAGCACCGACGCGACCCTGGGGCCGGACGATTCGTTGACCCTGATCTTCGAAGCTCTCGTCGATGGACCGATCTCCGCGGGCGAGATCTACACCAACGTCTTGGAGGCAACAGGCGAGGATGGGGCGAGGCGACCGATTCCGCCGAACAGCTCGAACGACGTTCCGGAAGACGACGATCCCGACGACCGTGACACAGTAGCCCTCGCTGGCGTTCCGGACGCGGTCCCAGCAGCCCCACTGCTGAGGAAGACGGCCCAGATCCTCGGAGAGGAAGCGTGCGCCGGGTTCGCTGCCTCGGCCGACCGGCTCTGGTTCCAGACGGACATCGCCCTGTTCGCCGCCTCAGAATTCGAGCTGCTGGGTCAAGACGAAGGAGCGGCCGATCTCCTGCCCGAGACGTTCCTTCCCACGTGGCTGCGCACGGTCCGGACGGAGGCGGCGGGCTATGCGCTCGACAATCTCCTCCAGGTCGACGCGCTCTCAGAGATCGGCCTCACGCTCGTAGAAGGACCCAGAATTCTCGACATGGCAGCGGCTCTCAGTCTCACCGAAGAGGCTGCGCTAGAGACTCGCCTTGCCGAGATCGCGTCCCGCGCGAACCTAGATCCAGCTGCCCGCCCCCTGGGTGAAGCCTGGATCTACCTCGAGTTTGCCGGGGGGGAGCCGGTCTACACGACGTGGGATGACAACGCCCTCGGGCCGTACGGAGAGTGGACGATCCTCGACCGGCGAATCATCGGGAGCGCCCTTGGAATGGGACTCCTCAAGCAGTCGATCGAAGCGGATGGTCTCCTCGCAAGCGGTCGTCCGCTCGATCGATACGTCGGCCTCGTTCTGGCCGAAGTGATGGCGAACAAGATCATCGCACTCGATACGACGCTGACCCTTCGTCCTGCAGGAGCGGTCCCCTACGTTCCACACGTCTACGATGCAAGTGATAAGCTCGGAGGCTTCGTCCTACAGGATGACTCGAGTCACCTGTTCGATCAGCTCTCGCTCCTGTGGGGACTGGCCCGATTCGCGGCGTTCATCCAGGCGAACCCGTCAGCCTGGTCCGCCGGCGAGGCCGGCCTCCGAGCGTACCTTCACGCTCGCTCGACCCAACTAATCAACGAGATCCTCACTGCCATCGAGGTCCGGCACCTCGCCGACTCAGGAGCCTTCATCGACGTCGCTGACGGCGACTCCGCCGAGGCGACGACGGCGAATCTCGGATTGCTCCTGGTCGCCCTCGAGGCCGCTTCGAAGGTGGTCGGCCCATTCGACGTCGAGCGAATCGAGGCGCTTGCCTCATCCGCGACGGCCCAGCTCCTCTCGCGGGTGCTCGGCGGGCGGTTCATCGAACCAAACGCCGACGCGGATTCCGACCGTTGGCTCCTGTCCGCGCAACTCGCCGGAATCCGTGGCCTCCTCGTCTCCGCCGGGTTCGCCGAGGACGACGGGCTCGTCGAAACGGCCCAAGCGACGTTCGACGCGCTCGACGGAAACCTCTGGATCGATTCAACGGCCAACGGCCTCTACGCAGCTTCGAGAGAGGATGACGCGTTCACCTTCTGCTACACGCCACTCGACGTCGGATTGGCCGTCGGTGCATTGCGCGAGCTTGCGGCCCAATCGCCGGACCCGCGAGGAGCGCACATTCTCTCCAGGCTCGCCGGATTCACGCGAAGCGTAGTTGATGAAGCGGCGCTCCAGCTTTCGAACGCCGTGCCTCTCGGGGGGACCTTGACCGTCGGAAACGGACGCGGATCGATTCGAGGGATCGAACACAACCCGGAGAACGGCCCCCTCGCCCCGGTCCTCCAGCAACGTCTCTGTCTCGAGACGCCGAGCGGGGGCGGTCCTTGTACCGATCGAATCGCCGTGCTCGACGACCCGTGGTATCAGACCGACATCTCGATGTACGCGGCCTTCGTCCTCCAGGACCGCAGGCCGGAGATCGAGGACTACGCGGACACAAACCTCGCCGCCGTCGTCCTGCACTCAACTTTCGGGGTGACCTTCCGCAAAATCCCGATGCTCACAGAGATCGTCGAGGGATCCACCGACAGCGCCGATCCCGATCTCAACCCGAGCGTCGACCCGATCGCGATTCCCTTTGCCTCGGGAAGCCAACGGCTCGCGATCGTCGACGAGCTCCGATGGGATCCGGCGACGTTCGACGATCGGATCCTCGCATCGGCGGTTGGGATGACGCTTCTGCGCGAATCCCAGGAAGTCCGACAGATTCTCGCGAGCCCGAAGAGACCGGGATCGAAGCTGCTGGCTCGGGTCTACACCACTGCGATCCTTCAGAAGCTTCGCACACTGGACGTTCTGAGAGTCGCGGGGCCTGAGGGCATCGAATACGTCCCGCACGCGTCCCGCCGGACGCCCGACGCCGCCACGGGATGGAGCATCATCGACCGGCGGAGCACCCTGTTCGACCAGCTCTCGCTCCTCTACGGCTTGAGCGAAGCGTACGCCGTGCTCACTGATGAACGTGCCACGCCGGTGATCGATGGGCTACCGTTTGCGATAACCGACTGGGGCTCCCAGATCGAATCGCTTGTGGAATCCGTACTTGCCACCCTCGAAACCGGGCATTGGCTCGCCGGAGAGCAGGTTTTGGTTGACGAGATCGCGCCGGGAGTCGATCAGTGGGAACGCCGCAGCGTCGTGACCACGAGTACCCTCGGCCTGACCGCGGCCGCCCTCGAGCACGCCTCGCGCGCCTTCGCTCGAGTCCAGAAGATCAAGGAACGTGCTGATTCGCTCCTCGCCGCCGAAGTCGGCTTCCTCCAACGCGAACTCCGCGCGGAGACGGGCGAGTACTGCGAAACGTGGACCGGCTCTCCGACCGGCTGCGTCCCGCAAACACTGCTCGGCCAGCTCGGCGCGCTGCGCGGACTTCTCACCGGACAGATCGCTGGGTTGGTCAGTGCGAGAACGGTCGTTGAGGCGTTCGCCGTCTTCGACGCACGATTCTGGGATTCTTCGTATCTCCTCTACTCGAGCGTCTTGGAAGCATCCGCGTGGTGCGCGACACCGCTCGAACTGGGTCTCACCATCGACACGATCGACCGAATGACGGAGATCCTGGACGTCAAGGAGGCTCGGGTCGCAGGCGCACGCTTGACGCAGCACGTCGATCGGGTTCTCGACGCGCTCTGGATGCAGCTTTCCTCGTCAAACGCGATCTCATTCCCGGCGGACGAGCCGGATCGTTTCGCCCCCGTCTTCGATCGCGAAGTCTGCCTGCTCCCTTCGGCCGCTCCTGGTGAAGACGATGCGACGGCGGAGTCCGGCGACCTAATCGCCTACACCATCACGGCAGTGAATCCGACCGATCAGACGTTCGCCAATCTCCTCCTCGAAGATCGGCTCCCAAACAACGTCACCCTTGTCTCCACCGACTCGGCAGGCGAGGTGGTCGGCAGCATCGTCCGGTGGACGTTCGAGTGGTTCGAGCCGAGCGAGGAACTCGTGTGGAACCTCCTCGTGCGCGTCGATGAGAACGTCACCGTCGGCGAGCTAGACGAGAACTGCGCGACACTCGCCTACGCCGACCTCGAAGGAGTGGAGCAAATCCCACTTGATGCGTGCGTCGGCACGCGCCCCCTCTCACCTGACTGAACCCGAGAACGTCCGGCCAGCGTGATTCCCGTTACGTTCCAACGTCCGTTCCCATGGGGTATTCCTTCCTGTCGGACATTGCGGGCACGTAGGACGATGGGACAACATGAGACGGACGAGAAGCCCGACAGTGGGCGCCCGCGGGAGCATCCCGACGCTCGCCCTGCTCCTTGGCGTTGCTGCGAGCGTCTGCTGCATTGCGCAGGCTCCGAGCCTCACGTTCGGCGGGTTCTTCGAAGTCACGATCGCGTCGACACAGACCGCTCCGGTCACCGTCGATGGAGTCACGTTCAACGCCATCCTCGCCATTGGGGGCTTCAGTGGCCAACTGAACGCCCTCCTCAGCAATACCGGATTCGATTCGCTGAGCCTGTCGGGAAGCGGAGCGATCGGTACTCTCTCCCTCAACTCCACGGTGGCCTTCAACCCCTCGACCCTCGCGTTCCTTTCGTGGCAGTCGGGAATCTCGTTCTCGCTGTTCGAAGTCAACGTCTCCGACATCCTGTACGTGACCACTCCTCAGACCCAGTCGTACAACCAATTTTCGCTGTCGGGAGCGGCCGGAGAGATCTCGTTCCAAGCCGGGGCGAAGTTCGGAATCTGCCCGTTCGGCTTCTGGGATGCAAGCTTCTGCGCCGATGGGGTCTGGGCGGAGTGCGGACCTCGCCTCGCTGCGTGTCTGCAGATCAACGATGCGACGGGGTTCAGCGCGCTCGACCTCACGATGGCCGAACTCGTCCTGTTCGAGGACTTCGGGGGAATCCGCGGCACCCTTGACCTGAACGTTTCCTTCGCACTCGAATCGAAGACCGTCTCGCCAACGCTCAAGATTCAACCGAGCTGGCCGATCTGCTTCGACATCGAACTCCTGGGCGAGATCTCCACCGGCTCAGTCTCAACGGAAATCGAGACCCTTCTTCTCTACGGAATTCGCGGAGAGGTCACGATCGGGGAGAGCACGGCACTTCGCTTCGCCGATTCCTTCGTCGAAGAGAAGAACAGCGCCCTGACCGGAAGGGCCAACTACTTCGAACGAATCGGCGTCACCGGAGTTCTCCCTTCGTGCTGCGGATCGCCCGGATCGTTCGAACTCGACGCCTACTTCGAGCGGTCGCCTGCGCCGTCCGGCGGCCTCCTCGCCCTCGGCCTGATGACGCTGGCACTCGACGTTCAACTCACTTCGACCTTCGCCTTCTCATGCGAGGCTGAGTTCCCGGCGCGGGGAACGGGATGGAACCTCGTTACGAGCTTCCGCGCGGTCTGGTGACGCTCACAGTGCTCGCCCGCTGGATCGAAGTGTTCGCAATCCTCTACTGGAGGACGATCCGCTCGATGTTCCTCACCCAGTAGCTGCCGGCCGAATCGACGCCGTATTCCTCGTTTCCCACCCTCCCGTGCTCCGGTAGGACGCTGATTCTGAATCCGTCGACCCACCCGGGGACTTCCGTCCCATCAAACGCGTAGGCAAGCACGACCGGGTAGGCGAGATCCTCGATGCGCGAACGCACGATGAGAACCTCGTACCCGTCACGAGCGATCACTCGGATCGCCTCGTAGTCCACGTCCGCTCCGACCAGGTCCGCCAGCCTCACACCGGTGTACGTCCCTTCGTCTCGCCAGTTCCCGTACTGATTCTGATATGTTCCGCGTCGGGACACCGTCGGAAGTCTCTTCATCTCCTCAAGAGAGACCGTGCGCGCATTCCCATCGAGAACGACGATCGTGACGGTCGGACCCGCCTCTCCGAAGTCGATTCGGAGAAGCGTCGGGGTAACGACGGCCACAATCAGGAGAAGCCACGCCGCCAGGTAGCCGTGCCGAATCGGTCGCTTCACGGCCATGCGAGCCTCCCGGAGAGGATTGCCGCCGCCACCAGAACGCCTGTGCCAACCGCCGCGAGCGCATCAGCAAGACGAAACTGCTCGGACCGCGCGTTCGTGCGGACGGCGTGGAGCCCGAAGCATCGCCCCTTCATCGACATCGCGATCGAATCGACTCGCATCAGGCCGGAGACGAGGACCGGAACGAACGTGTACCGAATCG
>Ga0272444_10002331_pt1 | contig 17592 bp, 14 predicted proteins | sample SSMForm13_FD_201033 | JGI IMG/M metagenome (GOLD analysis project Ga0272444, IMG submission 201033) | Marine sediment archaeal communities from Little Sippewissett salt marsh, Falmouth, MA, United States - SSM-Form-13 | ecosystem: Environmental > Aquatic > Marine > Wetlands > Sediment ... | reverse complement strand
TCTTGAATGCTATACCACGAGCAAACAGGTTGCACCGCCATCCCAACCTGCCGGTGCAACCTGCCGTCAACGGATGATTACTTCAGGCCGACCTCTTTGAAATACTTCATAGCGCCCTCGTGAATGGGTGCGGACAGACCTTCCAGCATGCCTTCCTTGGTCAGCACGGCGTAGGCCGGATGCAGTTTTTTGAATTTATCGAAGTTGTCGAATACCTCCTTGGTGATGGCATACACCACGTCGGCGGGGACTTTGGCCGAAGTGACAAGTGTGGCTTTTACACCAAAAGTGGGTACATCCTTATCATTCTGGGCGCCCGGATACTGGTCCACCGGCACGAAGGATTTGGCATAGTAGGGATACTTTTTAATCAGTGAATCCACATTGGAGATGGAAACAAAGCGAACCTTGGTGGCACCGGCGGTCGCCTCTTTGAACGCGCCGCTGGGATGGCCAACGGTATAGAAGAATGCGTCGATACGGCCGTCCTGAAGCAATCCAGGTGCTTCCGCGGCTTTGACCTGCTCGGCGTTAATGTCCTTTTCCCAATCCAATCCGTTGGCTTCGAGGGCATCGATGGAGTTCTGGCGTTGCCCGGAACCGGGGTTACCGATATTGACCCGCTTGCCCTTGAGGTCCTTGATGTCCTTAATACCCGAATCCACGGTGGCGCAAAGGGTCACGGACTCCGGATGGATGCTGAAAACGGCCCTTAAATCCTTTTGCGGCTTACCGTCCCATTCAGCCATGCCCTTGATGGCCTGGTACTGGCGGTCGGACTGCACCACACCAAACTCCAGATCTCCCGACATCACGGCATTGACGTTGAACACCGACCCGCCGGTGGATTCGACGGTAGCCCGGATGCCATATGTTTTGCGCTTGGCATTGACCATTTTGGCAATGGCCCCACCGGTGGGATAGTAAACCCCGGTGATGCCCCCCGTACCGATGGTAACAAAAGTGGTTCTGGCCTGGACATCCACTGGAACAGTAGCAAAAGCAAGAGCCAGAGCAATAACAGTTGCCATCAAAGCGACTTTTTTCATAGGGATTCCTCCTGATCGGGTTTATAAAATAATAAACGGCAGTCATTAGCCGGTTTGCAGGCAAAGAAAACACCTTTTGCCTTTTTACTTCCCTTTTTGGGTTCGGTGGGAAAATCAGATAGATAATTTTTTAATGCTAAGGTAAAAACCCGCTTATGTCAACTTGGCCATAAGTGCCACAGCAATTGTAATTTTGGAGGAGTTCAGCGGGAATTTCATCGATCGATAGTAAAAAATGATGATCGATTACGATTACTTGAACGTGCACGAAAAACGCCAATGCTCGTCGTGCTCGTGTTTAAGAATCGTAATCGTAAAGCTCGGACATGGCCGGACTTGCGCCGCCTGAAAGCGGGCAGTATGGTAGGCCCATGAAAACCATTCAACCACCGTTAGTCAGTGTGATCATGCCCACTTTTAACCGGTCGTGGTCATTGAAAAAAGCCATTGATTCAGTGCTCTCGCAGGAATACGCGAGTCTGGAAACCATCGTGGTCGACGATGGGTCCACCGACGACACGCCGGCCCTCTTGTCCTCATACGGGACGCGTATCCGGGTGATTCGCCAGGCCAATCAAGGGGTCAGTGCGGCCCGCAACGCCGGTATTCGTGCGGCACAAGGCGAGTTGATCACCCTTTTGGATTCGGATGATGCCTGGTTGCCGGGCAAGGTACAGGCCCAGGTGGATTTTTTTGACGCCCATCCCGACGCCTTGATCTGCCAGACCGAAGAGATCTGGATTCGCCATGGCCGACGTGTCAACCCCAAGCGCCACCACAAAAAGCATCGCGGCATGATCTTCGAGCGCTGTCTGCCCCTTTGCCTGATCAGTCCCTCGGCGGTCATGATGCGCCGGACGCTTTTGGACGAGGTGGGACTTTTCGACGAGCAATTGCCGGCCTGTGAGGATTATGACATGTGGTTGCGTATCACCTTTAAGTACCCGGTGGCGTTGATCAACGAGCCGCTGATCGTCAAACACGGCGGTCATGCCGATCAATTGTCGGCCATGCCGCAATTGGATCGATACCGCATCCAGGCAATCGTCAAAATCCTGCGTCAAGGCGTGTTGTCGGCCGATCAAACAGCGGCAGCGCTTGACGTCCTCACCCGCAAATGCGCCATCTACGCCACGGGCTGTCGCAAACGGGGCCGACTTGGCGAGGCCGCCTATTTTGACCGGCTGCCGGACGACTGGTCTTCTGAATCGTTCGTGCCCGTCTGTGACTGACCCGTTTGCCGATTTCTAATCAGACAAATCAGCGTTCATGCGCCACCGGATCATCCGGCCATGGGCAGACGGATAAAAAAGGTGGTGCCTTTGCCGGGCGTGGAGGCCACGCTCATCTGCCCCTTGTGGTTGTCGGTGATAATGAAGTAGGAAACCGACAATCCCAGACCGGTACCCACATCCACCGCTTTGGTGGTAAAGAAGGGTTCGAACACCCGTTTGCGCACGGCTTCATCCATGCCGGGGCCGTTGTCCTCGATCTCCAGGCAGACCATCTGAGATCTCTCTTCCGCATATGCACGCAGAACAAACCGGGGGTTGCGGTCTTGATTGCTTTGCATGGCCTCGGCGCCGTTACGCAGGATATTGAGCAACACCTGCTGAATCTTGCCGCTTTCACAAGGGACGGGAGGAAGGTTGGGGGCATATGTTTTAACGATTTCGATCAATTTAAAATCATATTTCTTTTTCATATCGTAGTCGGCAGCTGCCAGCTCCAGGGTTTTGTCCATCAGATCAGTCATATTATGAGAGGTGATCTGGGCGTCGCTTTTACGGGCAAAACTGAGCATATTGGATACGATATTGGCCACCCGTTGACCCGATTCAAGAATGGCGTCGATCATGCCGTAGATCCCCCGCGCCTCCATAAACGCGCCGATGGCCGCCATGGAGATCCCAGCCGCTTGGGCGGCCTTGAGGTTGGCCGGGATTTGGCTGTCTTTTGCCAGGCGATTGGCCATGACTCTTGTGGTCTGGATCATCCCGGCCAAAGGATTGTTGATCTCGTGGGCCATGCCCGCAGCCAACCCTCCTACCGAAAGCATCTTCTCGCTTTGGACCATCATCTCTTCCATGCGCACCTGGTCGGTGACATCGTCAATACGGATAACGGCCCCTTGCGCATCATCGGCAATCAGGGGATAGATGGTCAGATCCTCGAAAACCAGTTTGCCGTTTTCCTGTCGACTGCGTTTGGCGTCGAACTGTTCCTCACGGTTTCGGATGGCCTGGCGAATCCGGGCCATTTCCGCTGAAAGCCACGGCACGGCCTGATCCAGAGGTTTTCCCACAGCCGTTTGGGCCGACAGCTTGGTAACTCTTTCAGCCTCGCTGTTCCAATGCGTAACAATACCTTGTTCGTCCACGCCCACCAGCATGGAAGGCATGGAGTTGATGATATTGCCAAGATAGTTGCGCAATTGCTGCAATTCCGACTCACGGGTTTTCAGTTCCGTGATGTCAATGACGGTCCCACTGATCGCAACCAGGTTACCGTCCGGGTCGTATTTCCCTTTGAATGTGGAATGATAGTACCCTGCGCTTTTGTCGGAACGCAGAAATTTCTGAACAAAGCTGCCTTTTTCCTTCAATTCAAGCGCGCAGTGCATGACCTCTTCATGGCGTTTGTTGTATTCCGGCCAGGGTGACAAGCCCATGATGGAATCGACTCCTGGCGTAAACTCAGAAGGGGTCAAGCCATAGATGTTGTACACTTCCTCCGACCAGGTGACGTTGCCTGTTTTGACATCCAACTCCCAATACCCCAACCCGGCCAGTTTCTGCGCTTCGCCAAGGCGGGACTCGCTCTCCTGCAATGCTTTTTCAGCTTGCCGCCGTTCGAGGATCTCCTTGTTCAGATCAGCAATCTTGAGTTGAATGGCATCACGCATACTTGAAAACGCCCGGGCCAGAATCCCGACTTCGTCATTACCACGCGAATCAATGGGATAATCGAGATTTCCGGCTGCAATCTGTTTGGATGCTTCGGTAAGCCTGACGATCGGCCGGGTGAAACGCCGAACCACAACCGCCAGGACAAGCAGGATAAAAACGGTTACACCGCTCATGATCCCAATCAATGTATTACGGAAAATGATCGCATCGCGATATTTGACGTCCAGGGGAACCGTATAAACAATCACCCAATTCCATTGCTCGAATGTCCGGTAGCGGTACCATTGGGTCCGGCCCTGTTCAGTGGCCTCGAATTTTCCGGATCGGGTTGAAAGAATTTGTCGGGTTGCTGGCACCGATTTCAATGATCCATCGCCGGCAGGATAATAGGGGTGCATGACGATTGTACCATCGGTATCGAGAATGAACGGAAAAATGATTGGATCTGACTGCTTGTAATAGCTATTGCGAAGAATAGCCAGCGCCGAGGCCTTGAAATCGTCAAGATAGGCTTCCACGAGGACGGTTTTTTTCAAACGCTCATTCCGTCTGGAAAGAAAGCCGACGATGGTATCGATCCGTTCCGAAAAAACGGCGTCCTGGCTTTTGTCCAGAATCTGCTTGAGCTGGATATCGGCAAGCACCAGAACAACCACGGTGGTAACGAAAAAAGCACCGACGATAATGACCAGCAGCTTGACGGTGATCGCGTTGCGGTACATGAATCACTCACTTTCCGGCAGTTCTTCAACCAGTGTAGCGTACTCAATAAGCGACATGGGGAATTTAATACCCAGCCGAGCGGCCAGGTGCATATTCAGATAAATTCGGGATTCTTTGTTTCTTGTGATGGGGATGTCTGCTGGAGGCGTGCCCGACAGGATCTTTAGCGCTGTCTTGCCGGCCCACCAGCCCTGTTCCTCGGCGATAGAGGTACACGCCAACAGCACATATTGAATCGTGTTGTCAGTAGCGCAACCCGAGGGGATTTTGGTGGTGGTGTTGATGAAGCGTATCGCCTGCCGCGGGTCCCAGCCCGAAATACCGATGGGATTCATACAAATGAGGATATCCACCGTATCCTGCAGCCGCACATATTCCCGTTTCCATTCTTCGAATGTCGACACCAGTTTACCATCGCTGTAGCTGATGCCTAAAATACGCTCATGATAGGGCAGGACCTTGCGGTTTGTATATTCATCCGAACCCAGATAACCAATCCGATCTCCCCTGGAATAGAGCTTTAACATCGCAATGGTATCATTCATTGCCTCAACTTCCACCATCCCGGTCACATTGGCCACCGGAAATCCATACACCGAGGCATCCCAGTTCACCCCGCAGAACACAAAGGGAATCGCCGCGTTTTTAAAGTAAGGCACAATCAGATACTTGGAGGCATTGTCGTCGCTGGCCACCACAACATCGGGTTGCCATGTGTCGATGATCGTTTTGGCCGCAAGGGCGGCATTTTGTTTGAATCGTTCGGAGGGATTGAGTTTGGTGTCCATCCTGACAATCTGGAGTTCAATCCCGCTGCGGGATATATCCAGGGTTCCATCGTCACGCATTTTAACGCCAAGGGCCTTGAAAAGTCCCTTTTCGATATCGTCGCTCCATCGGTAACCTTTGTGATAGGAATTGACATACAAAATTTTGGGCGCTTTGGCCAAGGTGATAGAATGAAAAGCAACGCTGGATAGAAAAACAGAAAAGAAAAGAAAAAGAATGGCGGGTTTCAATCGACTATCCTCACAATTTCGTCGAATCATCAGGACCTTCACCTGATCCAGGCTTCTCAAACAGACGCTTAAAAATAGAATATTAACGAAAAAACGTTTCTGATTACTCTCCCAACGATAAATTGTGTCAATTTTAGGTCATACGGTCAACGTTATTATGCTTCTATGACTGCCCATAACATCCTTTTTTCCTGTGCCCTTAAATACAGCATCCCGCAACATGTGACGTTTTTTTTTAAAACCAGTGCCCTTGTACGCCCATAAAAAAGCCCGCTGCATGCACAGGGCATACAGCGGGCTTTTTTGTGTGTGGGGCTCTAATAGAAGGTTGGAGTCATACAAACCGGCACTGTCATCCGCACAGTATTCTTCTCCGGCATAGGCGATTGAGCCGCCGAGGCCCAGGCTGAGCTGTTCGGTGATTCCATATTCCCAGCCAAGTCCCAGGGTGGAATAATAATCTTCCATCTCATCGAAGTCATAGTACACATCCAAAGCAACGGAAAAACCGGCCGGCAGTGGCACGCCCAAACTCAGATAAACTTCCCGCGTCCCTAAGCCTCCCCCCATTTCCGTGGTGGGAAAAAGATATTCAATGTATCCGACCCCCACATCCACCATCCCCAGGGTGAGGCCATAGGATACAGTCAAATCGACCTCGGAAAATTCCCCCGTGTCCAGAGTGTCCTCATAATCGTCGATATCAATGTTACCCCATACGTTAAAACCAAAACCGCCGGAAGCGACATCGACGCTGGGCTGGGCAACCATTAGAGAGGAGCACAACATGTGCCTAAAAGGCAAAAAAGCCAAAAAGAATCGTTTTTGTATTGTTTATAATGAATTTCATCGGTTGAGACGGTTGTTTTTCGACCCACCATGTAATATCATCTTTGGTAATTATCGGTTAGCTCAAGACAGTTGCCCTTTTCCAATTTTGGGAGATACGGTGAAATGATCGTGGCCCAAATAAGACGTATATACGCGTTGGGCGTTTTTATGCTCACGATCGGGATAAGCATCTTATTGGCAACCGGTACTGTTATTCGCGCAGCAGAAGAAATGCCGGCCCCGCGAAAAAAAAATCCCAAACAAGTGCTTATCCTCAACTCGTATATCCCGGATATGCCTTGGCAGCAACGTGTCAACCAGTCCATTACCGCCACGTTGAAGAATGATCCGCATCTTTCCATCGACATCCACACCGAATACACCGGCCTATCGGAAAATGTCGGAGCTGATTATGTGCAAAAGCTGATCGATCTTTATCGCTACAAATATGCCGGCCGTAAAATAGTCCTGGTCATTTCCGTGGACATCGCTGCGACAAACCTGATGATCGTCCATGGAAAAACCCTCTTCCCGGGTGCAGCGTTGGCGTTTCTTTCTGGGAATGAAAACATCCGAAGCATTCCTTTAATGTCAAATATGACGGGTATCATTGCTGCCATCGACGTCAAAGGCACATTGGATATTGCCCTTAAACTGCATCCAGGGACACGGAACATTGCCATTATTTCAGGCAGTTCTGATACTGATCGCCAATATGGGGCAATCGCCTGGAATGTCTTGAAGGGCTACAAGGACCGGGTTAAGATCATCGATTTGACCGGTCTTGCGATGGATGCCCTTTTGTACCAGGCGTCCAGTCTGCCTGATCACACGATTGCCCTGTACGTGCTGACGCTGATGGATGGTGCCGGAGAAGCATTCATCCCTAAAATGATCCTGCCCGAGCTTTCCCGCACGATCAATGCACCGATGTATGGTCTATGGGATGCGTTGCTGGGCAGCGGGATTGTTGGTGGGAATCTGTCCAGCGCGGAACTAGCCGGCATTCAGATTGCCGAGATGGGATTGCGCATCCTGAATGGCACGTCGCCGGCAACCATTCCCCTGGCCTCGGGCGCAACCGTGTATCTGTTCGACTGGCGTCAACTCGAGCGATGGCAGATTCGGGAGGCCGACCTACCGGCCGGCAGCATCGTACGCGAAAAAGAACGCTCGGTATGGAATCTTTACAAGTGGCAGATCATCGGGGTAACCGGCCTGGTGCTGATTGAAGGCCTTTTGCTCTTCATTCTGCTGATCCACCGTAACCGCCGTCGCCACGCGGAACGGTCTCTTCAGCAAGCCCGTGACGAACTGGAACGACGGCTATTCGAGCTCAAACAGGCCCAAGACGAACTTCAGAGTATCCTGAGCAAAACACCGGACATCATCTACCGATTGGACCCCCAAGGCAATGTGACGTATATCAGTGATGCGGTCAAAAACTTTGGCTATCAACCGGATGATCTCATCGGCAAGCCGTTTACGGATTTTTTTCACCCCGACAATAATGCTCTGGCCGGCCATGGCCTGCGGGAACGGCGCACCGGTGAAAGAAGTACTCAGGCACTTGAAGTCCGATTCATGATCAGGCCTTCTGAAAAAGTGCAAAACGCATCCAGGTTGATGGATTCGGGTTGGTCGACCTTCCTTGTTTCCAGTGACGGACTCTACGCAGATGATGTTGTTTCGCCGGAGACCTACCAGGGGACCCAAGGCCTGGCCCATGATATCTCCCGGACCCGGCAGATCGAAACGCGCGTCGCCCAATTGGCATCGGTGGTCGAACAGGCCGCCGAAGATGTTGTCATTCTCGATCCGGAGGGTCTTATTCAATACGTTAATCCGCGATTCGAGGAGGTCACGGGTTATTCCCGCGCTGAAGTGATCGGCCAGACCCTTCGAATTCTAAAGAGCGACCGCCATGAAGCGGCGTTCTATGCCCAAATCCGACGGACGATTGAATCAGGCAAGATCTGGCAGGGACGAATCTGGAACCGGACCAAAGATGGCCGGTTAATCCTGCAGGACGTGACGACAACCCCCATATACGACCCGGCGGGCAACCTAAGCGGTTATGCATCGGTTCGGCGGGATATCACCAAGCAAATGGAAATCGAAGAACAATTGCGCCAGTCTCAAAAGATGGAGGCCATCGGCAGACTGGCGGGCGGCATTGCCCACGATTTTAATAATATTTTGTCGGCAATCATTGGCTATGCCGACTTGGCCTTGGCAGATGTGGCCGGCAACGAGGCCGGCAAGAAAAAAATCGGCCGCATCCTCGATGCCAGCTCCCGCGCGACCGAATTGATCAAACAGATTCTCTCTTTCAGCCGCAGCCAGGAAACCAGCCCCAGACCGGTCAGCCCCCGTATTATTGTTAAAGAAGTACTCAAATTCATGCGGGCATCACTGCCGGCAACGATTGAGATTAGGCAGGACCTGAATTCCCAAAACACGGTTTTCGCGGATCCGATCGGCATCCACCAGATTGTCATGAACTTGTGCACCAATGCGGGCCATGCCATGAGCAAAGCCGGTGGTGTGCTGACGGTCAGCGTGGAAGATGTAACCCTGACGGAAAACGAGGTGGCCAACCATCCGGGCGTGGCAGCCGGAAACTTTATAAAAATATCCGTGGCCGACACAGGGCACGGAATTTCACCAGATATTCAGAACAAAATATTCGATCCTTTTTTTACCACCAAAGCGCAGGGCGAAGGCACGGGAATGGGGCTTTCGACCGTGCATGGCACAGTCAGAAATTTAGGCGGTATGGTAACCGTGACCAGCCGTCCTGATGAGGGATCGGTATTTAGCGTTTTTCTCCCGATGATCAGCGAGCCGATTGAGGTTGTCGATCGCTTGGAACCGGACACAGCCCTTGGCGGCACAGAAAGGATCTTGTTTGTCGACGACGAATTGATCCAGGGGGAACTGGCCAGGGATGCCCTGGGGCCGCTGGGGTATCGGGTGAGGGTGTTTTCGGACAGCATCGCCGCTTGGGAGCACTTTCAATCCCACACAGATGAGTATGACATCGTGATTACCGATTTGACCATGCCTAAAATGACCGGCGATATACTGACCCGACATATTCACCGGCTCAGACCTCAGATACCGGTTATCATGTGCACCGGATTCAGTGAAGCCGTGGATCAAAAACAGATCGAGGCCATGGGACTTCGTGCACTGCTGCACAAACCGATTATTGCCAGAGATCTAACCCGTGTTATTCGTGGCATCATGGATTAACCCATCAGGGGTCCTGGTGTGGCACCATAAAACGAGTAACTTGCGAAAGCCGGAAGACGCCAATGCCAAGGCATCAGGGTCGACACTGCAATTCAAGCGGCAGCGTTTCTTTGGACAACAATGGATCGGGTGTCCTCCGGCTTTCCCAGGATAAAAAGTCTTTCCAAAACAACGTGTGCAGCGGTAATTCGTCTATCCGTTCTTTTTATTTTTATTCCGCCTGATCGAGCAACTCGGCGATATCCATGCCCCAGTGGGGTTTCTTTTTAAAAAAGGTCATGCCCGGATTGATCCGATAGATCCCGTAGGAATTTTTGATGTCTGTATTTTTAATGCAAGTCCAGGAGCCGTCGGGGTTCTTCTTGAATTCTTTAGCCGAAACAAACGGCTTGTCTGGCAGATCAATTTTCGCCGTTGACTTATGCATGGCAAAACTCTCCTTTCCTTATATGGTTTGTTTCCAAAGCAGTTTCAGCGGACGACACACAAATCAATATCCGCCACTTTAGGTGCCAGATTCGCCCACCATTATGCTTGAAAAGACATCAATTGGGCAAAACAAAATTCATTCAAGCAACGAGCGAACTGAACTGATCCGGGTTGTCTGACAGCGGTCAGCGGCTGAGATCGGATCGTTTTCAGTAATATGTTATTCAATAGGCAGTTGTCAAAATATTTTTTTCTGAATGGCGAACAAAATCTGTTCAACATGGGAAACCCGTGGTTTCCATAGAGATAAAAACAGCATCAAAAGCACACCATTTGGCGCAAAAACGCTTAAAGAAATGCCTGGCGTCCATTTTCCCTTATCGTTGCTACATCAGGGTTTATTTGTATTTTTGCCGCGGATTCACCACTACGGGCAATCAGAAAGTCAGGCCGCTTGCCTGAAGCCGGCAGTGATCCATGTGTTTGCAGACATAGTCGGCAAAACCGACACCGGCTTCTTGATACATCACGTAAGCTGCATCGATTCCGGCGCTTTTCAGCTCAGCAACCTCGTCTTCAAACCGCACGGAGGCGGCAATTTGTCCCCCGTAGCCGCGCGCCTTCAGCTGGCGGATGGCAAATGCGCTGGCCTTGGCATCCGGCAGGGTCAGCATGACCATGCGGATCCCGGCAGCAGACGGGTTGACCCGTTCCCAGAAGTCGCTGTCCGAGGCGTCCCCCAAGGCCACCCGCCGTCCGTGTTGCAGATGGCTCTGCACGGTCTGCCTGGAAAAATCGATGCCGACCACCACGTCCCCATGGCGGCGTCGCATTTCATCATAGGCTGCCGTTCCAAGCCCGCCCAATCCAATGACGGCGATGGTGGCCCCATCCACGTTCAGAGGGGCTTCGTCGGGCAGACGCGTGCGGTTCTCAAAGCGCTTCAAGCCGGTGGACCACCGAGCATAAAGGCCGTGGGCCATGGCGTTGGCCGGGGCGGCAAGGATGAATGTGAATGACAGTGCGATGGCCAGGACCACCAACCAGCTTTTGTCGAGCCACCCCTGGGCCACACCGATGGTACCGACAATCAGGCCGAACTCACTGTAATTGGCCAGACTCAGGGAGGCGAGCAAAGCGGTGCGCGCACGCAGTTTGAAACGGGTGAGGATACCGACAAACAATACTGCCTTGACGGGCATGACCAAGGCCAGCAAAAGCGCCACCCCCACGGCCGCCAACGTGGGCGAGGAAGAGATACCGATGCTTAGAAAAAAACCGACCAGAAAAAGGTCCTTGAATCCGAGCAGAGCGGCTGCCAGTTCATGGGCCTTGGGGTGGGTTGCCACCAGCATACCAAAGACCAGCGCCCCCAGGTCGCCTTTCAGTCCAACCAGTTCGAACCCGCCATAACCGGCGGCAGGCATCAGAATGCCGAACAGCATCAACAGTTCACCGTGGCCGCAACGCGACATGAACCGCAGCAGCAGCGGGCGGACCACAAAAAGCCCGGTGATCAGGGCTATGGCCCACGGGCTGGGTACCTTGCCGGATGAAACCGCCAGAAACACCACGGCAACGATGTCCTGCATGATCAAAATGCCGATGGCCGTGACAGCGTGGCGTGAAGCCATCTCTTTTTTGGCTTCAAACACCTTGACGGCAAAAACCGTACTGGAAAAGCTCAGGGCAAAAGCAATCAACAGTCGGTGAGCCCAGGTCAGACCGCTCAGCAAAGCCATACCGGCCAATCCGAGCAGACCGAGCCCGGCGCCAAACAGCGCGACGGTACAAAGCATATGCACCGTCGCACCGACCCATACCTCCGGGCTGGCCAGGTCCTTGAGCTTCAATTTCAAGCCGATCGTGAAGAGCAGCAGGGTAACGCCGGCATCGGCGATGGTCTGCAAATGTGCTCCCGCTTCGATCCCGAAACCATTGAGCACAAATCCGGCCACCAGATATCCCACCAACGGCGGCAGGCCCATGCGGCTCGCCATGGAACCGAGTACAAAAGCCGCCACAATCAACACAGGGTCCATATCTTCATTCCCTTCAAAGCCCTAAAAACGTTATCACCCGCTGATGCACATATGGATAGAAAGGGTTCCAACGCAGACGCAATATCTCAGCGGCCGGAATCTGGACCACCCCTCGCTCACCACGCAACACGATCTTACTGAGCTTAACACCGGGATTCGGCCCTGTAGGGGTGATCCCGTAAAGGGGATCATCTTCAGGAAACGGCAACGCAATATGCGACAGCGAGTGGACGCCGTCAGGCCACATTAAATTTAATGGTACAGCGTCATCGGCAGGCTTTTCTTTCTCATAAGAGACGACACCGACGCGCCGGCTTGCGGGGTTCTCATTGGTCACCAGATGAAAAGAATAATTCATATTCCCTTCGGCATGCAACGCCGCAATGCGCTCCAACGGATCGGTGGTCAATAGATTGTCAATGCCCGCATGACGATTGAGATCAAAGACGACGATCTCATTCTCACCATGGGCCAACCGATTGTACAACCCAGTGAACACCGCCTGGGTCGACACCGTTGCATCAACAACCGATTGAAAGGTCAGCACCGGCGGAAAATCCTTCAGACGGCCGGACTGCTGCGCCGCATGGATACGGTTTTGGATGGTGACGGTGAGCTTGTAGACCTGATCGCCGGCGTTGATGGCAAAGGAGCTGTATTTGTAACTGTTGTATTCCGGCTGAATGCTGTTCCAGGCCAGTTTTTCAAGCCCCAGCAGGCGCCCCAGGCGGGCCTGCCAGACCGACAGTGCGGCCAGACGGGGCACCCCAATGGCCGGTGAAACGAGGACGATCTTCTGGGCCGCTGGAAGTGCACGGTCTTCAAGCTGATCCAATGCGTAACCCACGGCAAGGCTGCCGCCGGTGGAATAGCCGACGATAACAAGCGGTTTATCCCCCAGCCGGTCACGCAAGTGCCGCATGGCCAACCGGACCGCCGCGGCCATGTCTTGCCACCTCAAGCGCACCAGGCCGGAAGGGATGGTGCCATGTCCGGGCAGCCGCAGTCCCACGACCCAGGCCCCCTTTTCGTTCAGATCCAGTCCCAACCGGCGCAGGCTGTAGGGCGCGTCGGACATGCCGTGCAGCAGCAGCACACCTGCCGTGGGCGCTGGCGTGGTCAGCTCGAAGGTCCGGTTCCAGTTCTTCTCCCAGCGGCCCGGATCGGTCAGGCTGCCACGATGATAGCGGTTGATCGGCACACGGTCCGACGCCGGCAACCGCTCCAGTACCTGCCGGTTCAGTTGCGCAAACAGCCTTTCCTCCTGCGCCAGGTAGCCGTCAAAATCCGACACCGGTGAATCGGCAGTAAACTCGGCATCCAGATACACCTTGTGCCACAGCTTGAGATTCGGGCGGTTTTGCAGATGGATGATCACCACCAGTGCCAGTGTCACAACACCACCGAGCACCATGTAGAGCAGCGCCAACAGGCATTTTATGATCATAGCCAAGACTATCCTTCTTGATTTTATCGAAATAAGTGCAAGAATAAGATCACCATAGCAAAATCAGCCTGAAAACCGAAATGTTTTGATTGACGAAATAGGGCGAATTCGCGAAACTATATCGTGATTTCGCTCAACTCAATCTCGTCCATTCGGGCCTGCAATTTCTCTCTAACACTTGATATGACCTAAACTGAGCGCTTGTATAGTGTGCCGCCAGGCACACTGATCAGTTTAGTCGAGAAGATGGTGATAACATTGAATCGTTTTGCATGCAGCCCCCCCCATCGTCTTGCTGTTGTTCCTGTCAACGCTGCTGTGCGCTGAATCGGTGGCCCAAACCGCGCCATCAAAAAAGGCCATATCAACAAACACCCTTAGCATCGGCATTCTTTTGGATGTGGGAAAAAAGCGACACTGGAATTCATCAGGCAGCTTGAAATCGAACTGACCAGCCTGCTTCAATCCCGCACCACCGTTTCCATCGACCCTGCCAACATGTTGCCCTGCGACTGGTCCGCCGACTGCATCGAGAAAAATTACCGGCATCTGGTAAACAATCCGGTGATCGATATCATTATCGGGCTGGGCCCACTGAGCAGTGCGCTGCTCGCCCGCCGGCCGGCACCCCAAGCCGGTCATTCTCGTGGGGGTCATCGACCCGGAGGTGCAGAAGATCCCGGTTACCGTTGAGGGCACATCCGGCGTTCACAATCTGACCTATGTCATGTTTCCCCAATCTCTGGAAGCAGAGCTTGAGACCTTTCACACACTATATCCGTACAAGCGCATCGCCCTAGTCAAAGACCGCCGGCTGATGGAACTTATCCCCACCCAAAATCCCCTGGCCGCGCTTCTGGCGGAAAAGGGCATCACGGTGCGTTTCCTCTGGCTGGCCACCAAACAGCGCCTGAACCAGATCCTTTACCGGCCCATCGACGAAAAATTCTCGGTGGCCGACATCCGTTTGTCCGAGCATCTGTTCGATCAATACCCAAGCGCCGATCTGCGCAAGCATGTGAGCAATCCGGCGGCCATGCGGCTGGCCGCCGATTTTCTGGTCCAGGAGGCGACGGCCAGCCTTCCGGAAATCAAGGAGATCGACGAGGCCATCCAGGCCAACGAGCGGATCCTGGCCTCCTACCGGCGCAAACGCTACCTGCCCGATGTGGGGGCCAGCGCCCAGGCGGATCACATCTTCTCCCGCACCGGCGCCGGATCCGGGGTCGCCCTGCCGGACGAAGATTCATGGCAGGTGGGGGGTAAACGCCAGCTGGTCCCTGTTTCCCGGGGGTGAGATCAGCGTCCGTGCCCGCCAGCTCAAGATCGATATTTCCCGGTTGAAAACCCAGCGGACCGATCTGACCCAGGGCCTGGAACTGACCCTTCGCAACAACGTTCTGGACATCGTGGCCAAGTCTTTCAACATCACCCTCTCAAAGCAGGCAGCCGAGGCCGGGGCCAAAAACTTCGACCTGGTGCAGGATGCCTATGAAAAAGGCCAGGTGTCCATTGTGCGGCTGTTGGACGCACAGAATGCGGCCCTCACTGCCCGGCTGGCCGCCGCCAATGCCGTCTACGAGTATTTCATCAGCTACCTGAACCTGGAGCGCTCCATCGGGCGATTCGTTCTTTTGGCACCCAAAGCGGATCAGGTCGATTTTTCAAGCCGTCTGATCAACTATCTGGACGATAAACGAAAGCGATAACCCATGACCATGAAACGATTTTTTGTCGCCGGGCTGACAGCCGCTGCCGTGCTGGCTGCTATCGGCTGCGGCGATACCACCAAGGAGACAGAGCCGATCATCCGGCCCGTACGCTTCCAGAAGGTCGAATCCTCGAGCGGCAAGCGGCTGAGAACCTTCTCCGGCGTATCCAAGGCCCAGACCGAAACCAACCTGAGTTTCCAGGTGGGGGGCATCGTCCAAACCATCGATGTGCGCGAAGGACAACCAATAAAAAAAGGGGACCGGATTGCCACCCTGGACACCATCGACATGACCCTCAAACTGGAGGAGCTCCGGGCCAGTATGGCCAATGCCCGCGTGCAGCAGGAAACCGCGCGGTCCAACCTCAACCGCGTCCGCGAGCTGTATGAGAACAACAACATCGCCCTGAGCGAGTATGAGGCGGCCAAAAACCAGTACGCCTCGGCCAGGGCCACCTACCAGTCCAAGCAAAAGCAGCTGGATCTGCAAAAACGGCAGCTCTCCTATGGCGTGCTGACGGCCCCGACCGACGGCCATGTGGCCGAGGTGCCGGTGGAGAAAAACGAAAATGCCTCGGCCGGCCAACTGGTGGCGTCGATCATCTCCGGCAGTCGCATGGAGGTGGAGGTGGGCATGCCCGGCACGCTGATCCACCACATTCAGCAGGGCATACAGGCATCCGTGCGCTTCGCCCATGACGATAAGACGTATACCGGTACGGTCACGCGGGTGTCGCAGGTCACCTCTGCCGCATCCACCTATCCTGTTTCGGTCCTCCTCGACGAGGAGAGCGACAAACTCCGTCCGGGCATGCCCGCCGAAGTGAGTTTCGCCTTTGGTGACCGTGGTGGTGCTGAAAACGGGAAAATTCTCGTACCGGCCAGCGCCGTGGCCGAGGACAGCCAGGGGCGCTTCGTCTACCTGCTGGAGATGGGGCCCGAGGACGGACTCGCCACCGCACATCGCCACCCGGTCGTCGTGGGCGAGCTGACCGGGGCCGGACTTGAAATACTGGACGGGCTAGAAGACGGACAGTTCATCGTCATCTCCGGCATCTCCATGATCACCGACCAGATGAAAGTCCGGGTTTCCCAATGAATATTACGCATATCGCCATAAAGAACCGAACGCTGGTTTTTTCGATCCTGGTGATTCTCATCGGATTCGGCATCTCGGTTTTCAACACCATGACCAGGGACGACATGCCGCCCTTCTTGATTCGTTATCTGACCATCGTCTCCACCTTCCCCGGTGCCAGCCCCCAGCGCATGGAGATGCTGGTCTCGGACAAGATCCGCATCAATCTGGCAACGTGCCCGCTGGGTGATGCACCACCTTCCCTCAAGTTTTTTGCTTGCCGACATCGCCAATTTCAGTGTAGTCCTGATCGAGGATGACCAGATAATCTGGCGCTCTCGGTCTCAGGTAGGGGACGCATACCGCAAAACGCCGGTATTCCAGGCCGGAATCCGGTATATGGAAATCAACCCCACATGGACCGTAACGCCGGGAATTCTCGATGCCACCGTGCTTCCCGGACTGAGAAAAGATCCCCATGCTAAGCGGATCAAAAGCTATTTCGTTTATGACCGCAATGGCAAAGTGGTTGAAAACCCTGAGGAGATTCCCTGGGATCGATACACGGGTACGAATCTGCCCTATCGACTGGTCCAGCAGCCTGGACCGTCCAATCCCATGGGCCAGATCAAATTCATCTTTCCCAATCCGGATTTCGTGTTTATCCACGATACGCCCAAGCGCGATTTTTTCGATCTGGAAAAAAGAGATTTAAGTGCCGGATGCATTCGCATCGAGAGGCCCTTTGGACTGGCGAAAATTCTCTTGCGCCTCGACGGCCAGGCGGGAACGGATCACCTCCAACAGATTTTAAATTCAGGTCGCACAGAGCGTATCCACCTGAAGAAACCATTTCCGGTCATCCTGTTTTATGGCACAGTGTCGGTGGATACAAAGGGTGTGGTTCACTTTCGTCCCGACATTTACGAACGGGACCCGGAACTGCTTGAAGCCCTTAACGCTTCTGCGGGATTGTGGAGCAAAGGCTTAAAATAATCGTCATTTTTTATTCCATTTGAAAAACCAGAACGATTCTGGTCTGAATGAAACAACAGATATGCAAGATAAAAGGAGGTACAATGGTCGAGTATAAAAT
>Ga0272444_10002329_pt1 | contig 17611 bp, 12 predicted proteins | sample SSMForm13_FD_201033 | JGI IMG/M metagenome (GOLD analysis project Ga0272444, IMG submission 201033) | Marine sediment archaeal communities from Little Sippewissett salt marsh, Falmouth, MA, United States - SSM-Form-13 | ecosystem: Environmental > Aquatic > Marine > Wetlands > Sediment ... | reverse complement strand
GACTGATTGTGGTCGAGTATGCCTACATCGACGACATCGCCAGCAAGTCAGCCCATTGTCAGCTTGGGATCAGCGATAATGAACACATCCCCGGCCTGGCCTGGCTGGCGGAGGTTATCAAGGACAACGGTGCCCGGGCTGCCATACAGATCGAGCATTGCGGTCGTCAGAAGTTTCTCGGCACGCCCCCGATCAAGTCCGCCTCGGCCATCCCCTGGCCGGCGCTGCGGGCGCGGGTGGGAGATGATGCCATTCCCGAGCCGATGACGATCGACGAGATCCACGAGGTTGTCGAGGCGTTCGGCGACGCCGCGGTCCGGGCCGTAGCAGCCGGCTTTGATCTGATCGAAATTCACGGCGCCCACGGTTACCTGATAACGAATTTCCTCTCGCCGCACACCAACCATCGCAACGACATGTACGGCGGTTCGCTGGAGAACCGCATGCGGCTGCTACTGGAGATCGTTGAGAAGATAAGATCCAGGATCGGCAAGACCTTTCCGCTTACCGTGCGGTTGAGCGGCACGGATTATGAGCCCGACGGTTTCGGTATAGATGAGACCGTGGTGGTCTGCTGTGCGCTCGAAGCCCGGGGCATCGACGCCATTCACGTGTCAGGCGGCGATCACCATCAGATGATTCACCAGGTGAGCCCGATGGCGGTTGAGCGGGGACATAACGTCTGGGCGGCCGAAGAAATCAAGAAGCATGTTCACATTCCGGTTATCGCCTCCGGTTCGATCACCACTCCCGACCTGGCCGAAAATATCCTGGCCGGGGGGCAGGGGGACTTTGTGGGGCTGGGTCGGCCGCTCTGGGCGGACCCGCAATGGCCGCTGAAGGCGCAGGAGGATCGCCCCGAGGATATCCGTCCGTGCATTCGCTGCAATGAAGGCTGTCTCGAGAGAACGTTTTTCAAATTCCATGCCGTAACCTGCGGGGTCAACCCTGAAGTTGGTCGTGAAGAAGAGCTGGCAATCACCCCGGCCTCCAAAAAGAAACGGGTAGTGATAGTCGGGGGAGGCCCCGCGGGCATGGAAGCAGCCCGCGTCTGTGCCCTCAGGGGCCACGAGGTCACCGTTTACGAAAAACGCAAGCTGGGCGGGGCGCTCAACGAGGCTTCGGTGCCCGATTTTAAATCAGACCTTCGTATCTTCCGCGAATACCTCGTGTCGCAGATCGATAAGCTGAAAGTGCACGTGATCAACAAGCAGGCGCCGATCGACGCCCTCTCCAACGGACATTTCGACGAAGCTATCATAGCCACCGGGGCCAAACCGATTCTCCCGGAGATTCCCGGTATCGATCGGGCGTTCGTTTGCGATGCTGTCGATGTTCTCAGCGGCGGTTTCCGAACCGGTCATACCGTGATCGTGGTAGGGGGCGGAATGATCGGTACCGAGGTGGCAATCTGCCTTGCCGAGAAAGAGAAGCATGTGACTATCGTCGAGATGCTCGACGAGATCATGCACGACTGCGCCACCACCGACCGGATCGCCTATCGCGAGCGGCTCACCAAAGCCGGGGTCGATATCGTCACCGGTCATCGCTTGACCGAAATCGCCGAGGCAGGCATCGTGGCTGTCAGTCCGGTCGGGGGGCGGGTGTTGTTGAAAGCCGATACGGTGGTCATAGCCGCCGGCTATCAATCGCTGACCGCCCTGGGCAAAGAGCTTCGAGCGGAAGGACACATACCGGTTCACGATATCGGTGACTGCATCAAGCCCGGAAAGATCATGGACGCTATTCACACTGCCTACAAGACTGCCCTTACTATCTAGGGGGGCGGTCCCGCCGCAGAACGAACCAATGACTTGAGATAGTGCGAAAGACCGACAGCAGTGAAAAACCTCTTTTGTATAAAGTCCCAGTCGGAGTCACCCCCCTCCGTCTCTCCCTGGTGCCGCCACGGCCGGCAACGGCCGTGGCGGTTGACCTTTGCTTGCCTGATATTCCTCGTATCGAGGTTTCTGGCGCCTTCGGCGCCGGCGGCGAGCGACAGCATACCGGTGGTCGGCGGAGCCGAAACGGCTCCGGCTGTGCCCGCCGGTCCGATCTTCAAACCCAACGGCCGGCTCTGTTACGATGTGGCGTTTTACAACGAGAACAGAAACCGTCTGGACAACGGGACCATGTTGCGGTTCGGGCGCGTGGGCGGCCGCATGCAAATACAGCCTGATCTGACCGCCGCCCTCGACGTGAATTTCAACAATGGTAAGGTGGCTGTTGACGAGGCCTGGGGGGAATATCGCGGCCGGTTGGTCGTAGTCAAAGGAGGGTTCTTTAAAGAGCCGCTGGGCCTGGAAGTGCTTTCGAGCGTTCTCAACCTGGCCTTCATGGAGAGATCGCTGCCTTTTGCCCTGTCTCCTTTTCGTAAGACCGGTTTTACTCTGGCCCGGAACAAGGCGCTCTACACGGTGACGGTTGGTTTATTCAACGGCGACATCGTGCACGGCGACGGCGAACAGGGGTTTGCGGTCACCGGGCGAGCCACCTTCGCACCACACTTCAGCGAGGCCGGGCGCCTTCACTTCGGGGCCGGGGTAAGCCGTCGGACGGCCAACGCCGATACGAGCGGTGCTCGTTCGGTGAGTTTCGATGCCGCCCCGGAATCGCGGGTCGACGGCACCCGCTTCCTGAACACGGGAGGCATCGCCGGGGCCGATTATGCATTGACGGCCGAATTTGAAGCGGCGGTCCGCTGGCAGCGAGTGCGTATTTACAGCGAGTACTGGGTTACCGAGGTCCGGCGTTCAGCCGGACTGGCAGAGCCGCATTTCGAAGGCGGGTATCTGGCTGCCGATGTAGTGTTGTGGGGAAATCAACGTGATTACGTCGAAAGCAGCGGTGTTTTCGGAAAGGTCAGGCCGACGAGCCGGGGTGCGCTGGAGCTTGCGGGTCGGGTCAGTTGGCTGGATCTGAACGATAGTAAGGCTTCAATCGACGGCGGCAAAGGCAGAGAATATACTCTCGCCGTCAACTGGTATTTCAACAGCCATATCCGCTGGATGATGGACTACGGAATTGTTGAAAACGATGCAGCGGCCGACGGCGCCGGGGATCTTCGGGCCGACGATGATTACACGTTCGTTCAATGTCGGCTGCAGATGAGCTATTAGCAATGAACAGTGCGCCCTGCCGAGAACGGGGCGCACGATAACTTCGGGATCTAACGAGCGGCCGGCGTTTCTATTTCTTCTTGCCGCTCAGCATTTCCCTGATTTTGCGCAGTGTCTCGGGATCGGCGTCATCGATCCGGTTCTTCAGTTCGCTCTGCATCTCCACCTGTTCGGCCAGGGCTCTTTCCTCCGCCGGCATATCCACGCCCAGGATGCTGCGAATCGCTGCTACATAGTTGAGCGGCTTGACCGGCTTCTCGAGATAGACGCCCGGGCCGGACATGGTCAGTTCTTTCAGATCGGCCTTACCGAGATCATCGCGGGCGTGACCGGTGACAATAATGATCGGGATTTTAGCCCAGGCCTTGTTCCTGGTCAGATCGCGATAGAGCTTGGCGCCGGATCTCTTCGGCATAACCAGGTCCAGCGAGATGAGATCGGGGGCGTTTTCCTTTATCTTTTCCAACGCCTCGAAGCCATCAGAAGCCGTGACTACATTGAAGCCGGCTTCGATCAGGGCCGTCTTCAGGAAAGCACGAACATCGGCCTCGTCATCGACAACCAGGACAGTCTTCTTATTGTCCGCCGCCATTTATGTCTCCTTTTGTGACGTCTTTTCTTTTTCGGTTTTGAGTTCGTCTTTATGGATAGACTGCAGTCTGGAACGAGCGAACTCCATGCGGAAAACCGCCCCCTGGCCCGGCTGGGAATCGACTTTGATCTCGCCCCCGTGCTCCGTAACTATCTTGCGCGTTGTGAGCAGGCCCAGACCGGTACCTTCGCCCCCTTTGGTCGTAAAAAACGTGGTAAAAATCTTCTGTTTGATGTCGTAGTCGATCCCGCTGCCGTTGTCGCTTACCTCGAAAATCAGCCTGTCCCCCTTCTCCCGAACGTCGATCGTTACCTGCGAACCTTTCTTCTCACTCATCTGGCAGGCGTCGATCGCGTTCGACACCAGGTTGGTCAGGCAGGTATGGATGCCGTCGGGATCCAGCGGCGCCGGCTTGATATGATCCTCTACATGAGCTTTCAGCTCGATGCCGGACTGGGCGGCGATGTCTTTGTACAGGTCAACAATCTCCTCGGCCAGTTTAGCCGGATCGACCATCTTCAGCGAGGGAAGACGCCCTTTGGAGAAGCTGAGGAAGTCTTTCACCAGAGAGGTAGTCTTCTCGAAATTCCGCTCCAGCATTTCCCAGCCCTCGGCCATCATCTCCTTATCGTTGTTTTTGAGGCCGACACTGACGATGTATTTGCCGCCCTCGAGCCCCATGAGGATGTTCTTGATGCTGTGGGCCAGCCCGGCAACGGTCTGGCCGACCGCGCCGAGGCGTTCGGCTTCGATAATATCGTGCTCGAGCTTCTTGATCGCCGTGATGTCGGTGGAGATTTCGATTACGTGCCCCACTTTGCCTCCGGATCGGGCGAGGGGAGAGGTAGACACGGCGTAGTGAATCTCCTGACCCCTCTTGCCGGTACCCTTCTGCTGCGAGCGGTGCAGCCGGCCGTCACGGAAAGTACGGGCGGCCGGACAGTTGGGGCATTTCGATTTACGTCGCTTGTAGACCTCGTAGCAATGGCGGTTAATGACATCGCCGAAGCTCTCGCGGAAGGCCTCGTTGGCCCGGACGATGCGATAGTCGGCGTCGATCACCGTGATATAGCAGGGGACGCGGTCGAACAGGATCTGATATTCCTGCTGCCAGCTCCGGGTGCCGGTAACGGTCCGGGTCATTTCCATGACATATTCGACGGGACCGTCGGGAGTAGCTCTGAGCGGAGCAACGTGCCCGACATAGTGAGTCGTCCGGCCGTCGCGGTCGACGCCGACGGCATCGGCCACCACTACTTCGCCGGTTTCGAAAACCTGGGCCGAAGGGCACTCCTCACACGGCTGAGAAAGCTTCTTATAGACCTCATAGCACTTTTTGCCTCGCCAGTCGCCAAACCGCACCTCGAACGACTGATTCGCCTCGACGATGTTGTAGTCGCGATCGATAACCGCAATGCTGAACGGGACCTCCTGGAACAACGCCTGGGAGATCATATCCGTCAGTCTTCGCGGCCGGTTGGTTCTGGATTCGGCGCTCATTTCCCGGTCTGCCTTTCGGCCGCCGTCGAGGAGGCGACCAGGCTTTCGATTGTCTTTATGAACTCATCAACCTTGATCGGCTTCTCCAGATAGCATTCCGGCAGCGGCACTGATTCATCGGCCACGTAATTGCGAAAGTCAAGCTGTCCGTCCTGGCCTACGCCGCTGACGATTACTACCGGTATGGAAGTATATTCCTCGCTCTTCTTGAGGCGCACATAAAACGAGACTCCGGACTCCCTCGGCATGACTATGTCCAGGCAGATGAGGTCCGGCCGGGCGCGCCGTAACTGCTCCAGTGCCGAGTCCGCGCTGTGGGCCACCGTGGGCGAATGGCCGTTGGCCCGCAGAGCCGCGGCCAGATAGGCCGCCACATCCGGTTCGTCGTCGACTATGAGAACCTTAGCGCCCACCGGTTTCTCCCTGTGTTTGCGGCTCGGCGACACTCTGTTCCGGCAGGATAACCGGATGCGAACGCACGGCCGGCAGTTCCTCCATAATCTCGGCTTTCAGATAGCCGGAGGGAGCGTCGGCGTGGCAGGCGGTGCAAAGCGCCATGGCGGCCCGAGTCGTGTCCGCGGCCGCCCGTTCCCGGTGACAGGTGACACAAAGCTCGTGCATAGCGTCAACATAGGCCGGAGCCGAATAGCTGTCCACTTTTATCGTGGCGGCGGCGGGAATCAGATCGGTATGGCATTGATCGCATTTCTTAGCGTTAGCCTCGCTCCGTTCCTGATTCTCGGTATGGCACTGGTTACAGGCAAGCCTGCCGCCTTCCGGATTGGCGTGCCAGTCATGTCCAAAGACATCGGTCGGGGTGTACATATTACGGTGACACTCCCAGCAGCCGCTCTGCTCGTCGAGGGGCATATTCATGTGGTGGCAGATCGCGCAGGACTGTTTCTGGCCGAGGCTGTCGACGTGCAAGGCGTGCTTGAACGAGGTTCCATACGTATCGTGATTGCCGTCAATATAAAGCGTATCGCCGCCGCGGGCTTTCTCCACGGTCACCAGGCTGGCGCCGCTGCCCTCGACCTTTGCTTCCGGCATAACAGCAAAGCCGACCGCGAAGGCCAGGACGAAGGCCAGGGAGTATTTGGTGCGGGCCGCGGCAAACGGCGTTCCCAGCCAGACTTCGGAAGCGTGGTCGAACGCCGGGCGCGTGTGCGGGGCACTCTCCGGATGGCTCGGTCGCTGTTCCCAGACGTGCAGCTTCTCGACGGCGAACAGGAAAATCAGCGCCACCGCCGAAACGACGCCGAGGCTTATCGAAATCTCCGTCCAGGAGGGCACATATGTGTCGCCGGTGGCGCTCATCATGGTTATGCCGCCGACGTTGAGTCGATTGAAGATCATGCCGAATACGACCAGGGTCGAGCCGATCCATTGACCGCCGGGGCTTCTTCGCACCGAAGGTATGGAGAAGAGGATGATCGGAATAATCACCGACATGAGCATTTCGAGAATAAAAAGATAGCTCTCCCACGTGCCGCTGAAGATCAGGCCGAATTCGCCCGCAATGATGATGTCGGCCATCTTCACGATGAAGTAAATCGCAAGGACCCAGACCGCAAACTTGGCGAGGCCCGAAACCAGGTCGGACTCCGGCTTGCGCCGGTACAGCCAGTGGGAGACGAGGCTCTCCAGGGACACCATCATCAGGCCGAGCCCTACCGCGGAGATGAAGAACTCGATCGGGAGGATCGAGGTATACCACAGGTCGTGCAGCTTCTGCGGCATGATCAAAAAAAGTGAGCCAAGCGACGACTGATGCAGGGTGGAGAGCATGATGCCCAGCAGCACCAGCGGGAAGCGGAACTTCATCAGAATGTTTCTGACTTTAGCATAGTGGCTGGTTTCTTCGAGCGGAACCGGGCTGAACTCCAGCAACAGCACCGTGGTGTACAGCATAACGCACCAGCCGACTTCGAACAGCGGTGAGTGCGGGTTCCAATATATAATCATGTGCCAGATGTTCCACGGCAGACCCAGGTCGAACAGCAGTCCGAAAATAACGGCGAGATAGCCGAGGAAGGCGGTCAGAACGGCCGGTTTGACGAGGTCGTGATACTTCTCACGTTTGAAGACGTAGAAGATGGCGGTCATGACGAAACCGCCTCCGGCCAGGGCGACGCCGGCCATGACGTCGAAGCCGATCCACACCCCCCAGGGAGTGGCATCGGTAAGATTCGTTGTTGCCCCCAGACCGAATATGAATCGAGTAATGCCAACCGCGGCCGCCAGGCCGGTAAGCATCCACAGGACCGTCTTGGTGGTTTGCACTCTATCCATTGATCAATCCTTATCCGTCTCAGGGTTTCCAGCGAGCTTCTGACGCCGCTTTATGATCCAGTTAATTCCGTACATGACACCACCCATGCCGGCGAAAGCGTAAGGGACGGCCTTCATGGCCGGTGCGGTGCGCGCGGGCAGGGAAGTATAGTCGGGCCGTGAGCCGTAACTGAGAAAACCAAGGTCGATGTCCGAAAGGTACAGAACTGAGGTGCCGCCAAAATCGTGCTCGCCCCAGACCTTGTCGATGTATTTGCCGGGATTTTCCTTGATCCGCTTGTGAGCCTCGGCGATGAGCTGATCGCGCTCGCCGAATATGGTAGCCCCGGTCGGACAGGCGCTGGTGCAGCCCGGCTCACTCCCTTCAGTGATCTTGTCGTAGCACATGATGCACTTGCGCACGTAGGGAACCGGTTCGTCCCAGTCGTAGCGCGGGATGCCGTAAGGGCAGGCCATCATGCAATAGCGACAGCCAAGACACTTGGACCCGTCGTATACGACAACGCCTTCTTTGGTCTGGTGCAGGGCGCCCACCGGACAGGCCGAGGCGCAGGCCGGTTCGAGACAGTGTCGGCATTGCTTGCGGATATATTTTTTATCGGGCTTCCGGACTATGGACGTCCAGTTGCGGGCCGATAGACCGTCGTCGCGCTGCCAGGTGCGGGGATGGTCCAGCTCGAGCCCGTTGGTCTTTTTGCAGGCCGCCACACATTCCAGGCAGCCGATACACTTGGTGACATCGGTGAGGATGGCGACGCTCATACCGGAGCTCCTTTCTTGTTCAGGGTGGTGCAGACATCGTCATCGGTTTCGGCCGGGAATTTCCAGGCCAGGGCGGAGATCAACTGCGACAGCGGCATCAGCACGCAGTGAGCGATCTTGGTGAAAGGCAGCAGGATGAAAATAGCTTCGGCCGAAAGGATGTGCAAAAGCATACCGAAGCGGTAGCCCGCCGGCCCCACACCTGCGTTGGCGCAAATGTAACCGGTGACAAACGGCACCAGGAGGATCAGCGGCCAGAGGAAATCCTGCTTGCGGCTGAGGAAGCGTGAAGCCCGGCTGGAGATGCGAAGAATCAGCAGCAGCAGACCGAAAACGATAGCTGCCAGAGTCAACCAGTCTGCCACGGCTTTCGGCAGGGTCCACCAGCCGAACCCGATCGCCCCGCGCCACAGTTCGACGTGGGCGTAGAGGAAGATCGGGACCAGCAGGAGTCCGACGTGGAAGATAATCGAAAACAGGCTGTAGACCGGACGGCTCGCAAAGATGCGGTTGACCGGGAAGAACCACATGAGCGTGCGGCGGATCACCCAGTTCCAGGGGATGGATTTGTCTCCGGCCCGTCGGTAGGCCATGTAGGCCGCCGAAAGATCCAGCAGCACCACGCGGGCCAGCCCCAGCAGCATTATCGCCAGGCTGAAGCGGAAAAGAGGGCCGCGTGCGAATTCAAGAAGAGCGTCCATGGTTTATTCCTCCCCTTTCTGCCCCGATTCGACTTCGGCAGGCTTCACTTTCATCGAGTCAGGGAAGATGATCGCCCTGTAGATCAGGTCGTGCAGGCCCATGACTTCACAGTCGATCTCCTGGTCCTCGACCAGCTCCTTCAACTGTTTCTTGCAGTTCGCGCACGGGGCGACCAGGAACTGCGCCCCGGATTTGCGAATCTGATCGGCTTTGAGCTTGCCGCCGACGGCTGTCCGATAAGAGCGGATCTCATCGATCGACACTGTGCCGCCACCACCACCGCAACAGATGTTGTCGATGCCGGTGGGAGTCATCTCGACGTAGTTCTTGCAAAACGATTTGAGAATCTCTCGAGGTTTGTCGACAATCCAGCCCTGGCGGGCCAGATTGCACGGATCGTGATAAGCGACTTTTTCCGTGATGACGTTGGGGTCGAGCTTGAGACGACCGGCCTTCCAGACGTCATAAGTGTATTCCATGATGTTGATGACCGGGTAGGCATCCTTGCCGCCGCAATAGGTGGGCAGGAAGGCCTTGGCCGAACGAGAAGCATGACCGCACTCACCGATCAGGACTGTTTTGCCCTTCAGGCGGCGCGTCTCGGCGTCGATTTTCTTGAGGATGCGCTCCAGCATCCGATCGCTATAAAAGAGCCCGTAGTTGATACCGTCGAAATAGCCCGTCCCGGTAGTCCAGGAATCACCGGTGGCTTTGAACACTGCGGCGATTCCCATAAGCGTCTCGGCCTCCATGAGGAAATCGCTGACCGCCGGATAGAAGACGTAATCGGAACCCTCGACATCGAGCGGGAAAGGTATCTCCACTCCCTTGTCCTCGAGCATGTCTTCGGAAAGGAACTCCAGCGTGTCGACCAGCGCCGGCACCGGGATAGCCGAGGTGTTGCCCGAAGTGCCTTCAAGCTGCTCGCGCACGCTGACGACCAGGGCGCGCGGCGCGATGCCGATCTCGCTGAGGATGTATCTTCCGAGGTGGGTGATCAGACCGTGGTCAATGCCCGACGGACACTCGTTGACGCAGCGGCGGCAGGCGGTGCAGTTCCAGAAACTGTCGGCCATCTCCTGGATCTTTTCGTCGGTGAGATATCCCGATCCGAGAGCGCGGCCCCGGAGCATCCCGCCAAGTGTGAAATGGCGGCGGTAGACGCTCAGCAGCAGCTCCGACCGGTAGCAGGGGATATCCTTGAGATCTCCGGTCGCCTGGTAGACCTGGCAGGTGGTGGCGCAGCGTGAGCATTTGGCGCTCATCCGCACGTAATGGTCAAGCGCCATCTGATAGTTGGAGTGTTTCAGAATGGCGGCAAATGCCTCGAGAAAACGCCGGGGACGATCCTTGACATCGATATCCTCCACGTGATAGCGAACATCGAGTCGTTGTTTCTCGACAACCTCCGGCTTGCGAGCCGAGGCGAAAGCCTTCTTTCTCTCCTCGGCGCTGATCTGGGTTGTCTTCATTTATGCTCCGTTCCTGGTTGGTGAAGTGCTTTTCTATTTTCCGTCCGGAAGACCACACCTTTCGGGCGGTCAGCCGGAAGCCTGTTCATGTTCAAGGACGATCCCCTTCAGCAGGGGAATCCTGTCGGTTGTCTCTACTGCGCTCTCCGCCGCCGTCTGATCCGGGTCGACCAGCTCGATGCCGTATTCGAGGCAGCATTGCTGAAGCGAGGGACGGAAGGGGCAGATGTAAACACGGGCGTTGTAACCGGACTGTGTGGCGTGGTGAAACTCCGTTATCTCCTGGTTGGCGCGATAAGTGTGGGCGCCGCAGCAGATGGCCACCCGGACCGGTTTGTGGCATTTCGGGCAGGTTGTCTCGGCGATAAGATCGACCAGAAACGAGGCCTCTCCGGGACCGGGAGAGACCCGGTAACCGTGCTTCTGAAAGAGCATCCGGGCCGACCGAAGCAGCTTCTCGTGTGGGACGGTGCAGGGCTCGGGGAGGTCCTCGATCGGACCTTCTTCCGGCCGCAACGATCCTTTGAAAAAGCGCTTCAGGGCGTCTTCCGTTTCACTGCTGACCCGGTCGATCACCGTCACTCCCGAAGAGGCCAGCATGTCTTTGTAGGACCCCTTGATGCCGTTGCAGATGAGCACCGAAACCTGGTGAATGCGCAGCATACGGATTCGCCGGAATCCTTCCGGTCCCGCACACGCGACAGTCTCCGAGGCTTCGATCCGTTCGCCTTCGGCGGTGACAATCAGGAAACTGCTGGCCGCCTCGAATCTCGGCGCGACGAATTTCCCCATCTGGGGTAATGCAACTCTAAACATCCTGTTGCTACATGTTGCACTTACCGTGCCAAACTGAGTAGATTCTATAAAATGTTGTCCTTGAATGCATTATAGTTGTATGGCTTAATCTACTGTTGCAACTGTTGCAGCACAATATGTTGCAATGAGACGCTATGGGTGTTGCGTGCAACACTTGTCGGCCATTCGGGTTCTATTGCCGCCCGTGCCCCACATTTCTTGGTCAGTTTCAGACAGGGCCTGCAGGTATTACCTATGTCGTGAGTCTGTAGCCTTAGAAAGCCGCCTGAAAAGTGGGCTGCCGGTCGATTGGAGTGGATTCTCGTCGTCGACGCATCTTGACAAACGTGGACAGGTCTGTTATTGTTAAAAATCGCGGGAGGCGATTCCAAGAAATCACAGAATCGGTGCGGCGCGCGAAACGGCCAGTCGTTTGATTTAGGTGCAAACAACGGTGTTTCGGTGCTACTTGGCGCCTGAGGCGCCTGCGGTGGCTCAAGACTTCCGGGGTACGGAGCGGGTCTCCTTGGTGTTGCCCCCGTACTCCGGATTTGCGATCTGTTGAAAGACGCCGCTTGGCGGGGGAAGGACAGTGCGACGGAAATTTCGGATTCAGGGGGTTGATCCTCACTTCAAATTTGCTTGGGAGTTGCCAGGGCAGGTCGTTGGCCGTCTGCCGATCACCGGTACTTCTCTCAGAACATATCACCGCCCACTAATCACAACGGAGTCTACGAATGAAGGACCTTATCTCAATTATTGAAGGCGCTTACGGTACAGACCGATTGCGGTCGAAGCCATTCGTGGCGTGCTTAGAACGTCTCTATTTTGGTTACATCATTCCTTGGTACAGGGTGCTGCGCCAGAGCGAAGACTACAAACAAGCAGAGGATATTGTAGCGCTGGACCTGGCCCTTCAAGCTGGTCGATCGCTGACCGAAGTGAAACTAAGATCTCGTAGTTACAGGAATAATCCGGTCATAAGAGAAGCCGCCGACTTGCACAGCGATCTATACAAGGCTTCATGCCCCAAACATGTTATGAACAACCTGAGAAACCTGCTGGAATCTGACAGACACATACTGGCAGCGGCCTTTGTTGCCGACCTTCTGAGGCGAGAGAACGGAAAAGAGACGTTTCGCTGGTTCGTCGCGGTAGTTCTTTCACTGACGTCCGTCGCGGCAATAATAGTGGCTGCAGTTCTGAAAGGATGAAGATGACAAAAAGCGTTACAGAAGCCGCTCTTATTAAACAGTTGCTCACGCGCCGGCAATTGACTCTTGAGGACATTGTCCGGGCGTGTCCGTTCGACCCAATCCTCAACCAGAATGGCCTTATTTCGTCTGATGCGTTCTTTGACAATATGTTCGTGAAGTCGGTTCACACCGACGATATGGTGGCGGACTTGTGTCGTTGTCTCGATAGCCAGGTTTATAGTACGCAGATAGTGTTTCTTCACGGCCATGCCGGAACCGGTAAGTCTACTTTTCTCCGGCACTTCGCTAGAACTCAGACCGACTATTCACACGTCTTCGTAGATTTGCACTACTACTATCCGAGAACTGACTCTGGCACTCGCGGAAATAGCGGGCTAAGCGAGTCCGTGGAGATGATTACGTCCAGACTCGAGGATCACCTTTCGGACGGTTCAGAGATTCCGGTAAAGACCCAGATGCAGTTCAGGAAAATGATCTATGAGATGAAGTCACCGCCCGACGATATTCACAAAACTATCACCAACTATTTGCTTGACGAGCACAAGACGCAGCTGATAGAAGTCCTAAGGGATCTTTGCTCGTACCTTGATGAACTTAACCAGTACTTTTCCCAGGCCTTTCTAGATACATTGTCATTGCTACCCGATGCGCAAGAGGTGAAACATTACCTGCGAGATATACTTGTTATAGCCTCATTGGACGATATTTTTGCGCTCTTTGCCTGGGCTATTGTCCGCGACCAGCGGGACCCGGAAAAAATGCTACTAGTGCACTTCGATAATCTCGATCGCGTAGACCTGGATTACCTAGCCGTATCCTTCACGGAGGCACTATCCCGGATCATGCTCAATGTTACGCTGCTGTTCAAGGAAGAGTGCGTGGAGGAAGGCAAGTACGATTTCCGTAGCAAGGTGAGATTCGTATTCTGTATGAGAGAGGCCACTCACGCCATCGTGAACCCACAGCTGAAGGCCGGCAATTGGCGGAATATTGAGGTGATTCCTTTTAGGCATGATGGTGATATGGCTCTTTGCGCCAAGGTGCTTGACTCGCGGCTCAGGCTGGCGGCCAAAGTATTCGGACGGCGAAAAGCGAAAACACACATCGTGGAGCGAAGCCTTCAGGTACGCAACGTGCTGCAGATTATGCTCCCGCAGTATGATCTCGCAGAAGTGTCGACACGGGCGGAAATCGGTGAACTCCGGCGTGAGTCAGACGAAGGGTTCTACTTTACACAGGTGATATCCCCTTTATTCAACTGCGATATGAAGAAGCTTCTAGTCTTTCTCGTTCGTGAGTCCTCCGATCCCAACAGCATGGAGGAAATTCTTCAACTGACCAAGCTTGCACTTGGCTCGGATCAGGAGAAATTGTCGAAATCTGCGAAGACCGGTAGATATGGTCTGGGCGGTGACTGGATGTTCCGGACTGCTCGTTCACTCACTAAGGATGAATTCGCAGCCGGCTTCTTTGCCAAGATTGGAAAAGCCGAGAAGGCCGCCGGCCATTGTCTACTGATCCGCATGATGTTGTCAGTGTTGCTAAACGCCTGTGGGTGGTCCTACCGAAAAATGGCCCCGGCCAACGGATGCAGCCTCGATACTTTGGTGCGTTCTTTGATCGGGATGTATGACATCCAGGCCATCCTGGATTGTCTGGCCGAGTCATTTTTGTGCCACGAACGCAATTGGGTCAATCTTGTTACGATAGAGAATAAGCGGATTCGAGACAAGTCTGATTTCAACGACATAAAGAACCTTGGGAAAGTTCATAAGTTTTCAGAGAAGTTGCCGCTATCCGCCATAGCAGAGTGGTCGAACGTTGTGAGGGATGTTCGAGAATTGTGCGAGAACATCTGGATTCGACTGAATCGATCCGGGTTCATATTCTTGAAGTATGTCCTGACGCATTATGAGTTCTATTCCGTTCTGGCGGGAAATACAAAGTCGTTATTCGCCTGTGGGGCGATAGTGGACAAGGAGAGTAAATCCAAGACCAAAGTCTACGAATTCGAGAGGAACATTAGTCGAGTTCTTGACTTGGCCCGTAATCATTGTGCAGACATGCAAACGTTTTATCGGGAACGCATCAAGAAGGACCTCCAGATGTCCCCGGACAAGTACAAGCAGTCGGCGTATGCTTTCAAGTATATGGGGGCCGTCGGAGCTCCTAGGAGGCAGGAAGGTCACTTTCATATCACGCGTCTAGCAAATGCGATGATTGGATATATCGAGGCCTTCCGATCGTATCTGCTTGGGTATTACAACAAGGCTGTCGGGGATCTGGCCAATGACAACGGCGGGCCCGGGAATAAGCCAGTTAAAGACCGTCCAAACCCGACGAACCAGCCGTTGACTCAAGAAGAAAAGGTGGCCATAAACCGAAAGCTGGTCGGCTATCTGGAGTCTTTTGCAGGGCTGCACCAAATGTCCGATGATCGAATTTCTGCCGATTTCCTGACAGAATACAGAAAAGCGGCAGAGAAGATCAAGAAAAGAGATTTCAAGGACTTCAGGACGGCTTTTGAGAGACGATAGGCTTGCAGTTGTTTGGGGGACGGAATCAGGAGTTTTGCTGGGGATTCTGCCGTTACCCAGCGGCGCTCTTTGGTGGCCGTCCCGTGTGTCTGCCCAGTAGTCTCGCCGGGCTTCAGATCCCTTGCCTGTAGTTAAGTGGGGAGTAGTTGCGGATGATTCTTCCAGGTGACTGTGAACGGTCGGAGTCAGAAACGCACAGCAAGCTGTGGGGCACCCGCAGAGATACAGAAGCCCTTACGACAGAGAATCCGTCGATATCTGATACCTTCGCAGTTTCCGCCAGAGGGTTGTACGGTGCATGCCCAGCTCTTTGGCCGCGGTGGTCATGTTGCCGCCGTTGCGGCGGAGAACCTCGATCAACCGGCTGCGTTCATCGATAGTCCTTGAGATCGGATTGCTTGCCGAAGCCGCTGGGGCCGGCTCCGCCTCGCCGGCGGTCAGAAGTTCGGCGGGAAGGTGCTCTTTCTGGATGATGCTCCCGTGGCAGATCACGAAGCCGTACTCGATAATGTTCTCCAGCTCCCGGATGTTGCCCGGGAAATCGTGCTGCATCAGGATTTTCATTACTTCGGGACTGACGCTCAGGATGCGTTTGCCCTGGCGGGCGTTGAATCTCTCAATGAAGTGATCGACAAGATAGGGAATATCCTCGCGCCGGTTCTTCAAGGGCGGCAGGTCGAATTTGACCACGGCCAGGCGGAAATAAAGATCGTCGCGGAATCTCCCCTGCGCCACCATATCTTTGAGATCCCGGTTGGTGGCGGCCACGATGCGAATATCCGCCTTGACCGGCTTGGTGCCGCCGACCGGCTCGTACTCGCGCTGTTGCAGCAAGCGAAGAAGCTTCACCTGCGTTGACAGGGGGAGCTCGCCTATTTCATCGAAAAAGACCGTTCCGCCTTCCCCCTGAGCCAGCTTGCCTTCTTTGTCGCTCTTGGCGTCGGTGAACGCCCCTTTCACATAGCCGAAAAGCTCCGATTCAAAGAGCTGCTGGGGCAATGTGCCGCAGTTGATAACCACATGCTTCTTGTCTTTTCTCGGGCTCAGCGAGTGAATGGCGCGCGCAAACAGCTCCTTGCCCGAACCGGATGGGCCCTGAATGAGAACGGTGCTTTCGCTCTCGGCAATGTCCGGAAGGATGGCGAACAGCTTATGGATCTCGGGGCTTTTGGAAATGATGTCTTCGATCGAGTATTGCTGGTTGAGTTCTTTGCGAAGATGCTCGATCGCCGAAAGATCGCGGAAAGTCTCCACCGCACCCAATACTTCCCCTTTGTCGTTTTTCAGCACGGCAGTGGAGATGCTGATCGGGATGCGCTCACCCCGGCTGTTGATGATACTGACGGGGCGGTCGATAGCCTCGACTCCGGTTTTCAAGGTCTTGTGGAGCAGGCAGTTTTCGCAGATGTCAGAGTGGAAGACGTCGGAACAACGGCGCCCGATCGCTCTCGACGCCGGAACGCCGGTAATCCGTTCAGCGGCCGGGTTGAAACTGGTTATAATGCGGTCAGAGTCAACCGTGAAGACACCATCGGCGATGGAGCTAAGTATAACCTTGAAAAATTTCAGGTCTTTCGGTGTCTCAGCCATAGGGCTCCCGGCAGAAGTTGTCTATTGCGGTTCACTGGGTTCAATATACTACGAAATGTCCCTTAAATGCAACAGTCCCCTTTTTCAGCACCGGGCTCTTCCCCCGCAGGCGTTGCACGATACCAGTTTATTGCAGCCTCAAGCCCTGTAAACGCGTATTGTAAAAGTGTGAGTTTCGGATGTGATTGATCGGCAGAAACAGGAGCGGATTGTGAAAATCCTGATAATCGGCGGCACCCGTTTTATGGGACCGCATGTCGTAAGGAGCCTGGCATCTGCGGGACATGAAGTCGCCGTTTTTCACCGGGGAGAGACTCCGGCCGAGCTTCCGGGCAATGTCACGGAGATTCTCGGAGACAGAAACAACCTCCGCGACTTCGCCGGACCTATCAGAGCCTTCGCCCCGGAAATTGTACTCGATATGATGCTCCTGAACGAGCTTCAGGCCAAAGAACTGGTTGAGGTCACGGCCGGCGTGGCACGCCGGTTGGTCGTGGCCGGAAGTTGCGACGTCTATCTCAGATATGATCTGTTAAGGGGAGTCGAATCCGGAGCTCCCGACAGCGCGCGTGTTACGGAGGAATCCGAACTGCGACGCCGGCTGTATCCCTACCGCAGCGAAGTTGCCGACGAGAAGGACCTGTTGTACAATTACGACAAGATCCCGGTCGAGCGGGCTGTGATGTCGCAGGAGAGGATCGAAGGTACCGTGCTGCGCCTTCCGGTAGTCTACGGTCCGGGTGATTACAGGCATCGTTTCTATTCGTATCTTCGCCGCATGAGCGACAATCGCCCGGCTATATTGATCGGTGCATCACAGGCGGCTCTTAAAATCACGCGCGGCTATAGTGAAAACTGCGCGGCGGCGATAGCCCTGGCGGTCATGAACGAGAAATCAGCCGGTCGCATCTACAACGTGGGAGAGCTTCAGCCTCTTCCGGAGCGAGAGTGGATCGGGAGACTTGCGGGTATCACCGGCTGGACGGGAAATATCATAGAGCTGCCCGAAGAAGATCTTCCGAAACACCTCCAT
>Ga0272444_10002328_pt1 | contig 17614 bp, 11 predicted proteins | sample SSMForm13_FD_201033 | JGI IMG/M metagenome (GOLD analysis project Ga0272444, IMG submission 201033) | Marine sediment archaeal communities from Little Sippewissett salt marsh, Falmouth, MA, United States - SSM-Form-13 | ecosystem: Environmental > Aquatic > Marine > Wetlands > Sediment ... | reverse complement strand
CCTGGGAATGGGCCCGGGCGATCACTTGCCACAAGGCCAGTTTCCCGTTTTGGTGGGTGCCCAGCGCCTTTTCAATCCCCAGTCGCCGGGCCACCTCCAGCAGGGTAAAGACAGCGCCGACAGCGGGACCCTGCGCGAGCGTGATGTCGCTCATCGCGGTTAAGGCAGCCAGGTCGCCCTGGTGCTTAAGGGCCAACTCGAGCGCCTGGACGATCTGCGGCGGGTATTTGGTTAAGTTGAGCAGGGTGCGTTTTTTAACAGCCGATCTTTTGGCGCCCGGCTCACGGTAGGATTCCCGGAGCAGGATTTGCTCGTAGGTTTTTGAGCCCGGTTTGGACTTGACACGTTGGATATGCATGATGTCTACCCATATAGGCACAAAAATCATTTATTGTAAGATTAAAAATCAATTAATTAGTGTCTACCCTATAAGGCCCAAATTTAAAACTAACACAAATAATTCAGTGGGTTGTACGTTTTGAACATCCATTAAAAAAGTTCAACAAAAGCCCCGCCATGATTATGAGCGTATTTACAAAAGTAAACTGGGCCTACAAAAATTCACAACAAATCAGGTTACTATACTATTTTTACTCAAGAACAAGCACTCTTGAACGGGCTGCACAAGACCACTTCTTGCAATTGGCTCTCAACTTGCCCATGTTGCGCATCGTGAAATTTTTTGCTAGTATTTAAATTTGAATGTTTTATAATACAGTAATCAGCAGTCATTGCACGCTGCGAATCAAGGTTTTTTAGGGGCGGCGGGAAAAAACAATTCCACAGCTTGCTTGTCTTTTGGCCCGTAACCGGCGTTGCTTCCGCCGGCACATATCTCGATGTGCGCCGACGCATGTGCCTTGGTGACGAACCAAAATCCGGCGCCATCTTGTGGCATTATTTATAACTGCGATCCCCAGCGTCCAACTCCAAGCAGCGATATTGACCATTTTTGCCTGATCGATTTTGGTGGAAAAGAGAAGTTTTTATCAACCCCAAAAGAAAGGAAAGGCGACATGAGGGCAAAAAAGCAAATTCACCCAGCAATTCCGAAGCTTAAAAACGAGATGGATAAGGGGAATCTTTCCCGGCGTGAATTTATCCGCTACAGCGCGCTGCTCGGTTTGAGTGTAACCGCTGCCGGTCAACTCGCCGGGATGGTGCTGCCCAGAAGGCTTGCAGCTGCGGATATCAAACGCGGTGGTGTTCTCCGTGTATCCCAGCAAATCCAAAAGATCGACCATCCGGCGCGTTTTTCCTGGCTTATGCCGTCAAACGCCACCCGTCAGGTTTGGGAGTATATGACCTTCACGGACGAAAACAATATTACCCACCCTTATCTCTGCGAAAGCTGGGAGGCCAGCGATGATATGAAGACATGGACCTTCAACGTCCGCAAAGGCGTAAAGTTCAACAACGGCGACACCTTTACTGCAGATGACTGCATTTTTACCATTCAGCAGTGGCTTGATGATGCCGTTGGTTCTTCTCTCAAGGGTTTTGTGGGCAGCTATCTGGAAACCTCAGGCATTGAAAAAGTCAATGACTACCAGTTCAAACTTCACCTGAAAAGCCCGGCCATTTCCCTGCCTGAAGATTTCTACCAGTATACCGCCCAGGTGGTTAATCATCGCACCTTCGAAGGCGACATGAAGAAAGCCCCCCACGGCACCGGACCGTTCGTGCTTGATACGTACAAGGAAGGCGAGATCTGCATTGTCAAGGCGCGAAAGGACTACTGGCAGAAAGGGGCTGACGACCAGCCCTTGCCATATCTGGATGAAATTCGTTTCATCGATATGGGGGGTGAGAAAGCCCCCCAAATCGCCGCTCTGAAGTCAGGCGATATCGATTTGATCGACGCCTCCGACAGCCCAGGCCCCGACATTATGAAAGCTGTCAAGGGTGACGACCACATTAAAATCATTCCGGTGACCACGGCTACCACCCGTGTCCTGCGCATGCGGGCAGACCTCAAGCCCTGGAATGACAATCGCGTGCGCAAGGCCCTCAAGCTCTGTCAGCACCGCGAGAAAATCCTTGCTTTGGCCTACCAGGGTGAGGGCATGCAGGGACAAGATTTCCACGTATATCCAAAACATCCGGGCTATTGCGAGAAACCGGTGCCCCAGTATGATCCGGATCAGGCCAAACAGTTGCTTGAGGAAGCCGGCTACCCCAATGGCATCGACGTCAATATTGCCGTCGGTTCGGAATGGACCGACGTCGTGCGCTACGCGGAAGTGCTCAAAGAGGACGCGGCGCCTGCCGGTTTTCGTGTCAACATCAAAACCATGACAACCAGCCAATACTGGGAAAAGTGGACAGAAGTGGATCTGGGCATCACACCATGGACCCATCGACCCTTGGAAACCATGGTTCTCAATGCCGCTTATACTGCTGATGAAAACGGCAAACCGGTTCCCTGGAACGAGACGCGCTGGGTAGATAAAGAGTTCAGCGAACTGCTGACCCAGGCAAGCGGGACCCTGGATGTCGAGACGCGCAGAGGAATCATGTGTAAGCTCGAGGACATCCAAATGGAACGCGGCCCAATCGGCATCGCATACTGGATGAACACCTGGATGTGTCCCAACAAGAAAATTCAAAACGCCATCGCTCACCCCAACCTGCTGCTTTTGCTTAACGAGGTTTGGCTGGACGGCTAACCTCGAGTTAAACGGGTTGGTTGAAGTCCCGGTATAAGGGCCCCGGTAAAAAAGGGAGGCGTTTCAACGCCTCCCCTTCTTGCGGCAATTTCGATCTGAGACTATCCGGTCTCTTGCCTTGCTTTTTTCAGATGCACCACCGGTTCGAGTTTCATCAGCTCTTCGAGGGGGATGTGGCAGAGGATGCGATGGCCCGAATCGTTCTGCTGCCAGGGCGGTTTTTCAGTTTCGCAGATGCGGCCGCCGTCGGGCAGCATCTCGGCCCGCCGGGGGCAGCGGGTGTGAAAATAGCATCCTGAGGGGGGATTGAGGGCACTGGGCACGTTGCCGCTCAGGCGGATATCTTTTTGCTCGGCCTCCGGGTCGGCAATGGGCACCGCCGACAGCAGGGCTTCGGTATAAGGATGATAGGGCGGATCGTAAATTTTTTCCGCCGGGCCGATCTCGACGATGCGCCCAAGGTACATCACGGCGATGTCGTCGGAAAAATAGCGCACCACGCTTAAATCGTGGGCGATGAATATCATCGACGAGCCAAAAGCCCGCTGGATCTCCAGCAGAAGATTTATCACCGCCGCCTGGACACTGACATCCAAAGCAGAAACCGGCTCATCGCAGATGATCAGGTCCGGCCGGCTGGCCAGGGCGCGTGCGATGCCCACCCGCTGCTTCTCGCCCCCGGAAAGCTGTCGCGGCAGCCGGTCGTAGTAGGTTCCAGACAACCGCACGGCTTTGAGCAGACGAATCACCTCGTTCTTGACCTGACTGCGCGGCACTGTCTTGAAGCGCTGGATCGGGCGCGCTATCTGCCGGCCCACGGTATAGGAGGGGTTGAGGGTCGAATCCGGGTTTTGGAACACCATCTGCATTTCCTTGACCAGCGCCGTGTCCCTGGAGGTAACCCCCTCCTCGACCTCGATGCCTAAAAACTGCATCTCGCCGCCGGTCAGCGGCTCCAGTCCGATGAGCCCCTTGACCAAGGAGGATTTGCCGCAGCCGGATTCCCCCACCAGCCCCAGGGTACGACCCTTGGCCACCCGCAGGCTAACGTCATCCACCGCCTTGACGTACTTCTTCTCCCCCAGGCCGAACAGGCTGATGACACTGTCGGCGGCTTTGGGATACCAAATCCTTAGATTTTTCAAATCCAGGAAGTCCTTTTCTTGTCTGTCCGCCTGATTCGCTATGACCTTCTGGGCTTTTTTAGCTCTGGACTTGCGCCGGATGGTCTTGGGGCGCGATTCGATGTCCGCGGCGAAGAAGCAACGGGCGGCGTGCTGCGGGGAGAGTTGAACCATGCCGGGCCGGGTCTCCAAACATTCGCCCGTGGCATAGTCGCAGCGCGGTGCAAAAATGCAGGCATTCTGGGGACGATCAGCCGGAGCCGGCACACGCCCGCGGATGGGGTAAAGCACCGAGTCCAGCTTGCTGTCCCCCAGTTTGGGCACCGCCGAAATCAACCCGCGAGTATAGGGATGGCTGGGTTTCTTGAAAATCTCCACTACGGTGCCCTTCTCCACCATTTGGCCGGCGTACATGACACACAGAAAATCGCTCACCCGGGCCACAACCCCCAAATTGTGGGTGATGAAGATATTAGCCGCCTTGAAGTCATACTTGAGTTCCTCGATCAAGTCCAAGACCGCCGCTTCCACAGTGACATCCAAGGCCGTGGTGGGTTCGTCCATTATCAGCAAGGCCGGATTGTTGAGCATGGCCATGGCGATGACCACCCGCTGCTGCTGACCTCCGGAGATCTGGTGGGAGTAGCGCCTCATCACATCCTCGGGGTCGGGCATATTGACCCGTTTGAGCATGCGGATGCACCGTTTCCATGCGTCCTTTGTGGAGATATCCCTGTGGCAGGTGAGCACCTCGGTCAGTTGTTCACCCAACCGCATGGATGGATTGAGAGCCTGCATGGGATCCTGAAACACCATGGCGATGCTGTTGCCGCGGATCTTGTTGAGCTCGGCCCGGCTGCGGTTGACCAGTTCGGTTTCTTGGAAGCGGATGTGCCCGCCGGTGATCTTGCCGTTGGGCCCCAAATGGTTGACGATGCCGTAGGCGATGGTGCTCTTGCCGCAACCGGATTCACCCACCAGCCCCACGGTTTCGCCCTCGCGCACGCAGAAAGAGACATCGCGCACGGCCTCAACGTCCCCCTTGCGCGTTTCATAGGAGATGCTCAAATGCTCCACATCGAGCACAATTTCCGATTTTTCGCTGACCAGGTCAATCATTAGACCTCTCATCGTGTAAAAAACAGGGGTTCCCCGCGCGTCAGCCTTCGGCCTGTGAGCCGTTTCATTGGTAGCGCATGGACTCCTCCCGAATTCCGTCAGCCAAAAGGTTCAGCCCCACCACCAGCGAGGCGATGGCCAGCGACGGCCACAAGGCGGCCCAGGGGCTGCCTGACAGAATAAATTCGCGACCCTTGGCCACCATGGAGCCCCAGTCCGGCGATGGCGGGGGGATGCCCAGGCCAAGAAAGCCCAGGGTTCCCATGGCGAAGATGGCGTATCCCACCCGCAACATGGCGTCCACTATGATAGGGCCGCGGGCGTTGGGCAGAATCTCAACGAACATGATGTACCAGGCGTTTTCCCCCCGGGTCTCAGCGGCACGGATGTATTCGCGCGTGCGGATGTCCAAAGATAGGCTGCGAACAAGTCGAGCGATGCCCGGCGTGCCCACGATGGTCATGGCCAAAACGACGTTGATGGCCGATGCGCCCAGCGCGGCCATGATAATCATGTAGAGTAGGATGATTGGCACGGCCATCATGGCGTCCAGCAGGCGCATGGTGATCTCGTCCACCCAGCCGCCGTGGTAGCCGCTGACCAGCCCCAATGTCGTACCCACGACCAAGGCCACGAGCACCCCCCAAACTGCGGTTCCCCCCGGTATCCAGAGATTGTCGCTAATGGGCATAATCACCAGCACCACGCGGGCGCCGTAAATCAGGCGGGACCAAAGATCGCGTCCCAGTTCGTCGGTGCCCAGAATGTGTTCCGTGCTGGGGCCGCTGTTGGGATTCTTCCAGTCCTGCTCCAGGGGGCCGTAGGGTGTCAGCAGGGGGGCGAAAATAGCCACAAAAATCCAAAACAGAACCAAAAACAGGCCCACCGTGGCGGTCTTGGAAGCCCAGAGGAAATCGACAGCGTCTCTCATTCGCGAGAGAAACGTTCGTCGCTCGCTTTTCAGGGGTGGATTTTCGTCAAGCGAATTGTCTGATGCAGCAACTTGCGCGCCGTCGGGCATGATGCTCCTCACTGTTGTCTGTTCGCCGGCCATTGACCTGAAAACAAAGCGCTACGCGTATCGAATGCGCGGGTTGAGAAAGGTGTAGACAATATCGGCCACCAGCTGGGTGCCAACGGCCAGCAGCACCAGAATCATGGCCCCGGCCTCAAGGCCGTTGATGTCCTTGAAAAGGGCCGATTCGAGCAGGTACTTGCCCAAACCGGGATAGCCGAAGACCACCTCGACGATGACGATGCCGCCCATAAGCCAGTTGACATGCAGCATGATCACGGTGATCGGCGCCATCAAGGCGTTGCGGACGGCATGCTTGAAGACAATGCGCCAATACGGCAGCCCCTTGAGATACGCCGTACGGATATAAGGAGATTTCATCACTTCCACCATGCTGGCCCGGGTGATGCGCAGAATGTAGCCCAACTCGACCAGCGTCAGGGTCAATACCGGCAGAATCAGCATGTCCAGGCGTTCCCAGGGCGCTTTTTCGCCGAACACCGTGGCACCGGGAACGATCTGCAGCCAGACCGCCATGATCAGGATCAGGAAAATACCGGTGGCAAATTCGGGTATCACCGAGAACATCATACCGCCGATGGACAGCACGCGGTCCTTGAGCGAACCCTCCTTGAGGCCGGCGATCATACCCAGCAGCAGGGCGGTGGGCATCACCAGCACAAAGGCGATGCCGGCCAAGACCATGGAGTTGCGCAGGCGGGTGAAAATCGTGTCGGCCACGGGCCGGCCGGTGCGCAAGGAGACGCCGGGATCACCACGAATAAATCCTTTTTTCAGGGGGATGTACTCCACGGGACCTCCGGTGGTCTTCATCCAGCCGGTGCCCATGACAAAAGTCCAGACTTCCAGGTCGGTGCCCTTTTCCCAGCGCACGACATTGTTCGCCGTGTCAACCCCCCAGGCGATTTGTCCGCCGTCCGGCCCGGGCTGCCAGCGGTCGTTGTCCGTTTGCCGCACCGGTTCGCCCAAGCCTTTGGGGAGGGTGACGGCGACGATATCTTCGCCCTCCAACTTCCAGCGCACCAAGTCGCCGTTGGGTCGAACTGCCCACCACTCTACAAAGCCGTCATTGTTGGTAAGCCTTTCGAGTGGCATGCCCACCTTGCCTTCCGCCTGCCAGTCGCTGCCCAGCAACCAGCGGATGTAGCGGATGTGAACCGGCTGATCCAAACCCATCTGGGCCAAAAAAGAGGCTTCCTGCTCCGGGGTGATAAAGGCGCCGAGTACGTTCTTGGCCACATTCCCCGGAGAGGCTTCGGTAATCAGAAATACCGCCACCGATACCAGCAACATGGTTAAAACCAGTAATAAGAATCGTCTGATAATGAACTTAGCCATGATGATGTCCTGCGATGAATCAACGCGGCGTTGAATAATGCGCGCAAGAGACGCTGAAAGCCGCAAGTTGGCGGGCCGAAAAATTACAAGCTATATTGGCAAGAAGTTCCTTATATCAAACTTATACTGTTATTTCAAATATTAATAATCAAGAGCAATTTCGAAGCTATCTCGAAGGAGTTGTTGCTGATAAGCAATAAAATTCTCAAGACATTGTTATAGTTTAAAATTTGAAAAGTTATTTTGAATTGTGGTAAAAAACTTATAAATCCCACCCCATTGAGACAGTGCTTAAAAATAAGCAAAAACGTTTGAAAAGTTTAAACATATGATCACAGGGTAAAGAAGATTAAGCGTTCATCTAATATAAATCGGGCTGAAGCCGATAGGCGTTCCAACCGGACAACACGGCGATTGGGTTTGACAGGCTTTTTGATTTCGAAGATATAGAAGGCATGCGCTTCAACGCCAGCAGGGGCCGCACACCTGCGCGTCGGCCGGTTTCGGCGGCGCCGCTCATTTGACCCTATAACCCCTTTTTGCGAGGAAACTCCCATGACGCTCAAAAAAGTGGGCATCCTGACCGGCGGCGGCGACTGCTCCGGCTTGAATGCGGTCATCCGGGCCGTCACGCGGGCGGCCATTATTCAGGAAAATTGCAAGGTAATCGGCATCGAAGAGGGGTTTGAGGGGCTGGTGCGCAACCGCACCCAGGAGTTGACCATCCGCTCGACGCGGGACATCCTGACCCTCGGGGGCACGATTCTCGGCACCACCAACAAGGGCAACCCCTTTGCGTTCCGCGAATACACCCCCGATGGCGGAATCCGCGTCCATGACTATTCCGAGCGGGCCCTCGAGAACTTCAGAGCCCTCGGGCTGGATTGCCTGATGGTGGTCGGCGGCGAGGGCACCATGGAGATCGCCCATCGGCTATTCGAAATGGGCGTCCCGGTGATCGGCATTCCCAAGACCATCGACAACGACTTAGAGATGACCGATTACACCTTCGGCTTTCAAACCGCCGTGGAGGTGGCCAGCGACGCCATGGACCGCCTGCACACCACCGGCCGCAGCCACCGGCGGGTGATGATCCTGGAGGTCATGGGCCGCAACGCCGGCTGGATCGCCCTGGAGGCCGGAATCGCCGGCGGCGCGCACGTCATTCTGATTCCCGAAATTCCCTACCGGATTGAGAACATCGTGGAGAAGATCCGGCTGCGGGCGGAGGGCGGCAGCCCCTACAGCATCGTCATGGTAGCCGAGGGCGCCCACGAGGAGGGCGGGTCGGCCATCGCACAGGAGAGTGGTGCCACCCGCCTTCAGGGCGTGCCGCAGCTCGGCGGGGTGGGCTTTTATCTCGCCGCCCAGATCCAGGAGCATATCGCTCTCGAGGTGCGCTGCACCGTGCTGGGCCACATCCAGCGGGGCGGCTCGCCGTGCGCCTTCGACCGGGTGCTGGGCACGCGGCTCGGCAGCCGCGCGGCGGAGGCGGCGGCCCGGGGCGAGTTCGGCAACATGGTGGCCCTGCGCACCCCGGAGATCGTCCTGGTGCCGCTCTCGGAGATTGCCGGAAAGTGCCGCACGGTTCCGCTCACCTCCCAGCTGATCCACTGCGCCGAGGCCATCGGCATCAACTTAGGGCGCCAAAACGGCTTCTCGTAAACGTATGCATCTTGCCTTGCCGAACCAGGTTCGTCAGGGCGTCAACCAGTCGGGGCTGTCCGCGAGGCGCAGCGCCACCTCGCTGAACCACACCCGGAAGGTGCCGTCGGGCACCTTGTGATCCAGGGAGAGCACCAGGGGCCCGAGGGTCCGGTGGTCCTCCCAGGTGGCCGTCCGGGTGGCCTCGGGGGCCCCGCCGCGGCGGTAGACCCACTGGCGGATGCGCTTATCCTCACCCACAAACAGCTCGTAGACATCCCCCGGCGTGTACCCGGTGGACGGCGGGTAAGTCACCACCAGGCGCCGGGCGCTGCCGCCGCCCAGGGGCAGCGGGTGTAGGCCGAGATCCGCCAGGGTGAGGTCTGCGTCCCACACCAGGTGCAGCGGGAAAAGCAGCCAGTACTGGTCGTTGATAAAAGCCGCATCCAGCTTGCGCAGCTCTTCGCTGGCGTCGGCCGACAGCGCCCGGCGCTCGAAGATGACCGGCCCCTCAGCGCCATAAAAGGTCACCCGGTCGCCCTTGGGCTCCCACTGCCAGACGCGGCGAACCGTTTTGTCGCCGATCAGGGCGTTGAAGGTGAAGCGCAGGGCCTCGACCCGGTGAAACTCCTGAACGCCGTAGGCCACTGCCACCTCCCGGGCGATATCGGGCGCAGCCGACCCACCCCGCTCGCCGGCACAGCCGACCACCCCGAGTACCAGCACCATCCCTAAAACCGTCCACAGCCGAGTTCTCCTCACGGCACCCTCCCCGGCCGACGGGAATGGTGGTGCGTCCCGCCCCGGCCGTCGCTAAAGATTTTATTCCCAAGCGTTTACAAACAATGATTTCAAAGTAGCATCGCCCGGTCGGCTGTCAAGGCGCCGGGCGGCCGGAAACCCGGCACAGGGCGCCGGCACGCTGGAGCGGTCGTGGATTTTAAAGGGATGCCTTGCGGACCTTTCCCCGGCCAAACTTGCGGCTGATGGCGTCCACGGTCCGGTCGACCTTTTCCCAGCCGGCGTTGCGCTGGGCGGCGCCATCGAAGAGGGTCATCTGAAAAGGCGCGGACTGCGGCAGGAAATGGGATGCGCCGACCCCGATCAGGCGCACCTTGCGCGCGAGGGGCTGGGCCTGCAGGAGGTTCAGGGCGGTCCCGAAAATGGTGTCGGCCGCCTGGGTGGCGCCCGGCAGGGTCACGCTGCGGGTGATCTGGCTGAAATCGGCATATTTGAGCTTCAGGGTGATGGTTCTCGCCCGCAGGCCCATCTTGCGCAGCTGCGCCCCGACGGTTTCGGCCTGCTGCAGCAGCTGGTTCCTCAACACCGTTTGGTCGGCGGTGTCCACGGCCAGGGTCTCCTCGCTGCTGACCGACTTGGCGGGCGCAAAAGGCTCCACCGGGGTAAAGTCCACGCCGAAGGCCAGCGACTTGAGGCGCCGCCCGAAGCGCCCCAGGCGCCGCTCCAAAAGACCGTCGGGAAATTTACGCAGCTCCCCGAGGGTCCGGATCCCCAGCCGCCGCAGGGTCTCCAGGGTCATCGGCCCGACCCCCGGCACCTTGCCCACCGGCAGTTTTTCCGTGAACGCAAGCACCTCCCCGGCGGCGATCCGGGTCAACCCGTCGGGCTTGTCCATGTCCGAGGCGATCTTGGCCAGGAAGCGGTTGGGCGCGATCCCAATGGAGCAGGTCAGGGCGACGGTCTCGCGGATGCGGGTCTTGATCCTTTCGGCCAAAAGCGGTGGGGGCCCGAAGAGCCGTTCGCAGCCGGTGACGTCAAGATAGGCCTCGTCGATGGAGACCGGCTCCACCAGCGGCGTAAATTCCCTGAGAAGACCCATGACGGTCCGCGACACTTCCTGGTAGCGCTTCCTGCGGGGGGCGACGATGATGGCCTGGGGGCATTTGCGGCGGGCCTGGAACATCGGCATGGCCGAGTGGACGCCGTAGCGGCGAGCCTCGTAGCTGGCGGTGGTCACCACCGCGCGGTCCGAAAGGCCGCCGACGATGACCGCCCGGCCCTGCAGGCCGGGGTTGTCGCGCTGCTCGACGGCGGCAAAAAACGCGTCCATGTCCAGGTGCAGGATGGTGCGGCTGGCGTGCATGGCGGCCTGCTTGGAAATGTTCGTCCCGGCGGCTGTTTCAATGGGCCCGAAGGGATACTCCTAGCCCCCGCGGGCACTCAGCCTTCGGTGGCACTGGTTTCCAGGGTTTCCAGGGCCTCGATCCAGTCCGCGGCCGGTCCGGGGCGGCCGTACAGGAACCCCTGAACGAGACTCACCCCGCTTTGGCGCAGAATCTCGGCCTGCTGCCGGCGCTCAACCCCCTCGGCCAGCAGCCGGCCGCCGAGCCCCGTGATGACCTCCGCCGTGCGGCGGATCTCCTGGTCGATGCCCAGTTGGCGCCCCACCCGGCTGGTCACGGTGATACAGAGCTTGACGATTTCAGGTCTGAGGGTCCTGGCGGTCTGAAGGTCGAAAAAGCCGCAGCCGGTGTCGTCCAGCGCCAGACGAAACCCCAGCTCTTTCAGTTCTTTAAGGGCCCCTTGGAGGGTGTCGATGGCTTCCAGCGGCAGGTGCTCGGTAAACTCCAGCACCACCCGCGAGCGGATGGCGCGGAAATCACGGCGGGTGACCAGGTGGAAGAAATCGGGGTGTCGGATCAGGGCCGGCGAGATATTGATGAAGATCCACAGGGGCGGTGGCAGTTTGAGCCCCCAATCCAGCGCCATGCCGACACAATCCAACTCCAGCACCTCCCCCAGACCCACCCGGGAGGCGGCCCCCAGCAGATCGGCGGCGTCGTGAACCCGGCTGTCCTGGGGGCCCCGGACCAGGGCTTCGAAGCCGATGATCTTTTCCGTGAGAAGGGCGTAAACCGGCTGCAGGTAGGTGAGCAGCCGGTCGCCGGCGATCAGGCGCTGGACTTCCTCCCGGGTGGGAAGGCCCTCGCGCCGGCGCGCATCGGGGACATCCGCCAGCAGTCGGGGAACCAGCCGGTCCAGCGCCGCTTTCGGCATCTCCTCTTCCGGCAGAGCCAGGATTGCCGCCTTGATCCGCAGGCGGCTGCCGGTGGCCGGCCCGAAATTCTTCACGAGCGCCTCCCGGACCAATTCCCCGGCGGCCGCAGCCAGGCTCCGGCGCTGTTCCTGGTCTGAGCCCGACCAGGCCGGGCGCTTCAGCGCAAACACTTGGTACCAGAGGCCGCGGGCCGCAACCCGGATAGCGCCCAGGGGCGTGTGGCGCTCAAGCAAACGGTTGGCCAGGTCCGAAAAATCCCGCGTCAAATCGCGCTCGACGGCTGCCATCAGGTTATCCCCGAAAACCGCCAGCAGGTGTTCAGGGTTCTGGAGTTGAAACACCAGGCAGTAGTTCCCCATGGCGACGCTTTCAGTGGTGGATCGATCCGGACGGCGTTGGGGACTTCCGCAGGCGGCGGAACCCCATCGAAGAATCGGCCAGCAACTATTCTTTCATACAGGAGACCGGCGATGGGATCAAGGCCTGTGCGCGGGGGAGTGGCGGGGGCTTTCAGCCCCGGGGAGGGAATTCGGGAAAGGGGCCGGATGGTGACCGCAGCAGAAAAACCGGGGCTTTATTGGAGGGGGTTTTCGGCCGCCGGCACAGCGCCCACCAGAGTCCCAGGGCGACCGGCACGCCCGCCAGCAGCGCCCAGCGGCCGTGGGGCAGGGCCGCCAGGTGGACCGACCAAACGTCCGCCAGCAGGACGCCGGCCGCCGCCGTCAGGCCCGCCCAAATCAAGACGCCCAGGCTGTCCAAGAGCAGAAATCGCAGTCCGCCGATGGGCCCCATTCCGATAGCCAGCGGAATCACCGTCCGCAGCCCATACAGAAACCGGAACCCCAGGATCAGCGGCAGACGGCAACGCTGCTCCAGGCCTTGCGCCCGCCGCAGGCGGGCATGCCACAGCGGTCGGCGCGCCAGCAGCGCCTGCGCGCCGATGCGGCCCAGTCCAAAGAGCAACAGATCGCTGCAAAGGGCGCCCAGCAGGCCGGCCGCCATCACCGCCGGCAGCTCCAGGCAGCCCTGGCGGGCCAGCACCACTGCCACAATCAGGACGGCTTCCCCCTCGACGAGGGCCCCGAAAAAGACGGCGGCATAACCGTAGGCAGCGATGAAATCGGCGGGTGACATCCTGTGGCGGGCCTCAAATACGGTCCTGAAGAACGTGGAAGTGAATTCTGGCGCCGGTCACCTGGCTTCGGCCGGTGTAGAGAAACGCAGACAGCCACAGCGCTTGCAGAAAAACCAGCACCCCGGGCCGCCAGAGGCTCCGCAGCCCGGCCAGGATATCAACGGCCGCAACCGAGGGCGGGCAAAGGAGGGCGAAGGGCACGGCGGCGCCGGCGGCCACCAGGCTCATGGTCTGATATTTGGAAATCCGGCCAGCCCCGCGGTAATCCGCCCGCAGGAACTCGGAAAAAAAACGCCACAGCTGGGTGACCACCACCACCTCCAGAAAGGCGGCACGATACCATTGGCCGAAAAAAAGGGCAAGCCCGACCGCTGCCGCTGCGCAGTAAACGATGGCTGTGACCGCCTGGACCGGCACCACCGGCTCGCCGTCAAGGCCGTCGGCAAAGGCGATCTTTTTGGTAGCGCCCTGAAAGACGAAACCGCGGTTGCCGAAGAGCCGGCGGATCAGCGGATGAGTCCCGGAAAGCGGCTTGCCGTAGCAGCAACCGAAGCTGATGCAGGCCAGCCGCCCGACGCCTTCGCCGACCGCGTAAGCGATCGCCAGCGCGGCCAGGGTGGCGGCAAGCGGCAGCTCAACCCCCATTCGGGCTCCCAGCACCCGCCCGAGGCCCCAGACCAGCGGCGGCCCGCCAAGAATGCCGACAAAGGCCGCCCCCCCGACACTGAAGGTGTATTTCTTTTTTTCCACCAGGCGCGCGATCAGCTTGGATGCCGGCACGCAAATCCCCAGCAAGACCGCCACTATCAAGAAAAACCCGGCGCATGGGATCCCCAGCGCCGCCAGCAGGCAGATGCCGACGGCCGTGGCCAGCAGGTAGGCATTGGCGTTGAAAACGCCGTAGTAGGTCAGATTGACGCCGCGCCAGCAACCGTCCGGCTGGCGCACACTGGGCAGCGAGGCCAGAAACTGCCATTTTTCGCGCGGCAGGTGGCGAAACCCCCAGACCAGCATCACGGCCGTCAACAGGCAAAAACCGGCGACAAAAAGGGCTGCGGCCACGACGGCACCTCTTTTTTTGGGGTTGAAGAACGCGCGCCGAACGAAACCCGCCGGCGCACCCCGGGTCAAACCGGTTCGGGGCCGGCGGCAGCCGCCGGCAGGGCCCTACCGATGGCGGCCCGCACCGCCACCTCGGTTTCCACCAAGGGCTGGCCGAAGCCCTTGGAGTAGCGGCTGACGGCGTCCCGGCGGAACATGTTGGCGACGATATCCTCGGAAAAACGGACCCGGTCTTTTTCAAAAATCAGAACGTCCACCGAACTGCCCGGCCGGTAGAGGCTCTTGGGCTGTCCGCGCTGCAAGAAGTCCCCCGGCCGAACCGGCCGGGGGGCGTCGTAGCGGCTGTCGCTGTAACACTGGACGATATCCCCGATCATCAGGGCGACCACCTCGATCATGGCGACGTGGCCGGCGCAGGTGCCGCCCGGCACATCGGTATCGATGACCGTGACCACGCGCTTGTTCTTGGAAAAGGGGGTCACCGCCGCCACCACGGCGCCCGGGTTGCAGGCGTGGTAGCACCCGTCAAGGGCGTAGTGGTCCACCACCCGCCCGGCCACGGGGCTGTGGTTGTAATGGTATTTTTCGGGGGTCAGCCGGAAGAGGGCGAAATGGCCGTCTTGAAAAAGGTCACGCCAGTCCGGGCGCCGAACACCCAGCAGCTCGTCGCCGTCGAAGAACTTTTCCTTAATGAAGAACCGGGTCTGATCGCCAAACGCCCCCACCAGCATGCGAGCATCCGCCGGGGCCACCACCGCGGCGGGGTCAGCGGGCATGGGACGGGTGTCCCAGTAGCGGATTCGCCGCTCGAAGACCGCCCGGGGCGAGTCCAGCGCCGCGCGCCCCCCCAGACACTCGGAGAGATCGATGCCCAGGGCGTGGATCAGGCGCTCGGCGCCTGCAAGGTTCCTCCCCTGCCGCCGACCGTAGTTCAAAAGGCCCAGCAGGCGGGAGACGCGGGCCGAGGTCAGGGCGCGGAAAAGCACCGGCGCGCGCTCGCGCAGCGGCGTGTAGAGCAGGTTGACCAGACGGTCGGCAAACAGCCTTTCGTCGCGCACGCGGGCCGTCTGGCGTTCGATGTACTGGTGGGGGGGCAGGTAAGCAGCCCTCATCGGGCGCACTCCCCGGCGCCGGCGGCCTGACGCCGGCGGTCGCGCTCCAAAGTCAGCAGCATCACCTGGATGGTGGTGCGCAGGGTGCCGGGGTCGGCCTGGGCGGTCAGCAAGTCGCGTTTGACGCCGCCCAGAAAATCGGGGGCGCTGCGGCCCCCCAAGAGGGTGTAGAGGTCCTTGTTGAAGGTCCCCTCGCGCCAGGCCGAAAAGGCGTCGATGGCCTTGAAGTCCTCCTCCAGTAGCCCGAAAGCATCCTGGATGGCCCTGTTTTTGAGCCCGTCGCGGTAATAGCGCTCGGCCGCGGTGTTGAATTCGGCCCCGGAGAGCTGCAGCGGGTGCTCGGCCCCCGCCGTTTCCAGGATGCCCATGGTCAGCCTGCGCGCCGCGCCGCGCTCCGGCGCCGCCAGACGCGCGGCCAGATCCTCGATCACGTCCCCGAGACCCATCTGCTCGATGAGCTCACGGCCGTCGCTGCGGATGGTCTCCACCAGGGCCTGACAGTAGGCCTGCCGCTGGACCCGCACGTAGCCCTTGTAGCGTCGGCTGAGGCGGGTGTCTTGGACCGTTCCCAGGATACGCGCCAGAAACCGGTTGCGGGTGTCCTGGCGGACGTAAAAGGTCGGAATCCCGACGGCCGCCCCGAAAAAAATCTGGCGCCGCTCGCTTTCAACGAAGGGGTCGTCGGGGATCTGGGCAAGGGTCACGTCGTTTCGCAGGACGTAGCCGAAGGCCAGCGCGGTCAGCAGCACCTGAAGGTCGGCCGCCGGTCCCATGTCTTCCATAATGTCGTGAAACATGCTGAAGTGACGGCCCTCGAAGCCCGAATAGCCCATGGTGCCGAACTGGCGCAGGCGATAGACGAGATAAATCGACATCGCCGGGTCGAAGACCCCCATGGACGCCAGGTCTTCCTTAAGGCGCTGTTCGTTGCCCAGCCGGCCGTCCAGCGCCGGGCTGCTGGCGGTGCTGAGCAGGGCTGCGGGGTAGTCCAGGAGGCGAAAATCGTCCACCAGGTCCCCCCGCAGGCCGAGGAAGCGGGGAATGCGCCGATCCAGCCATTCGGGGCCGAAGGGCGTCAGCGACCGGCCGCAGCAGCTCAGCGAGGCCTTTTTCTTCCAGCGCCGCCAGAGCATCCGCAGGTGGGTGAAGTCCAGCTCGTGGGGCAGAAAGCCCAGCACCTTCTCGGGGTGAAAGTCCTGAAAGTCCAGCCGGTAGGGGGCCGCGCTGTAGGTGCCGACAAAAAGCGGCAGAAAGTGCTCGACGATCTTGATCACCAGGTCGCCCATGTGCTTTTCGGCCGCGGGGCCGAAACCGGGCACCCCGGCTTGCAGCAGGGCCGAGAGCTTGCGGCTGCCGATGCTGACGTGGGTGCCGTTGTTGGCCAGGCTGGTGTTGGACACATCGGGCAGCACGATCAGGTTGCGGGTGATGATCCCGGCCTCCTTCAACTTGGCCACGGCGTTGAGCTGGCTGCGGGAGAGCACCTGGTGGCAGAGCACCATGTAGCGGTGTTTTTTTTCGCCGCAGTCCCAGCCGGAAAGGCAGGGGCTCATGAAGAGCTCGCGGTAGAAGCCGTCGGAGATCAGGCGGTTGAGCCGTTTCTGGCGCAAGGGGGGGTTGGGGGCGAAATAGACCGTCACCTCCTGCCCGCTTTTCGTCAGCCCGAAGTGCCGGTTGGCGAAGGCCACCAGAAATTGGCCGAGCAGAAAACGCCGCAGGGTCTCGCCAGCGATGGCCGCACCCGGCGAAGTCTGACCGTCGCCCGCCACGGGATGGAAGGAGAATGTCTCAGGCGAGGTGTTGTCGCTTAAAAAATGGCGCAGACAGCGCTCGCCAATGATCCGCACCAGGGAGGACGGGTCCGCATCGCCGATGGCCTCCGCCAGGGACAGCTTTAGCAGGTAGCTCACCGGCACCCGCAGCCAGGTCGCACCGTCCTGCCGCAGAAAAAACCGCTCGCAGTCGCCGCGCCGCGGCCCGGGGCAGCCCTTGTCGGCCTGCAGGTCGCGCTCCAGCACGCTCCGGGCATAGCTCCCCAGGCGCTCCAGGGGAAACCGCACCCAGCTGTTTTCCCAGACCCCTTCAGGGTTGTCCGCCAGATGGGCCGCCAACTCCGAGACGCTGCGCTGGGAGGCGTCGCCGGTCAGGGCCCGCCGCTGCAAGTTGCGATAGTAATTGGACTGGGCGATCATCAGCGGCAGGTCGACGGTCTGGCCCGAGCCGAGGACGGCGGTCTGCAGCTCGTTTTCCGAGCCGAGGGTGGCATCTCCGGCGGCAAACGGCAGCGAGGCGGCGAATCCGGCGGCGGAGGTGGTCTCGATCCCCAGCAGGTCCGCGACCCGGCGGCAGTCGAAGG
>Ga0272444_10002327_pt1 | contig 17620 bp, 11 predicted proteins | sample SSMForm13_FD_201033 | JGI IMG/M metagenome (GOLD analysis project Ga0272444, IMG submission 201033) | Marine sediment archaeal communities from Little Sippewissett salt marsh, Falmouth, MA, United States - SSM-Form-13 | ecosystem: Environmental > Aquatic > Marine > Wetlands > Sediment ... | reverse complement strand
GTAGACCGGCTTGGCGTGGACGCGGCGATTATCTTTGCCGATATCCTTCTCGTTACCGAGCCCATGGGGCTTGCCCTGGAATTCGTCAAAGGCGAGGGCCCTGTGATCCACAATCCAGTGCGTACCCCCGGCAAGACGTGGATCGATTAAGGAACCCTGACATAGATGAATTAGCTTACGTGTTTGATGCGTTAAAGATCACCCGTCGCGCCCTAAGGCCCGATGTTGCATTGATCGGCTTTGCCGGCGCACCCTTTACGATTGCCTCTTACATGATTGAAGGAGGCAAGTCTAGCCACTACGTAAAAACCAAGACCATGATGTACCGAGACACGGCCACATGGCACAGACTCATGGAACGCCTGGCGGAGGTCCTGATTGCCTACCTAAACGGCCAAATTGCGGCAGGCGCCAACGCCCTCCAACTCTTTGACAGTTGGGTCGGTTCTCTCTCGCCTGATGACTACCGCCAGTTCGTCATGCCTCATGTCAAGCGTCTTATAGAAGGGCTTGACAAGTCAGTTCCAGTGATCCACTTCAGCACGGGCAACCCCGCTCTCTTACCCTTGATGAAGCAGGCAGGCGGCCATGTGATCGGCCTTGATTGGCGTTGTGATCTTGCCGAGGCCTGGTCTATCCTCGGTGATGATGTGGCCATCATGGGCAACATGGACCCCATCGTCCTTTATGCGTCACCCAAGGAGATACGGGACCACGTTCAAGCTATATTGGACAAGGCGGCAGCCCGGCCGGGGCACATCTTCAATCTGGGCCATGGAATCTTGCCGGATATGCCGCCCGAAAATGTAGCTGAATTGGTCGATGCAGTGCACGAGCTATCTGCAAAATGACGGCTGAAAGCTTATAGCCGAAAGTTGGCTATTTCAGGCCAGAGATTGACTATGGATGAGGACAAAAACAGATTCGACACCGCCCTAGTAATCGCCTTTGGGGGACCAGAGAAGCGGGAGGACATCCGCCCCTTTCTGGCGCAGGTCACCAAAGGCCGGGTACCGGCGGAGCGGCTGGAGGCAGTGGCCCGACACTATGAGATCTTTGAGGGCAAATCGCCGGTCAAGGAGGTGACTTGTGGGCAGGCAGAGGCCTTGCAAACCACCCTCAGGAATAGAGGCACACCCGTGGCAGTCTACGTGGGCATGCGCAACTGGCACCCTTTTCTGAAGGACACCGTTTTCCAGATGAAGCGGGATGGGGTAAAACGTGCGGTGGCCGTGATCATGTCTGTTTACCAGAGCAGATCAAGTTGGGATCAGTACAAGGAGGAAGTGGCCCATGCTGTAGACCAGGTGGGTGGCGGCCTCCGTATGACCTATACGGTGCCCCTTTTCGACCAACCTGGGTTTCTTGAGGCCGTGTCAACTCGGGTCAGGCAATGCCTTGAAGAGATTCCCCTGCCCTATCGACCATCTGCCCATATACTCTTTACTGCCCACAGTCTCCCGTTCAGTGACCCCCAGGTTGAGGTCTATGAAAAACAAGTAAATCATTCGGCAGCATCTGTTGCCACGATACTAAAACACCCTCATTGGCAGGCTGTTTACCAAAGCCGCAGCGGACGCCCTCGAGATCCCTGGCTTGAACCAGATGTCAACGCCGCTTTGAAAGACCTGGGAGCCCACGGGGTCAAGCATGTCATTGCCGTACCGATCGGGTTTGTATGTGACAACATCGAAGTTTTGTACGATTTGGATATTGAGGCCATGGACACGGCCAAAAAGGCCGGCATCACCTTGCATCGGGCCGGGACCGTCGGCGACCACCCGGTCTTCATCGAGGCCCTCGCACGGTCGGTTTTGAACGCGGTCAAGGATTGATGGTTTCGTAAAAAGTCGTCACCCCGGTGAAAACCGGGGTCCAGGAGCATTTTTACTATTTGAAAATACCGGATTCCGGCTTTCGCCGGGATGACAGAAAAAGACGCGGACTATGTGTAACCATTTGAATAAACTGGATAGCGTTTAGGGTTGCGCCTGACGGCTTGAACAGAGCCACTACGTGCCCAGCTTCCGCCGGAATGACAAAAAATGGTGTTTTCGACTTTATGCGAAGCCGTCAAGGATTGGTACCTTCTCAAGAACCTAGGGTCAGAGGTTGAGAGCTTACGAGGATTGTTGAGAACATGTTGAATTCAACACACAGCAAAAGGATCATTGTCATCGGAGGAGGCATCACGGGGCTGTCTGCTGCCTTTCGTCTCTCAGAACTGAGCAAACACGAAAAGGGTCTGCTGGATGTCACCTTGATCGAGGCGCGAGATCAGTTGGGCGGCGTCATCCACACCATCAAGCAGGACGGCTTCCTCATCGATTCAGGACCTGACAACTTTGTCACCGCCAAACCATGGGCCATAGCCTTGGCACGGCGATTGGGGATAGAATCGGAACTTATATCAACCAATGAGGCAAACCGCAGCGCCATGGTCGTTCGAAACGGGAAAATGATGCCGATCCCTGAAGGGTTTCTCCTCATGGCCCCAACGAAGTTTCTTCCTATCATTACCACCCCCCTGTTCTCATTGCCGGGCAAACTCCGAATGGGCATGGAACTGTTCATACCGGCCAGAAAACAAAATGACGATGAGTCTCTGGCTTCCTTTGTCATCCGTCGATTCGGAAGGGAGGCCCTCGACCGTGTAGTACAACCCTTGATCAGCGGCATCTATACCGCCAAACCTCACAACCTGAGCCTCAGAGCGACCATGCCCCGGTTCCTTGATCTTGAGACCACGTACCGTAGCGTCATTAGGGGGATGCGGGCCGAGGGGAAAAAAAGGAAGACCTCTGGCAGTGGCGCCCGCTACTCCATGTTTGTAACGTTTAGAAATGGTCTGAATACCTTGATTCAAGCCCTGGAAGATCGCCTGAGCCACGTTCATTTCCGCCTGGGTGAAAGGGTGGCTCAGGTGGAAAAGGCCGCCACTGACAACGGTGCGCCTTCGTGGAAAGTAACGATGGAAGGCGCCGCTTCCATCAAAGCCGATGGTGTCATCATTGCCGGGCCTTCCAAGCACGCCGCAACGCTCCTTAAAACCTTGGACTCCGACCTGTCCCGGCAGCTGTCGGCAGTGGGATATGCCTCTTCCGCCGTGGTCCATCTTGCGTACAAACGATCACAAATTGCACATCCGTTGAATGCCTTTGGTTGTGTCGTTCCCATTACCGAAAGGCGAAACATCATTGCGGCATCCTTCAGTAGTGTCAAATACCAAGGCCGAGCCCCGGCGGGCTATGTATTGCTTCGTGCCTTCATGGGCGGTGCGTTGCAACCGGGAATCGTTCAACAAGACGATGAAGAGCTTACCAAAATCGCCCGACGGGACCTCGATGCCTTGTTGGGCATCACAACGGCCCCCAAGTTTGCCATAGTGAGTCGCTGGCCAGATTCCATGGCACAGTATGATGTAGGACATCTTGAAAGGGTGGCTATGATGCGCCAAAGGCTTAATCGGCATAAAGGCTTGGAGCTGGCAGGCAACGGCTTTGAAGGGGTCGGGATTCCAGACTGTGTCCGTGCGGGAGAACGAGCGGCCGAAGACTTGCTATCTGAACTAATCACTCAGCGTGGAGATGTTGTTTCCCCATCCTGAAAAAGGGAGCCTCCTTTTCCAGACGGTTTCGTAAAAACTCTTTTGGAGGCGACCGAAATGGTTACGGAGAGAGCAAAAGGCACTTTTTGCGATTTTATCTTTCCAGGGATTTAAAGCTTAAACTCTCCCTCACTAAAGAGTGCCAAGCAAGTGTCCACCACCTCAGGATCGTAGAGAACCCCCTTGTTGCGCGAGATCTCGTCTAACGCCTTGTCTATGCCCAGGGCAGGTCGGTATGGCCGGTGTGAGGCCATGGCCTCCACAACATCGGCTACGGCAAGCATCCTTGCTTCCAAGAGGATACCTTCACCAGACAGGCCATGGGGATATCCGGAGCCGTCCATCCTTTCATGGTGTTGAAGAACCATCTGGGCAATAGGCCAGGGGAATTCGATCTCCTTGAGAATGTCGTAGCCTACCTGTGAGTGATCTTTGATGAGGTTGAATTCATTCTTGGTCAGCCGACCGGGTTTGTTGAGAATGGCTGTGGGCACCGATATCTTTCCCAAATCGTGGACAATTCCTGCCATACGGATGCCTTCTATCTGATCAGATGACAGGCCAATCCTTCTTGCCATGGCAGAGGCCAGGTCGGCCACACGTCTTTGATGTCCTGCCGTGTACGGATCCCTCATCTCAACCGTCAATGCCAGCGCATGGACTGTACCGTCCAGTGCCTTGCGCAACTTCTCGGTAGTGTTCTGGAGCGTGGCAGTCCGTTCCACGACTATCTTTTCCAGGTCTTCTCTATGGGCACGATCAGCGAGTTCAAGCTCCCGGCGACGCAAGGCGTTGGCCACCGTGATGATCACTGCATTGGGCTGAAGAGGTTTGACCAGATAGTCATAGACGCCGATCAGCAGGGCCTCCCCTGCAACCAATGGATCATCTACACCCGTTACCATGACGGCGGCTGTGTCTGGATATTCAGAGAGGGCGTATCTCACAAAATCCAGACCTGATTCGCCTGGCATGCGTATGTCGCAAAGAAGCAGTTCGTAATTCTGCTGCTTCAGGCGCTCTCGCCCCTCCTCTCCGCTGGCAGCTAACACGCAGGAATAGCCTTTGCCTTCAAGGATTCTCCTGAGCAACTTCCGGATGGGCTCTTCGTCGTCCACGATCAATATGTTCGTCATTATCCGCTCCTCGAAGGTACACCAAGATTCGCCTTGACGGCCAGATGCATTTATATGGCATGAAAGGATCGTTGTCAAATCCCCTGCCTTCTGGTAACCCTATGCCTCATGACTCAATCTTTGCGAACAGGCACCCTGGTTCTGGCTTCAAAGTCCCCCAGACGCCGTGCCCTTCTTGATCAGGCTGGTTTGGCGTTTGCCGTGGTCCCTAGCTCTGTGGACGAAAGCCGAGTGGCTGCGTCATTACCAGAAAAACGGGCGAGACTCCTTGCCGAAGCCAAGGCCCATGAGGTCGCCCAACGGTATCCACAAAGCTGGGTTATCGGAGCCGATACCATGGTGGTGATTGCGAACAATGTATTGGGAAAGCCCCGAACCGCGCATGAGGCACGGCACATGCTTTATGCCCTAAGCGGCAAGACACACAGGGTGCTCACGGGGTATTGTATCTGCTGCGAGGCAGCAAAAGAGAGCTTTTCTGACACGGTGGAAACAAAGGTCCGATTTAAGACCCTGACCAAGGGAGAGGTTGACTGGTACATTGACACAGAAGAACCCTTTGACAAGGCGGGCGGATATGGCGCCCAAGGTCTTGGGACCTTCCTGATCAGGCGTCTGGAGGGTTCCTACGCCAGTGTGGTCGGCCTGCCTGTGTGTGAGGTAATCGACTATCTGGTAAAACAAGGTGTGGTGCAACGCTGATACTACACTATTTTCCCCCGGCTATTTTTGATGAGATCGTAAAAAGTCTTTTGCGAACAATTGAGTCAGCCCATCTCTTTTCAAGCCCACAGGTGCAAATGCTCACGGAGGGAGCAAAATGGACTTGTTACGAAACCATCATTTTCGGGATTCAAAGGGAAATGGACGATGCCAGAAGGGATTGAAAGCAGGCTAAAAGGGGTCACAGATCAGATTAAGGCCGCAGCCGCCAGGTCTGGGCGTGATCCCAATTCCGTGAGGTTGGTAGCTGTAAGCAAGACAGTATCTGCCGATCATGTCTTGGCCGCCATTCAGGCAGGCGTCACAGACCTGGGAGAGAACTATGTCCAGGAGGCCCAAGCAAAGATCAGAGCCCTCGGTGATGAAAACGTATCATGGCATTTCATAGGTCACCTTCAAACCAACAAGGCCAAGCATGCAGTAAGACTCTTTGACCTCATCCACTCTGTTGACAGTGTCAAGCTGGCAAGGGAGCTGAACAAGCGCTCTGCCGATCTTGGCAAGGTTCAAAACGTCTTGGTACAAGTAAACATTTCGGGTGAAAGGACCAAGTCAGGCATCGAGACAGATCTGGCCATGGATCTGGTAGGCCAAATGGCGCATCTTGAAAACCTTGCTATTTGCGGTCTCATGACCATGCCTCCTTACTTTAATGCACCAGAAAAGGTCCGGCCCTACTTCAGGGCACTGAGGAACCTGCAGGGTCTGATCCGCAACGAGCACTTTCCCAATGTGGGCATGGGAGACCTTTCCATGGGCATGAGTGGAGATTTTGAGGCGGCTATCGAGGAAGGGGCAACCTTGGTGCGGATAGGCACCGCCATTTTTGGCAAAAGGGGCTGATCGGACGATGGTGGTGGCTCCACCCCCTGTGATTAGAAAAAGAATCAGTTTGACAATAATTACATTGAGTTCTATCCTGTCTATGCCAACTGAGTAAAATGGTAAAAGGTCTTTTGTGATGGAATCGTAAAAAGTCCCTTTTGCTCTCTCCGTGAGCATTTCGGGCGCACCTGTAATGCTCGGCTAAAATGCTAAAACTCGGGCTAACGCCCTCAAACAGTTAGCATTTCTTAATGCCGATCATCCCAAGTGCGTTTCTCCCAAAATACTCAATGTCGCTTGCAAAAGACTTTTTACGAAACCGTCTTTTGTGACTTCATCAACCTAGCAGCTTCATGAAAAGCTAAGTTGCCGACTCCGCGGGATTTAGATAGCCTACGCCTTCTTAGGGCGTACGGTTCTTCTAGCTCAACGGACAGGTAGCCAAATTGAGATTCCTTTGCCGCGGATCATCGGAGCCCTTTTAGCAATCGATCTTGCCGGCGCGGATGCCAAAAGATATGAGCTTGAAACTGCCAACAGCAGTCTGGCCAACTGCCCGCCAAGACCTGTCTCAGCCAAGACTCACAAGGAGAGAGGGAGAATGAGACCGAATGCATGGAAGACTACACATATCTGGATGGCGCCGGTGCTTTTCCTGTTTGTCCTCGGCATTGGGTGCGCCAGCAAGGAAGAGAAGGCGGCAAAACATCTGGAAAGGGCAAAACAGTATGTTGAAAAGAATGAATTCAAAAAGGCGGTCATTGAATTCAAAAATGTGCTTCAACTGGACCCTGAAAACGGTGCTGTTTACTATGAACTGGGCAAGACCTATCTCAAGTTGAAACAAGGCCAAGAGGCCTTTGCATCATTTTCCCGTGCAGTATCCATCAACCCAGAAAACCTCGAGGCTCAACTGAAGATGGGACAGATTTTTCTGCTGGGGAAAAAGCCTGCCGATGCCAGAAAAAAAGCCGAGCTTGTCTTAGAAAAATCACCTCAGAACATAGAGGCCCTGTTATTGTTTTCTGGTGTAGAGGTCATGGATAGCCATGTGGCCTCGGCCATAGAGACATTGCAGGAGGCCACTTCCCTAGACCCCAACCATTTTCAGGCCAACCTGTCGCTCGCCCGCTTGTTTCTCCTGACCGGCGACATTGATGGGGCGCAGAGGGCGTATGTGAAGGCCTTGTCCATCGATCCAGCTGCGCAAAAGCCGCGCATAGAGCTCTCTCGCATCTACGGCACGAAGGGGGAATGGGATAAGGCCGAGTCAGAACTGAAGAAGATGGTGGATGCCTCCACCTCCAAGCACCAAGGTTTGATCATGCTGGCATTTTTCTACGAAAGCCAAGAGAGATGGAAAGAGGCAGAGAAGACTTATCTGGAGGCCGTGGGTTCCGCTCCCAAGGAGGACGTCGAGCCCTTAATGGAGCTGGCTGGACATTATGCTCGAAGGGGGTCCTTTGACAAGGCCTTGGAGGCTATGGAGAAGGCCGCGACAACAACGAAAGATGATCTGGATATCCTCTTGGCCATGGCGAAGCTCCATGTCAGTTTCAAGAAGTTCGACGAGGCTGAAACACTGGTCGATAGAGTCCTAGAAAAGGACAAGGGGCACGTGGAAGCAAGTTTTTTGAAGGGAAGGCTTCACCTGGCGAGAAAGGATTTTGGCAATGCCCTTGAGCGACTTGACCTGGTGGTGAGGGAGAACCCCAATAATGCCAGAGCCTACTACTACAGGGCCTTGTGCCTCATGGCAAAAGGGGAAGGAAACCTCGCCGAACAGGACCTGGTAAAGGCCGTAGAGATGGACCCTCGTCAGTTGGATGCCAGGCTCATGTTGGCAGAGATATATCTTCGTGACAGGAGATTGAACCTGGCTGATCAGCAGATAGCGACGGTACTGAGCCAGGCTCCCTCTCATGTCCCGGCCCTGATCCTTAGAGGAAATCTGAAGGCTCTGGAAAAGGACACAAAGGAAGCCGAGGCCCTTTTCAAAAAAGTGCTTGATCTTGACCCGGGCTCTGTGCGCGCAAATCTTCGCTTGGGCTTCCTTTACAGTGTTACGAACCGGCGCCAGGAGGCCCTGAAGTCCTTCCAAAAGGTACTGGAGTTGAACCCTGAACGGACCGATGCCCTGGCCCACGTGGTACGCATCCAACTGCAAGACAAAAGATATGACGAGGCCGTTGAACTATGCGAAAAGCATAAGGGAAAGGTCGGGGAGTCTCCCTCTAACTTGGCCTGGATCGAATATCTGGAAGGAACTATTTCTTGGGCCCAAAACGACTCGACCAAAGCCCAACAACACTTTGAGAAGGCCATCAAGACCCAAGAGAATGTTCTGGCCCCCTATGTGGCCTTGGCCAGAATCTACGTGAAAGAGGACAGGTTGACAGAAGCCATTTCTCAATTTGAGGCCGTTTTGGATAAGAATCCGAACTACTTGGCAGGTTACATGGCCTTGGGCACTATTTATGATCAACAGGGCAATGGCGAAAAGGCGGAAGCCTATTACAGAAAGGCATTGGAGATAAAAAACGATTTCGCTCCGGCAGCCAACAACCTGGCCTGGAATCTGGCCAAACGGCGCGGCAACATTGATGAAGCTTTAGGATTTGCGCAAATCGCCAAGGAGAACATGCCTGAAAGCAGCTCCACCATGGATACCCTGGGTTGGATATACTATCTAAAGGGAAGCTACTTGAGCGCTATTTCGGAGTTTCAGGACGGCCTGGAACGAGAGCCTGACAATCCAGTGATCAACTACCATCTGGGCCTTGCCTTTTACAAGAACAACCAGCCAAAAAAATCGCGAGAGTTCCTGCAAGAGGCACTTGATATGGCCCAGGACTTCGAGGGCGCAGAAGAGGCACGTCGTATCCTGAAAGAGATGGAGGCCTCAGGCACATCCTGAGAGAAGGCGAGGGATTCTGAAGCCAGGGCCAAGATCGTCGCTATTGGCACAAAGAAGACACAGAAAAAGGACCTTGCCTTTCTTGAAAGGACTGTTTGAGACAAGTCGGTCCTAAAGGCAGCGACCAAGCTATCTCAGACACCTCTTACAGAACACCCGAATGAAACCCGGGTTCAAGGATGTAAAAATGAATGAGACGCCTCAGAAAAAGACGATCCTGGTAATAGAAGATGACTCCGATATCCTCTCCGTGATCATAAAGCATCTGAAATACCTGGGCTACGAGGTCATGGCAGCTTCTGATGGCATGGAGGGATTGAAGAGGCTGGAATCAGGGGGTTATGACCTGGTGGTCACAGACATTGTCATGCCCTACGTAAGTGGATTGGGGGTGGTTACGGCAATTAAGGAAAAAACCCCGCACATTCCGGTCATCGCCATCACGGGTTATGGCAAGGAACCCGAAATGGCGGCCACTGAAAAGAAGGCAGACCTGGTGCTGGCCAAGCCTTTCAAGATGTCGGTTCTCAAGGATCATATCGCCAGGCTCCTCATGCAGAAAGGCGAAAAGTAATGGCGCCTGCCATGTTTCCTTGAGGGCGCACAGGTTCACCCTTGTGCCTTTGAACGGAAAGACAAAAACGGACTTTTTGCCAAACCATCAAGGCCTATAGGACACAGACTTATGAAAGCCAGTCCGAACATACTTGTGGTTGAGTCAGATCCTTCCCTTTCCGAGAGTTTGCAGGAAAAAGTGAGGGACCTGGGATTCAAGCTTTGTTCTGCGGCGACCCCCGACAGGTCTGCCGAACAACTGGCCACCTTGGGTCCAGATTTGGCCATTATCGGGCCTTCTGTAGAAACACGAACCTGCCTGAAAAACATCCACAACCTGGGATTGATCGACCCTGTTATGCCGATCTTGACCTCCTGTAATGAGGCCTTGCTTATGAACGGATCAGGTAATCCCCCTAGCGGTGCAATCCATCACCTGAGCCCGGATCCGGACCTTGACGAGGTATCAAGGGCCATACACAAGGCGTGGGAACAGCGAGCTGCCCGAGGCCCTTTAGATGACAGCCCTGTGATCATTGTGGGACAAAGCCCTCAACTAATGAATATCAGGGAAAAAATTCGAAAGGTGGCCAACAAGGACGTCACTGTATTGATCACTGGGGAAACCGGTACAGGTAAGGAGCTGATAGCCCGGTCTATCCATTATCACTCCTATCGGCGAAAAGGCGCACTGGTGAAGGTGAATTGCGGGGCTCTCCCTGATGACTTGCTAGAAAGCGAGGTCTTCGGTTTTCAGAGAGGGGCTTTTACGGGGGCCCACAAAGACAAGCCCGGGCGTCTTCAGATGGCCGGGGGAGGAACGCTCTTTATCGATGAAATCGGCGATCTTTCCTTGTCTTTGCAGGTCAAACTGCTCCAGGTGTTTGAAGATGAAGCCTTTTCACCCCTTGGAGGCACAGAAGACGAAACCATAGATATCCGCGTGGTGGCTGCCACGAATTCAGATCTCCAGCAGAAGGTGCTGGAAGGGTTTTTTAGAAAGGATCTTTTCTACCGGCTCAAGGTGGTGCACATGGATGTCCCCGCCCTTAGAACCAGAAAAGAAGACATCCCTTTCTTAACCCACTACTTCATGAACAAGTATTGCTTTGAGCTCAGGAAAGGGGTCTTGGACATACCCGACGAGGTCGCCGAGCTTTTCCTGGCCTACCAATGGCCCGGAAATGTGCGAGAGCTTGAAAATGTGATCCGTCGCGCCATTGTCCTTCGAAGTTGGGACTTTGCATTCAAGGACTTGAACGAGGAAGAGGGAGACCGTGAAAGAGAGAATGGGTCTTCGTCCGAGGTTGAGTCCCAAGATTCCGATTGGCGTGATGACAAGATGTCAAGGCTTTTTAGAGACAATGATTTCTCTTTAAAGAAAATATCCAAGGCCTATGTCTCCCAGGCAGAGCGTGAGGCAATCTTGAACGCTCTGAGCGAAACCCAGTGGAACAGAAGATTGGCTGCCCGACTGCTGCAGGTAAGCTATAAGACCCTCCTAAACCGTATCAAGGAATTTGATCTGAAACCATAGCACCTCCTTTTTCCCCGGGTCTTTCAATTCGTCCTGGGCTCATAATTTCGTCCTTGAGCTCCTGCGCCATTTCCCGATCGCTGTCGGCCGACCACTGCATAGACCGACTCCAGGCCCTCTCATCGCCCCGCATTCATCTACCTGCATAGTGTAAAGAGTTGGCACAGTCTGCATGCAATAGGCACTTTTTCAATACATACTGGAAGTTGATGATGTTCTGGCCAAAGGGTCCTGGTCTATTTATAACCTGGGCGATCCTGATACCGATGACTTCCTATGGTTTATCATCAAGTTGCATGGCTTTGATGATGTATCAGAATTCGGTTTTCACTGGACCATGACCTGCGCCAATGATGTGATTGAAGGCGGCACAGCCCCGGTCCCCGAGCCTGCCACCATGCTCCTTTTCGCTGCCGGGTTGATTGGCCTGGCTGCCGCCGGGAGGAAGAGGCTTCGGCGAAGCTAAGATCGAGGCAACATCATTTTTACACAGGGCACCTTCGGTGCCCCACTGATTAGCGCCATACTTGGTCTTGTTGTAAGAATCTTTTGGTTGAGATTCTTACAACAAGCCATCCCCTGCGGGCACCATTGTTGTTCCCTCCTCCATATATAATCTTTTTCCACATATTGGCAGAACCTTTCTCATATAGTTGGCAACAAAATACATACCTTCCTTACTCCCCCTTCTAGAAGCCCTGTCCTATCCTAGATCTTGATTGAAGATGACGCTTTAACTTGTTGAGATGTAGAGTAAAACATTCTCTTTTCTCTATTTTCTTCAAGCCCTTTGCCAACCGGCACGCTTATTGCGAGATACTTTGCATACATTGGCCCAACTGAGCGAAGATTGGAGGAAATGGGGCAACAGAAGGCATTGACATTACGGGCGAAAACACATATACGGCCTTATAGCCACTTAGCCATTTGACGTGACGGCAACATTGGCATTCGATTTGCCGCCTGGATATGAAGTAGTGGGGCATGGGAGCGGAGCATGGGCGACATTCCTTGGCTTGATATCAGGAGGTTGCTTGACGTAGAGTGCTGTGCCGCAGACGCTTATGTTAACTGACGGTTGTTCTTTTGACGTCCACTGGAGACTGGCAAATGCGCAACTTTCTTCATCACAACTTAAATGCCGTGCACGTGTATTGTTACCTTGTCAGGTTTGTGCCTGAGAGGCACGCATTGGCATTGGCCGTAACATGTTAGAACTCAAGGATTTATCGTCATTTGATTTATTGAAAACAGGTCACCCCAAAATGGCGAGACACGCAGGAAGCATATTTCTCTGGGAGCCTTGAGCCAAGCGGGCAATGTGTTGCCACAGCTTAATTGACGAATCAAACAGAATCGTAATTATCTCAGAAAAGGACGGATGAACGTGGGAATGCCGAGTGTGGCAGTAAGATTGAGTGATAACGGGGGGAGACGTTCGGGTATGGATCGGAGGCGCTTTTCGTACACAGGCCACATCCCAGAAAGACGGGCCAGCAACGACCGACGAAACGGACTAGACCGAAGAAGCGGCATGGACCGAAGAAGCGGCTTTGATCAAAGATCCGCCTTTCAAGTTTGAACCCCTTTCCACCTACCTCTTGCCATTTCTACAAGTCTACTGATTTCCATTTACCGCTATTCTCGCCGACACATGGTCACATGAAACTGGCGGGCCCTTGCCTTCCAGCAAAGTCTTACCTCAATTGAGGTGTTACTTCCCTTTCCAACCCTAATCCTTCTTTAATATTGACAAACCCGGTAAACTATGTAAAAATTTGCCACATTATGAAGTACGCCCTAATCGGCAATCATCCGTCTATCCAAAAAATCCGGGAGCTAATCACCATGATCTCGGATACCGCTTTCAACGTTCTCATTATGGGAGAGACGGGTACTGGCAAGGAGGTCGTAGCAAGGCTGCTCCATCGTGCCTCCAACCGCCGCGATAAGAGGTTCGTTAAAGTCAACTGCCCTGCCCTTCCACTGACCCTTCTTGAGAGCGAACTTTTCGGTTACGAAAGGGGAGCCTTCACAGGGGCGGACCAATTGAAACCGGGAAAATTCGAACTGGCATCAGACGGCGTCATCTTCCTGGACGAGATCGGAGACATGCCGGTGGTACTCCAAGCCAAGCTCCTGGAGGTGCTACAGAGCGGAAGATTCGCCAGACTTGGCGGCACCAGAGATATCCAGGTCAATTCCTGGGTCATCGCAGCGACCAATCATGACCTGGGAAAAGACATGAAGGACGGCTTCTTCAGGGTGGACCTGTATTATCGTCTAAATATCATCAAAATAGAAATCCCTCCTTTGCGGGATAGAAAAGGAGACATTCCTCTGTTGACCGAGTACTTTGTTAAAAAGCACCGTCGCGACCTTGAGGTGACAGAGCCCTTCCACCTCGATGGAGACTTGAAAAAGCTCTTTGACTCTTATGCCTGGCCTGGAAATCTGAGAGAACTGAGTAACACCATCGCCATGCTAATGGTGGGCTATGACCAGCAAGAGGTCAGGTCCGAGCTTCTGGACAACATGGCCACGGACGGCATGCCCCCGGCCGCCGAGGTGGTTTCGGAGTCCTCTGATGAGCCTGAACCGCAGGACAGGAATAGAGGAAGAGAAGATCCTCCCAAATCGCTCAAGGATCTAAAAGCAGAGGCCACCAAACATGTTGAAAAGGAGGCCATCATGCACGCACTCAATCTTACAGGGTGGAACAAAAGAGAAGCAGCCAAGATGCTCAAGATCAGTTACAAGGCGCTATTTTACAAAATGGCCAACGTGGGAATCAGGAACAACAAGTATCGGATACCCCTGGTGAAACGGCCATAATTTCACGGGGCGGCCAAGGACCTTTCGGCATTTTTCTTACCATCTTCTTCCCAGGAGGTAATTCCATGAAAAGGATGTCTAGGTGGATTGTTCTCTTTTCCCTGGGCACTTGTATTCTCAGCCTCTCTTGTTGGACAGGCCATTGCCTGGCAGAGGGAGAATCACCATCTTATATCGTTGGTCCGAGCGATATCCTGAATATCTACGTCTGGAAAGAACCAGAACTAACCCAGGATGTTACTGTTATGTCTGATGGGAGAATCACGTTCCCATTGATTGGAGAAATCATGGCCCAGGGTCAAACCGTAACAGCCCTCAAAGAAACGATAACTGAGAAACTGAGGGCCTATGTCACGGCACCGGAGGTGACGGTCATTCTCAGGGAGAGTCACAGCCGTCGCATCTATACCGTAGGGAAACTGAATCGACCTGGCCCCTACCCGTTGGAAGCGGACATGACTGTCCTCCAGGCCCTTTCCACAGCGGGCGGCTTTGCTGAATGGGCTGACACAAAGAACATCCTCATCATCCGGAGGACGGCCAAGAGAGAGAGGCAGCTTCGTTTCGATTACGACAGATTTATTTCAGGCAAGAAGGTAGAGGAAAACATTGTCCTGCAACCAAATGACACCATTGTGGTACCCTGAGAAAGGGCGAGGGAAAGGTCACGAGAAAAGAATTTAAAAGAACGATACTTTCATGCTGGAACCTTGATGGTTCCGGTCTAGTTGAGCCGAGAATGAATCTGAGATCAGAAGCCAAGTTGTCAAAGCTATGGTTATTGTTAGGTATTCTTGTATTGGTGCATCTGGTGCTTTGCCCTGGTCTCTGTTGTGCCCAGCACCTTATTGAGTTAACGCCCAGCCTATTGGTAAGAGAAACATATGATGATAACATATATCTTGATGCCACGGACGAGCAGTCAGATTACATCACCACGGTCACACCCAGTTTGAGCCTTCAGTTGCTCTCAGAGAACACGCATCTGGAAATGCTGTATGCCCCCACCTTTGTCTGGTATAATAAGGAGGACCAAAACAATACGGTAAGACACTCCGGGACCGCCATCCTTGGCCATGATTTCACGCAGTACCTGACCTTTGATCTCAGCGATACATACATCAAATCGGAAGAACCCATGGAAGAGACTGAAGAGGTAGAAAACGTAAGGGATACCAGGGACACGTACCAAAGAAATGCCTTTAGTGCGAGTTTGGGGTGTCTTTTTGGGCCGGAAGATCTCTTTACCGTGGGCTTTAGACATTCCCTGCTCAAAAACGAAGACCCTGCTGTGGACGACGGAAAGATACGTAATCCTTTCTCCACTGTAACGTATTGGTTTAATCTGACAAACGCCGTTGAGCTTGACTACGAATACACTGATGCCATCTTTTGGCGGGGCGATGACGAAGAGCCAGGAGATGACTACACAGGTCATGGCGCAGGAATGCGCTATGTCCACCGGTTCACCCAGCACGCCACTGGTTCCCTGGCCTACCATTTCACGAACCGCCATTTTGATGGAGAGACTGAAGGCTACAACGTTCATGAAGGATCGATCGGCCTTCAACAGGCCCTTGCCCATGATTTATCTCTTTCTGTGGGAGGTGGCTATTTCGTCCAGAAAAACGACGAATCTGATGACCAAACGGGCTACTCTTACAATGCCTCAGCGGGAAAGAGCTTTGAGCGGGGAAGCTTCTTCATCGGGGGAGCCGGCGGTTGGGACGAGGCATACCTGGAAGCAGAGAGAAGAGGATTTAGCCGCTATTGGAGCATACAGGCGCGCCTGGAGTACCAGATTGTAGCACCAGTAGCCGCTTATGGTGGCTGGTCCTATCGCCTTGATAAAGGAGAGGACGAAGAAGGGGAAGACCGCCAGTGGGGCTCCTGGCGAAGAAACTGTGGTCTCACATGGACCTTTCTCAGGTGGTTTTCTCTCTCTTTGGATTACACTTATGCCGACAGGGAAGATGACGTGGAGGCTGAAGACTACACGGACCATCGGTTCATGCTGAACCTGACGGCGAGCAAACTCTGGCAATGGTAAAACCAGAATCCACTTATGGAACCTTTTGAAATAAGAAGATATGTGAACATGGCCACAAGGAGGATGTGGTGGATCATTATCCCCTTCTTGCTGACCCTTCTCGGAGGGTTAGCCCACTGCCTCAAAACTCCCAAGATCTACGAAGCAGAGACCCTGATCCTGGTCCAACCCCAGAAGGTGCCGGAGGATTTTGTCCGGACCATTGTATCTGCTACTGTTGAAGATAGGCTCAGCACCATTTCCCAGCAGGTCACCAGCCGAACAAACCTGGAGAAGATCATCCAAAAACACGATTTATACGGCTCGTCTGACACAAAAATGTTCATGGACGACAAGGTAGCCCTGCTCAGGGAAATGATCAGGCTTGGCGTAAACTACGGGGGCAGTGGCAGGGAAACGGAATCCTTCACTATCGCATTCAGGGGCAAAGACCCGAAAATGGTAATGGAAGTGACCAATGCCCTGGCCTCCAACTTCATCTCAGAGAACCTGAAGATCAGGGAATCCCAGGCCATAGGCACATCCACTTTCATATCCGATGAATTGGAATCTGTGGAAAAGCGCCTCCTGGAAAAGGAAGAGGAATTGAAGCAGTATCAACAGCGCTATATGGGTGGATTGCCCGAACAGCTTGAGACCAATCTGAGTATCCTGGAAAGGCTTCAGAGTCAACTGGATCAGCTCCACGACAGTCTGAGAGATGCAGAAAACAGGAAAATCGTAGTGCAGACACAGAGTTCAGAACAAGAAAAGGCTCGAGCAGAACCCCTGATTGGCGCGACCGCTGAGGGAGGCGCACCAAGGAATATGACGTCACTGAGAAACGAGCTCGCCTCACTTGAGGCAAAATACACGCAAAACCATCCTGATGTCATCAGCTTGAGGGAGAGAATTGCAAAACTGGAAGGACAACGGTCCGAAAACGAAACCGGTTCATTGGAACCAGGGGCTTCTCTGTCCCCAGTGGATCAAGGATTGAAGCATCAACTGCAAGATATTTCAGTTGAAATAGACACCCTGAAGGCCGAAATCAAGAAGGTCCGGTCTCAGACAGAGTGGTACCAGAAGAAGGTGGCGGAGACACCCGAGAGGGAACAGGAGTTGCTCAGCCTGAACCGTGACTATGGAAACCTAAGGCTGCTGTACAACTCTCTCTTGAACAGGAAATTAGAAGCCCAGATCGCTGTGAGCATGGAGAAGAAACAGAAAGGAGAGCAGTTCAGGGTTATTGATCCTGCCAAGATTCCGACTCGACCGGTGGAGCCTGATCTTCGCAGAATCCTTCTCTTGACTCTGGCTTGTGCGGTTGGTCTAGGCGGCGGATTGGCCTTTTTCAGGGAGACCATGGACACATCTTATAAGACCCCGGAGGAGGTGGAAAAAGACCTCAAATTGCCTGTTTTGGTGAGCATGCCTATTAGATATACTCAAAAGG
>Ga0272444_10002326_pt1 | contig 17620 bp, 17 predicted proteins | sample SSMForm13_FD_201033 | JGI IMG/M metagenome (GOLD analysis project Ga0272444, IMG submission 201033) | Marine sediment archaeal communities from Little Sippewissett salt marsh, Falmouth, MA, United States - SSM-Form-13 | ecosystem: Environmental > Aquatic > Marine > Wetlands > Sediment ... | reverse complement strand
TTGACATGACCGACCTCGCGGAGACATCCATCACCAAGATGCCGCGTACGAACGCGTTCTACATTCAGTCCCCCAGGCTCCAGAGCGATCAACACACCCCCGATGGTATCAGTCTTCCCGGCACTTCAGGTGTTCCGTGGTCAACCCAGTCATTCCTGTATTCGTAGACAGCGCGGGCGGTTTCGAGTTCGAGTCCCCTAGGGTTTGTGTCATGCGCAGTGCATTCGACCGCCCCGCCGATCCGCCTACCAGCTCTGCATCTGGATCGGCGTCAGGTCAAGCGAGCAGTCCGGCATGCTCGCGTTTCAGGTCGTTGATGCGCCGATCCAGGCTGTGGAGACGTCCTACAGCACGAATGATCAGGTAGCTCGCCAACGCGACTAGTCCCGCACTGATCACAGCCACCAGGATCAAGAAGTGCAGCACTTGTGCTGCGTTGTAGTATCTCGACGTTGCGATTAGAACACTGAACACGGAGAGAGGAAGGGCGAGGACCGCGATTCCCGTTCGCATTATGGAGAGAGCCGTTCTCTTCTCCGAGAGCAGGAGCTGCATCTCGTTCAACAGCAGGAGAGAGTCTCTTCCCTGCGAGGATCCCTCGGACGACACCGTGCCCCCTCTTTCGCCTGCGCTCCCGTTCATGTCGGTCCTCCCCTGGACGCAACTCGACTCGTCCTCGCACATCATAGATCTGGCGTCAGCGGTTATCTAGGGCGTCCTCTCCAAGGACGCAAAGAAGTGTCCCCAACTGCAGCCCCTTCATCACGTTGTGCCTGAAGGAGGCTCCACCCTTCAGTCCGAGCGCCCCTGGTGCGGCCGAATGTCGTCACCAGACGCTAGGGCTTTGGAACGAAGTCCACGACCACTGAGCCACCGGCGAATTCCCGCAGGATCGACTCGCCGGGAACGAACTCCAATCCGCATGGATCGAACCAGGTCAGCAAATCTAGCAGTCGTCGCGCTTCAGGGTACTCCGGGGAATCGGGCTCCACCTGGCGCAGCTGAGGCTCCGCCAGAGGGCGGAGCACGGACAGCTCATGCGGCATCGCAGAGTTGAACATTGCGTCCACGTTCTCTTGGTATGGGAAGATGTTGCGCTCTTCACCGCAGCGAACGCTTGGCCAGAGCTCGAGTGTTTGCTGAGCATTGTGACCTCGCTGTTCGGCGTCACGGACGATGCGCCTGATCACTCGCGTATCCGTTGTGGGAATCCTCGTCACTCGATCAAGCCGCAATTGAGTCAACGCTGAGACGTAGATGCGAAAGATGCTCTCCTGCGGAATCCTCGGCACAAGCGAAGGATTCAGTCCGTGGAGTCCCTCAATCAGCAAGACGTGTTCCCGGCCAAGTCGGACGCTAGCGCCCTTCTCGCGCTCACCTGTACGGAAGTTGTAGTGGGGCAGCGAGACCGGCTCGCCTGCAAGGAGGTCTAGAAGATGTTCGTTGAGGAGCCTGATGTCCAGGGCCGCCAAGGAGTCAAAATCGGGCTTGCCAGACGGATCCCGAGGCGAACGAACGCGCGGAAGGAAGTAGTCATCCAGACTCAGCGGAAATGGCCGGCGACCGTTTGAGAGCAACTGCACTGCAAGTCGTTTCGCGAAGCTGGTCTTCCCCGCTGAACTTGGCCCAGCTATGAGCACAACTCGGATGTGCTCCTCCCGGCCAATGATCTGATGTGCGATTTCAGCGATCCGTTGGGCGTGCAATGATTCACCGATAAGCATGAGTTCTCGCCCCCGGCCGCTGCGCAACGCTGCATTCAGCGCTCCTGTATCCTGGACGCCTAAGAGGCTCAGATGTCGACTGTACTCGGCGAAGACTCGAGCGAGCTTCGGGTATTCCTGAACCGGTGAAAGCTCAAGACGCTTCCGTTGAGGAAGGCGGAGAATGAAGCCAGGAGAGTGCAAACAGAGACCGAAATGGAGAATCCTCCCTGCTGAGGGGAGAAGCGGCGTGTAGGATGGGATTGCCGCCTTCCCCAGAAGGCGCAGTGTGATCTTCCCTTTGCCGTGATTCTCGAACAACCGCAGGCGCCCCACGTCTCCCTCTTCCCGAAAACGCTGTAGGGCCTCCTCCAAAGACATCGTGTCTCTGCCGATCGGCTCGTTGGAAGCGGCAAAGGTTCCCATGCGCCGTTCAATCTCGTTCAGCTCATCCGAGGTCAAGGCCTTGCGATGGCTTATCTCGCAGAACAGGCCGCCGAAAGGGACGGAATGCTCAACTTCCAGCCTCGCTTCCGGGAACAACTCCCGAATGGCTGCCTCCAGCAGCAAGATCGCACTGGCTTGGTAGAGGCGATACCCTGGTTCCTCAGCCAAGGAGATGGGTTGCGCGGCGCAGTCGTGTTCAACTGGCCAATCAAGCTCTCGAAGGTGATTCTCTACCAAGCCTGCCAGCACGGGAAGCTCCCCGCTATCCGAGGTGTCGAGGAACTCGCCGAGAGGAGTGCCCGGTTTCCCACATAAGGCGCGTCCGTCAGGGAGGCGCACTTGGACGTCACACCGGGGAGGGCAGGGCTCAGTCTGTGGCATGGTGCCCTCAGTATACCTGCGCTACATCGAGCGCAGAACCAGGAGAGCGAGCCACGTCCTGTCAAGGGGGCTTCGGCGGTGGTAACTCACGCGCGCCGGAAAGAGGCTCGCCCTCAGTGCCCTCACACGCCACCAGTGAGAAACCAGCGCAGCAGAGAAAGGATGCCTTCCAATGCGAGGTCACACAACGCCTCATCTCGCCCGCTCCGCCCAGGGCTGCAGGCAAGTCCAGATCATCACGGACAAGCTGGCAAACGTGATCGACCTTCCAGTCTCCGGACCGCGCCGTGCGGACGCCACAACAGCCTCATGGGACTCGTGGTAGACTCCTGACATGAAGCGAGTCGCAGTGCTAACGAGTGGGGGAGATGCCCCGGGAATGAACGCCGCAATTCGGTCAGTCGTGCGAGCTGGGCTTTCACGCAACTGGGATATGGTCGGTGTACGGAATGGCTTTGCGGGCTTGATCATGGACGAAATGGCGGTGCTCGGACAGCGGGACGTCGGAGGGATCATCCAGCAGGGCGGGACCTTCCTAGGCAGTTCGCGCTGCCCGGAACTGAGGACCGAGGAGGGACGCCGGCAGGCGATTGACTCGCTATCACGCCAATCGATCGACGCACTGGTTGTTATCGGAGGCAACGGCTCACAGACAGGCGCGAACGCTCTATCAGAGATGGGCGTGCCCATCGTCGGGATCGGCTCCACGATTGACAACGATCTCGTCGGTGCAGACATGACCATCGGAGTCGACACCGCCCTCAACATCGCCCTGGAAGCCATCGATCGCCTGAAGGTCACGGCGTCCTCGCATCATCGCGCGTTTCTTGTCGAGGTGATGGGCCGCGAATGTGGCTACCTCGCTCTGGTCGCGGCAATCACGGGCGGAGCCGAAGCAGTTGTCCTCCCTGGCACGCCGTTTGACCCTGACGAACTCGCTCAATCCCTTCACGATTGCTATGATCTGGGCAAGCGCCACGCGCTCGTGGTCGTGGCAGAAGGAGCCGAGTGGAATGGTCGGAGGCTTGTGTCGCACTTCAAGCAGCATCACGCTCGGCTTGGATTCGATCTGCGGTTGACGACTCTGGGCCACGTCCAACGCGGCGGCTCGCCAGATTCGTTCGACAGGCTGCTGGGAAGTCGCCTCGGCGCTGCAGCGATCGAACGTCTAGCCGTGGGCGAAGACGGCGTTCTGCTGGGACTCGTCGAGGGCCGCATCGCGGTGACTGCCCTCTCGGATGTTGCCGGGAAGTTCAGGCCGCTCGATCCCTCGCTGATTGAGCTTGCCGAAGTCCTCGCTCGCTAGGAGCTAGAACCTGCTGCAGCCTTTCTCCAGCCATCCCACACGAACCCGGGGATTGCGCCTAGGCTTGTGCCCAACGCCTCTCCACCCTACAAGCGGTGCGATGCCCTTGAACACAGATAGCCGACCCGCCACCGGCAACAGGGATCGGCTGCAATGATTGGTCCTGGTTCTGATCAGAGAAACGAGTATCCGATCAGCCCGCTGAGTAGCTGGTCAACTCTGCATCATGCGGAGCGCCGACGGCCGCCGATTGCAGTACTGGCTTTCCCCGATTCCCGGAAGAGTAGCAGAGGGTAACACGTCGCCGTCAGACGGGATTTGCGCCTCTACGCCAAGTGGCCGATTTCACAGCACGTGTTTGAAGAGATCAACTCGTCGAATGATCCCGATCAGCTTTCCGTCATCGTCGACAACAGGTGGAAGTCGCAGCTTGTGGCGCAGCATCAGGGCTGCCACTTGGAGATCTTGCTCATCATCATGCACCGTGATGACCTCCCTTGACATGTACTTCTCCACCGGATGCCCAGCAATCCGCTTGAGGCCTTTCGTAAGCCCATGAAGGTTCGGCATGAAACCCGCATCATGCAACATCTGTATGTATTCCGGGAGCGCGGCGGCGATTACGTCTCGTTCTGAGAGTATCCCGACAAGTCTCTGTTTCTTATCCACCACAGGGACACTGCTGGTTCCCGCCGCCTCGATGGCATCGACTGCGTCTTGAATCGTGTCGCATGGCGCAACCGACGCCAGATCAGTGATCATCATACTGCTCGCGTTCATCTCGCCGCTCCTTCGTGCCATCACGCGATCTTCTTCACCCTGACACCGGGCTCTACATCCAGAGGCACTGCGCACTTCTTGAAGCTCGAATCACGTACATGGATACGAAGCCTAGACCCTATCTGTAGTCCTCATCTCGCACAGACGCAGCCAGCCCAAGATCCCAGGTCTGAGTGTTGCTGGCCTGAGATCTGGACATCCCTACTGCGCCAGCTTGACGACCAGCACGGGACATGTTGCTCCTTCCAGTACCCGTTCGGTAACCGAGCCTATGAGGATGCGTCGAGGTCCACGCTGTCCGACCTTCCCGATCAGGATCAGATCGACGTCCTCTTCATCGGCCACTGCAACGATGATCCGATGCGCTTTGCCCTCTTTGATCAGTCCTACAAAGTCCACGCCTTCCTCCTCGGCTCGAAGCTGCAGTGCATGCAGGCAGTTCTTGCCTTCACGGAGAAGGTTCGCCTCTAGCCCAGGCATTTCTCCCTTGGCTGCACCTGGCGGTGATGCTGCCGGTGGCTCATCGATCACGTATAGGGCAATGACATGCATTCCGTAGGCTTTGGCAAGCTCTAGGCCGAAGTTGCCGACCCTCATTGAGTTGCTCGACCCATCCACCGGGACAAGAATCTTACTGAAGGGACCGGTCACGTCGTCCTCTCTTCTTGCTCTTGAGAAGCTTCATCTGGAAGACCGTCTCTCGTTCTACTTCCTCCAAACGCTCTTCGATGAAGTGGATCGTCTCCTCATACTGGGGGATGATGATGTTCTCGAGGGCATTCACACGTCGCTGCGTCTTCTTCAACTCGATCGCCAAGTGCCACGCCGTCCGCTCCGTCTCAGCTAGCTGCAGTATGCTCTCCAGCACACCGTGGAAGCGCCGCAGAGCTTCGTCAAGAGAGTACACTGTTCCCAGCAGCCCGTACTGTGGCTCAAGTTTGAGCATCTTCCGCTTCAGCAGAGGGAGGGGGACTCCCATCACCATCCGCTCAGTGAGATCTATCCGTGCCTCCGCGTGGCAGGCAAGCGCGGTTCGCTCAACCTGCTCTGCACCCAGCAACTGCACCGCTTGTATCAGCATTCCGTAGGCCGCCTCAAGCTTCTCGTTTACCGTCTTGCGCAGCTCCTCTGCATCATCAATGATGTTCAAGAGCTCGCTGGCAAGAACCTCACGTTTCTCTTCCAGCAAGTCATGGCCATTGCGGGCCACGGCAAGCTGATCTCTCTGCTCGAGAAGGCTCGCTTTGGTCAGTGGAGTGTCTATCAGAGACATTCTAGGCCGCCTCGTAGTACTTCCCGAGTTGCTCCTTCTTGAGTCGGTTAAGCGCTTCTTCTGGAAGAAGCCCGAGCCCCTTCCAGCCGAGTTCCAGAGTCTTCTCCATTGCTCGATTCTCTGTTCCTTGGTTGAGAAACTCATTCTCGAAGAAATCCCCGAACGAGAGGTATGCCCTGTCCACCGAGGATAGCTCTTCTTGCCCGATAATCGAAGCGATGTTCCGAATCTGCTCAACGTGCGCGTAGCTACCGTACAGCTGGTTCGCCAAGCCGGGATGATCCTCCCGGGTATAGCCCTCTCCAATCCCGTCCTTCATCAGCCGCGACAAGGAAGGGAGGACGGCGATCGGTGGATAGATCCCTTGGCGGTGAAGCATGGGGTCGAGAACGATTTGCCCCTCAGAGATGTATCCAGTCAGATCGGGGATAGGGTGCGTGATGTCGTTGTTCGGCATGCTGACGATCGGGATTTGGGTGATCGATCCTTCGGAGCCAAGAACGCAACCGGTTCGTTCGTACAGCGAGGCAAGGTCGCTATACAAGTAGCCCGGGTATCCCTTGCGAGTCGGAACGTCCCCGCGAGCGCTCGCCACCTCACGAAGAGCCTCGCAGTAGTTGGTCATGTCGGTCATGATGACCAGGACATGCTTGTCCCGGTCGAACGCGAGGTACTCTGCAACCGTGAGTGCAACACGCGGGGTAATGGTCCGCTCGATCGATGGATCATCGGCAAGATTCAGGAACATGACCACATTCTCAAGGGCCCCACTCTCGCGGAATGTCTCCTCGAAGAAGGCGGCATCGTCGTGCTTCACGCCCATTGCGACGAAGACAATTGCGAAGTTCGATTCTCCTCCTTGAATCGTTGCCTGACGCACGATTTGTGCCGTAAGTTGGTTGTGCGGGAGGCCGCTACTTGAGAAGATGGGGAGTTTCTGGCCACGAATGAGCGTGTTCAGTCCATCGATTGCCGAGATCCCGGTTTGGATCAGATTGCTCGGGTAGATGCGACTTACCGGATTGATTGCCGCTCCGTTGATGTCGCGCTCTTCACCGCCAATGGGCATCGGCGCCCCGTCTAGAGGGCGCCCGGTTCCATCGAGTACCCGGCCAAGCATCTCCTCCGAAGCTTTCACCGTGAACGATCGGCCGCTGAATCTCACCTTGGTGTCATCGGCAGAGAAATCGCTTGTTCCCTCGAAGACCTGGATAGCTACGGTGTCTCCCTCGATCATGACGACGCGTCCCCGCCGAGCTTCGCCGAATGAGGTAACCACTTCTGCAATCTCCCCATAGCTCACTCCCTTGACCCCGTCCACATAGACCAACGGGCCAGTCACTCGGGCGATACCCAGATGGACGCGTCTCCCGCTCAATCTCTCTCTCCTGCTTCCGCTGTTGCAGTCAAGGTTTGCTCCAGCTCATCGAACTCTCGACAGATCTCCCCTCCCAGGTCCTCGAGCACTTGGAGGTCGTCATTGGGAATCTCGTGCTTCATCGTGAGTAGCATGGCATTCACCTTCATCTGCTGAATGCGATACATGGGAAGGCCGCGCTGAACGAGCCTCTCGGCCCGATCTCCGTATTGAGTGAGAAGCTCAAGCATCTTCAGCTCTTTCTCGGGCGTGGAGTAGCGATCGATCTCATCCATCGCATTCTGCTGAAGGAACCCTTCCTTGATCAGGGAAGCGACGTGCAGGACCAGTTGTTGGTCGCTTGGTAGCGCATCGGAGCCCATGATTTGGACGATCTTCTGCAGTTTGCTCTCCTGCGACAGGATGGCGAGTACATGCTGTCGTAGATCTCGCCAATTGCTGTTCTCATTCTGCGCTTTCCACCACGTCTCCATCTCATCGATGTACTCGCTGTAGGTCTCAATCCAGGAAATGGCCGGGAAGTGGCGAGCAAATGCCAGTCGCTTGTCAAGCGCCCAAAACGTGCGGATGAACCGTTTCGTGTACTGGGTCACTGGCTCCGTGAAGTCGCCTCCAGGGGGGGACACCGCCCCGATAATCGTGATTGATCCATGTCGATCCGGACCGACCTTGCCATGGCCAGCTCGCTCGTAGAACTCCGCGATCCGTGCCGGAAGGTGGGCAGGGAAACCTTCTTCTACAGGCATTTCCTCCAGTCGACCAGCAATCTCGCGCACCGCCTCCGCCCAGCGGGAGGTGGAATCGGCCATGACAGCGACATGATGGCCCATGTCGCGAAAATACTCGGCGATTGTCACTCCAGTGTAGATCGAGCTTTCGCGAGCCGTCACCGGCATGTTCGACGTATTGGCGATGAGGATCGTTCGCTCCATCAGCGGGCGCCCTGAGAGTGGATCCTCCAGCTCCGTGAACTCGGCAAGAACGTCGGTCATCTCGTTCCCGCGCTCACCGCAGCCGATGTAGATAATCAGATCGGCGTCGGACCATCTCGCCAACTGATGCTGCAGGACTGTCTTCCCCGCACCGAAACCACCGGGAATCGCAGCGGTGCCCCCCTTGGCGAGAGGAAAGAGCAAGTCGATGACACGTTGCCCGGTGAGAAGAGGGAGAGAGGGCTTCATTCTCTCCTGCAGCGGGTGTGCACGCCTCACCGGCCAGCGCTGTAGCATGCTGATCTCCTTCAGGCCAGTCTCGCTCTTGACCTGCGCTACCGGCTCAGCGACCGCGTACTCTCCTGCGGAAGCAATCGTCATGACTTCTCCCGTGATCCCCCGTGGAACAACAATACGGTGCTCCAGGAGAGACGTTTCCTGAACTGCTCCTAGCACTTGGCCGGGAACTACGGTGTCTCCGGCCTTCACTTCGGGAACGAATGGCCACTTCCTCAGCTTGTCGACCGTCTCGAGCTGTATTCCACGACCAATGAACACGCCCTGCTGTTCTCGAATCAGATCGAGTGGACGGGCAATCCCATCGAGCGCTTTCCCCACCAGACCTGGACCAAGCTCAACCGACAGTGGGTGACCGGATCGATAGATCCGCACGCCGGGACACAGTCCTGTTGTGTCCTCGTAGACCTGGATGGTCGCGACATCTCCATCAATGCCAATGACCTCTCCGGCAAGGCGCTGTTCCGATACGTAGACGAGTTCCATCACGTTCGCCTCCGCCATCCCGGCTGCCTTGATGACAGGGCCATTGATCGCGTTGATTGCGGTGATGACCCCAGAACTCGTCTTCTCGCTGCTCATCTTCCTACCCTGCCTCGCCTCTCCGTTGCGCCTCATTCACTTCTGCGGTCGAGAAGATCTCCTCCTCTACCACCCGCTCGATCGCGCTTGCCGCTTCGCGCAGCAACTGGTCGAAGGAGGCATCGATCTGCAAGTGACGAGTGGCGATCTCAACGATCACTCCACCTCTGATCTCGCTTGAGCGGATCTCCACCCTCTTCAACCCGATCTCGGCCGCAAGTGCTTCAGATAGGTGCGTCTCGAAGTGCTTGGCATCCTGCGCAGAGAGGTAGATGACGACTTCGTCTCCTTCCTCCCCCTCACTCTCGCTGCCCACAAGTTCTACAACCGAACGAACGAAGGCCTCGCCCTCCTCGGCAGAGAAGCGTTGCAGGCGGCTCTCGGTCTCGGTGAGAATCCGGTCGAGGATCTGATTTCGTGCTTCGAGGATCTCTCTCTTGAGCCGAAGTCGCGCTTGAGACACGATCTTCCTGTGGATGCTTTGCACGTCGACGGTCCCCACTCGGACAAGGTCATCCTCCGCCTCCTGTGACTGCTTCTCGCCTTGAGCAGTGATCTGGTCAGCCTTTGTCTGACCACGAGCGATGATGGCTTCGGCGGCCTGCCTCGCGCGATCGACCACATGGTCCGTGAGGGCGTTCAGATTTCCCGTCATTTCCGTCACGGTCGCATGCCGATCGCACCAGCGATGTACCCTCTCAGGCTCTGCTGTTCCATCGCTCCCTGTGGCCCGGGGATTTCGACAACAAGCGGGAACTCCTTTCGTCCTTGCATGTTGGAGACAACGCCAGCGGCCTGGGCTGCGATCCGGTCTTCGATGAGGATCAGTGCCATCTGAGGGTCGGCGAACCCCTCTTGGAGTAGGCGCACCAGGTCCTCGTGACTGGCCGGGCTCTCGCCGTCGATTCCCAACAGAGAGAACCCCAACACAGTCTCTCGACCACCGATGACGCGGATCCGTTCCCGTGCCATCCTAGAGTTTCCCGAGCATCATGATTGAGATGATCACACCGTAGATCGCGATCCCTTCAGCTAGGCCCACGTAGACCAGGCTTCGCCCGAACAGTTCCGGCTTCTCGGTTACGGCGCCAAGGGCGGCCGATCCCACACGAGCGAGGGCCCAGCCTGAGGCCAGCGTACTTCCCAGGGTCGCCAATGCAACGGCAAGAAGTCCAATCCCTGTTCCCGCAGATGCCCCGGCCGGTGCAGCTTCAGCCGCCTGAGCCATTACCTGAGGGTGGTAGGCGACAAGCGCAAACGCGAGAAGCGACAGCCCCGTCAGGAACATCACTCCGTTGAATCCCAACAGACTGTAGATGACCTTCCGCATGCTTACCTCCTTTTCACTGCCATATTGTACGTGAAGGGCCCATACGGCTTACCTTCTTCCTGGAAGAACTTGGAGAAGAATTCGTAGAAGCCCAACCGCAAGGTCTGAATGGCTACAATCCCGCCTTCCAGAATAAGAATCAACAGGTTGCCACCAGCAATGGCCAAAGCATACCACAGTCCTCCTGCCGGGAGGCTCCGCAACATGGATCCCAATTGGAAGATCGCGAGCGAAAGCGCGGCATGGTTGAGAGCAAAAGCGGCAACACGAACAAACGATATCGAGTTGCTCAGATAGACAAGCAACCCTTCAAGCAGGTCGACTCCAGCGACGACGAGCCCAGTGAATCCGTGTTCCTCATCATCCTGTGTGCTGCTCTTCCCAAGCCATCTGCAAGTGAACTTCACGATCGGCATCAATAGCAGCGGCAGGAGCGCCAGAGCAATCAGAAATGGACTGCTCATTTCGCCACCCTGAGTCAGCTTGACTGCCAGTGCGACCGCCGCAACGTAGAACCACAGCCCCAGCAATCCAAACCGCTCGTAGAGCAGCTGCCTGTAGCGGCCGCGGATGAGCATCGTCAGAATGTTGGCGAGGATCCCCACGACGATCACCCCCGCACCGAAAATCATCGCATACAATAGGAGCCGGCCTATCCCGCCCATAGGCCGAAACCACAGTGCAGACAGGATGTCCTCGTAGCCGAAGACACTCCCGTAAAGCAATCCGAACACTGCCGACGAAGTCCCCACTCCCATCAGGATCATGCCAGCTCTCTTGAGTCCAACACGAAGCCGCGGCCAGAAACGAAGGACGATGCCTACGAGAGCGAGCAGTCCTCCGTGCCCCACATCGCCGAACATCATCCCGAACACGAGAGCATAGAGCGCCGTGAATACGATCGTCGGATCGAAGCCTCCGTAGACCGGTGCACCATAGACCAGGATCAGTCCTTCGAAAGCGCGGAAGAATGGAGGGTTTCGCAACTTCGCTGGGATTGGACAACCGAGATCAGTGGGCGAGTTCGCGTAGGGGAGATCGGTTATCTCCACAACCCACTTCTGTTCCTGGGAGAGGATGGTCTTGAGGCGGGAAATGTCACTCTTGGGGACCCAGCCAACAGCAACTCCAACGGTGTCGGTCTGACCTGTAAGCGTGATCGCGGCGAGCGTCGCTGCATTGATCCTGAGAAAGTTCGCCAACTCGTTGCTTCTGCTTGCCCTCCAGTCCTCAAACCGCACGATCTCCTTCTCTGTCTCCAATAGACGCTCGTTCAGCTGCTGCTCCTGACGTGCGATCTCGTGCAGGGCATCCCGTGGGGCGCCGTGCAGATCCTCCGGGATCTCGGTCTCTCTGAAGAGCGCCGACTCAAGAACCCTCCGAAACTGCACTAGATGTTGCGGAAGGCAAACCGCAAACAGCTCAACCCGATGCCGATCTCTGCGGTAGGGGAGAAGCGAGTGTGGGATCTGAGACAAGCTGCGCTCCAGCGGTTCCAAGCTCTCCCGCGGCAGTGTCCCCACCATGACACGGAATCGCTCAAGTGCCTGCAGCGCCCCAATGTCGAGTTCTAGGGGTTCGAGCATCTCCACGTGCGTACGTTTCAGCTGAATGTGGTCTAGGTCTCTGTGCAGTCGTCTTTCGCTCTCCAGTAAGGCTCGCTGCTTCTCGCGCGCTTCGTCGATCTCTCTGCTGACATCGCCCATCCTCTCCCTAAGCAGGGGTAGGTTCAAAGGCGAGATCTCCCAGTCACTGAGCGGCGCCGATAAGTCCACACTGAGGAATTCGGCGGCCTCCAGCATGACTCGCTCCAGCTCGCCGACGTCGACGAATGAGAGATGTCTGGCAAGACCCGGCGCCTGTCTGAATTCGCCCGGGTGAAGCCTGCCGAACCGCCCCAGCGTGTCCCACAAGCGCACTTCATCCTCACGCGGGAACAGAAGCTCGACACGACACATCCTCTCTGTTATGAGCATTACACGCTCGCCATTCGAGCTCTTTCGGCAACCCCGGTCAGCCAACCGAGTTCGATTTCCTTCATGTAGACATAGCCCAGGATGAGGGCCATCCGGGGGCGAGAAACGATGAGCTGGCGCCGCACGAGTTGAATGAGCTGCCGATCGAACAAGGAGTCAGCAAGCTCCGTATCGAACGTGACTGCCTCTTGCCATTCACGGGCAAGATCGTTGCCAAAAACGCGGGCCAATCGTCGCCATCCGTCTCCATCCTCGACAATGCCGCGTAATTCGTGCTGCGAGATGAGAGGCCGGATGTCTGGGAGGAGGTTGACGGTCTCGGGGAACGAGTAGCCGTATTCCCTAAGTCGGAACGTCCAGGACAAGACCCTTCGCAGCAGTCGATTCCGCAGCAGGTCACGCACGTCCGCCTCACGTCGCTCGTACTCCCAGATGAGAGACTCCAGGTAGACGTTGTCGGCCGCCGCCTCGTAGGCCAGTGCACTGGCCGTTTCCCCGAGTTGCCGGTGCACCGCTTCAAGCCTGATACGGTAGGCTGGCCACGGTATCTGATGCAGCATCTCCTCCAAGCCAGGGAGCGCCAGCAACTGGTCATAGTCTATCGGTTCCCATGGGAGGTGAAGAATCCGTTCCTTGGCCCGCTCTGGTGGAAACTGGTGGAACTGCGTGCGGATGAGCGTCTTCAGATTCTCCACCCGGTAGCAGGACAGAGCAGAGGAAAGAAGCTCGCGGTCATCACCCTGTAGCGGGCGGAAGAGATCCTTCACATCGGTCAAGAAACCGCGGAGGAGCCCGTCGGACATTCGCTTCGATGCCCCCTCGCCAAGTGAATCTTCATAGCTCGTATCCTGCAACCGCTGGATTATTGCATCCATCTCCGCGTTCTCAAGGGTCTGCACATCGGCGCGCGTCAGCATTCGTGAGAGCTTGCCGTGAATCCTTGCGAGAAGGAAGTCGTATTCAGCCATGTCACTCCTCGATAGAGGGAGGAACGAGCTCAATCGCGTCCAGCACCCTGGTCACGACTTGTTCGTGGCGCTCCGAATACCGCCTCTCCAATTCCACAATGAGCCGCGAGTGCTCTCGTTCCATCTCAGCGACCTGAGCGTGCGCTTGTTCCTCCGCCTGCGTTTGCAGCTTCGCCAGTCTTTCCCGCGCCCTCTCTTCGGCCTTGTGCAACCCCTTTTCGGTCTGCGCCCTCGCGTCGGCGATGATCCGCTCCGCCTCCGCGTGTGCATTCTGCTCGAGCATGTGGGCCTCTTTCTCGGCCCTCAGAATCTCCTCCAGATACCTTTCCATTCACAATCCTCTTCAACACGTGGAGCCAGGCAGGAGAATCAGGTCGCCAGCCCAGGCCATTGTCCTTGTAGAAAGTCAACTTCTGGGCTCATTCTAGCTACAATGGGCCCTCAGGGACCAACTAAGGAGCGACCATGAAGATCACGTTCTGCGGCGCAGCGGAAACGGTTACTGGTTCCTGTCATCTGATCGAAGCCGACGGGATGCGGCTTGTTCTCGACTGCGGCCTCTTTCAGGGAGGACACTACGAGAGCGATCGTAATCGCGATCCCTTCCCGTTCGATCCCAAGAGCATCGATGCCGTTCTCCTGTCCCACGCCCACCTCGATCACTGCGGACGGCTTCCCCTGCTGGTCCGCCAAGGGTTCTCGGGGAAGATCCTGTGCACGCCGCCGACCGCCGAGATCGCGAAGCTGATGCTGGCCGATTCCGCCCATCTGCAAGTCGAAGAGGCGTCGTATCGCGCCCGGAAGGCGCGGCGGCGAGGGAAAGAAGCCCCGCCACCGTTGTACGACATGGCCGACGTCCTCCGTTGCGCAGAGCTGTTCCGCCCTGTGAAGGGCTACGACCAATCGACGAAACTTAACAACCACGTCTCCGGCGTCTTCCATGACGCAGGCCACATCCTCGGGTCGGCGGCGATCGAGCTTCGGACGTCGAACGGGCGCCTACTCTTCAGCGGCGACCTCGGGAACCGGCACCAACCGATCGTCAGGGATCCCGCCCCGCCCCCGGCCGTCGACGTCTTGCTGGTCGAATCGACGTACGGGGATCGAGCGCACCGATCGATGGACGACACGGTCGCCGAATTCAAGACAGCCATAGAGACCGTGATCCCCAACAGCGGAAACCTGTTGATTCCCTCGTTCGCGCTGGAGCGGGCGCAGGAAGTCCTCTACGAGCTGTTCCTGTTGTGGAAGGACGGCGCGTTGCCGCGCTGCCGGATCTTCCTGGACAGCCCGCTGGCCATCTCAACGACCCGGGTCTTCGAGCGGTACCCCGAGTACTTCGACGCAGAGGGGCAGAGGATCTTCGCCGCGCGCCCGAATCCGTTCGACTTCACCCCGCTTCGCTACACCCAAACGACGGACGAATCGAAGGAGATCAACAAGACATCGCGTGGGAACATCATCATCGCGGGAAGCGGGATGTGCACCGGCGGCCGGATCATCCATCATCTTCGCCACAACCTCTGGCACAAAGACTCTGGCGTCCTATTTGTCGGATACCAGGCCATCGGCACGCTCGGACGACGGATCGTCGACGGGGCGGAGCAAGTCCGCATCTACGGAGAGGAAGTCGCCGCTGCCGCCCGCGTTTGGACCGTCAACGGCTTCTCCTCTCACGCCGACCAGCCGATTCTCCTCGATTGGATCCGGCAGGCCGCGCCCAAGCACCTCATCCTCGTCCACGGCGAGCAAGAAACACTCCAGGCATTCGCAGACAGGATCCGGCAAGACCTGTCCCTCGAATCGCATATCGCCGAGTGGAAGGAGACCATCGAGATCTAGGCTCGGTGAGGCCAGCCCACATCAGGTTCTGGTCCAATCTGTTCCACAGTTATCCCGTTCGCCCGGCTCATCAGCACCACAGGCATAGTCGGTGATGCGCTGATCAGCATACTGCTGTTCACAGCGATCCCTCAAGCGGAGAATCCTTAGCTTTGGTAGTCGCAGGAATAGTCCTTCAATACGAGCTTCTCGGTCTCCTGACAGCTGAAACTACCAAGCGGCGGCAACGACTTGACTTGTACAATCAGTCCCAGGCTCTTCCAGGATGGTTGCTCCGTGTTCTCACAGGCAAGAGCTAGGATCGACATATCGTCGGCTCTGTTCGGTGAAGGTCAGTCCCACCTCAGATCACTGTACAGCGGGTAGGCCCGGGTCAGCTCTAGTACTCGTTTTCTGATTCTCTCCTGCGCCTGGCCGTCCTCGGGATGACTCAATGCCTCATGGATGAGCCGCGCAATCTGCCGCATCTCATCTTCCCCCATACCCTCGGTAGTTGCGGTGGGCGTGCCCAGTCTGATGCCACTGGTGATCGCCGGCGATTCCGGGTCATAGGGGATCATGTTCTTGTTGACGGTGATGTGAACTCGATCGAGAATCGCTTCGGCAGCTTTGCCAGTCATCTTCTTGTTCCTCAGATCGATCAGCATCAGGTGATTGTCAGTGCCCCCGGAAACAAGGCGGTATCCCAGCTGCATGAGTTCCTCAGCCAAGACCTTGGCATTGCTCACGACCTGTCGCTGGTACGCTCTGAACTCATCCCCCAAAGCCTCTCTGAAGCACACCGCCTTGGCAGCGATCACGTGCATGTGGGGGCCGCCCTGGGTCCCGGGGAAGACTGCCCGATCGATCGCTCTGGCGTGTTCTTGCCTACATAGGATGATTGCGCCGCGCGGCCCCCGCAGTGTCTTGTGTGTTGTGGTAGTAACGACATCCGCATACGGGACCGGACTGGGATGAAGCCCTGCGACCACCAAACCAGCGATGTGTGAGATATCCGCCACGTGGTATGCCCCAACCTCATCACAGATCTCTCTGAACAGAGCGAAGTCTACGAATCGGGGATAGGCGCTTGCTCCAGAGACAATGATTCGGGGCTTGGCCTCCTTGGCCAACTTGAGGAGGTTGTCGTAGTCAATCATCTCTGTCTCTTCATCGACGGTGTACTGAACGACGCTGTAGCATTGCCCAGAGAAGCTTACCTTGTGGCCGTGGGAGAGGTGCCCACCGTGCGACAGAGCCAACCCCATGATTGTCTCGCCCACATCAGCGAGTGCCATGTAGGCAGCTATGTTGGCGGGAACGCCCGAATGAGGCTGCACGTTCACATGCTCACATCCGAAGAGGCTCTTTGCCCGCTCGACCGCCAGGCGCTCGACGATATCCACATACTCGCAGCCGCCGTAGTAGCGCCTTCCCGGATACCCCTCCGCGTAGTTGTTCTGCATGGGGTTGGCGAGCGTCTCCATCACGGCGAGCGATACACGGTTCTCCGATGGTATCAGTTCAAGATGTTCACGCTGCTTCTTCAGCTCCTGTCGGATCGCCCCAAAGACCTCTGGATCTGTAGCGCGTAAGTGCTCATGCGTCATGCCGCCTCCTTCATCAGTGCAGCAGCCACACATCCTTGGTGCCCGTGCTTGTCGAGGCCTTCACTTCCTTCTTCCACTGAGCATCTTCATGGTCTGCGGGTCTCTCCGCGAGGGCAACCTGCACGCCAGCCCTGGTCTTCAGCAATCCTGTGCATAGCCGTGATGGGCTTGTGCAACCTACTGACCATGTCGTTGGTCCGCGAGATCCTCAGCTCTCGCCGAGAGGCTAGTCAGCCGTCGGCGGCGTTTCCGCACTCGCATCACGGGCCACGTTCGCAGACGGATCGCGTCGCGAGATCCGAACCTGCCGCTGGCCACGGTCGTAGCCAATGTCTGCCGTATCACCCTCGGACAGTTCGCCCTCCAGCATGGCTGTGGCCACTCGCGATTCGACGTCTGTTCGAATGCGGCGCTTCAACTCGCGAGCGCCGAATTCGGGCTGGTATCCAACCTCCGCCAAGTAGTCTATCAGAGAGCGCTCAAACTCAAGATCGATGTCTTGACCCTTTGCCGTCCGTTTCACGCGGTCCAGCTGAAGTTCCACGATCTGGGCGATCTCCTCCTGCGAAAGCGAGTGGAAGACGATGATGTCGTCAATCCGGTTGACGAATTCGGGACGGAAGTGGCGATGGACAACTTCCATTAGCTTCCCCTTGAGTGCCTCGTACGACATCGTGGCGTCCTCTTCCGCGCGCAGGTTTCCCTGAAGCAACTCGGCTCCGAGGTTGCTCGTCGCGACGATGATCGTGTTAGCGAAGTCCACGACTCGTCCCTTTCCGTCCGTCAGCCGCCCGTCATCGAATACCTGCAGGAGGACGTTCTGCACATCCGGATGT
>Ga0272444_10002322_pt1 | contig 17640 bp, 13 predicted proteins | sample SSMForm13_FD_201033 | JGI IMG/M metagenome (GOLD analysis project Ga0272444, IMG submission 201033) | Marine sediment archaeal communities from Little Sippewissett salt marsh, Falmouth, MA, United States - SSM-Form-13 | ecosystem: Environmental > Aquatic > Marine > Wetlands > Sediment ... | reverse complement strand
ACATCATGCGGACGCTCTCGAACGGACAGGCGGAACTCCTGGAGGACAAGTACCTGGAAGGTCTGTCAGTGAAGCAGATGGCCCGTCGGCGCGGCGCGAGTGAGCAATCCATCGCATCCGCGCTGTTCCGGGCGCGCCGCGCCTTCCGCCAGCGATTCGACGAGGTCCAACCCAACAAGGAAACTTGACAATGAACACGAATGCCAATAACAGCGACGAACTCATCGCCCGCGAGTTGACCCAAGCCGTCAGCGCCTTCGCCCCCCCTGCCGGGCTGAAGGACCGCATCCGAGAGCGGATCAGAACCGTAAGCGCGGAAGAGCCTGCCGGTAGGCGTCCTGCCCGCAAATGGCCCGCCCGTGCCCTCGCCGCCGCGGCGGCAGTGGGCCTCGTCCTCGTCTCGACCGCTCTGCTGATGCCCAACGGCAACTCCAGCGGAGCCGCCTATGCGGCATTGATGGAAGCTGTCCAAAACAGCGAGGCCGCCGAGTGGGCGCACATCAAGATAATGACAGGCGATCAGGTCGGCGAAGCCTGGGTCTCGGTCATGCCCCTGAGGCAGGCCATGGTGACGGAGACACGCATCCAGTACCTGAATGTTAGCGAGGAGACTCTCTCCGTGTACGATCCTGCCAAGAACGCGTTGACGGTACAAGGGCAGGATCTGGGGGGTGACTTTGCCAAACTGCAGGAGGCCGGAAGCATCCGTGGATTGGTGATGTCCGTGCTTCAACATCAGGGCGACCGGCATCAAGCCAAGATGACTCAAATCCGCCAGGAAGTCGATGGCAAGCTACGCGATGTCTTCACCCTCGACGAGGAATACGAAGAGAAGGCAGCAGCGGTTAGGTCCAGGACTGAGGTATACGTCGATGTTGACACCAACCGCGTCGAGAGACTGGTACTGACCGGGGACCGTTTTCCCCAACCATACACGATGCAGTTCGACTACCCTGAAACGGGTCCGCTTGACATCTACGCGCTCGGTGTGCCGCGAGACGCTAAGGTGGTTGAGACCGGCCCAACGAAGGAGCTCCTCAAGCTCCATAGATGCGTTGAGGACGCGCGCAATGGCTTCGCGCCCCAATACCGCGCGATCATCTGCACATTGTCATCGGCCCCCACGGGAGGCAAGTTAGTGCCCATTTGGGTGCGGGTCGTCCACAGAAAGGGGGCCAGGATTCGCAGCGAACACTATAACGTACCCAGGGGCACCGCCCGTGATCTTGTCGAAGACGTCAACGTGGTAGAACGGTTGCTCGCAGGCTGCCCTCTTAACATCGTCAACATCCCTTGCCCCCCGGACCCAGACGAGGGTCCCGGTGTTTACGTGTACCGCGGCGGAGACGGAGGATTGGTCAGGAAGGAAACTCAGGTGGCCTGCGAGACGGTCGAGTCTCTTACTTGGGCTCTAAGACAAGCAGCGAGTGTTACACGCCAAATCCCGGAGGCACACGATGGTCTGGTCGGCACCGAGTACTTTTCACAGGGGCACACATATGAGGGAAGGGTGAGCAGCTACCCCTGCCGGACCCGGCAGTTCTACAACCCCAGCCGCGACTACACTTGTGAGCGAATGGAGCAGGTCTGGGACGCACAGGCGCCCTGGCAGGAAGACAAGGATTGGCTGAAAGACGTTGAGGCCGCATCGTCGGATTCATCCCACAAGGTGAAATGCACTGCCCAGGTAGTTGAGTACGCCCAGACTGATCAAGGTCGGTGGTATGCCAAGCGGATTCGCCGGGAAGAGATCGGCGACCGGAATTTCCGGAGCGAAGTGATCGTACATCTGGACACTTCGGTGGAAGTCCCGGATGAACTGTTCGATCCGGACACGGTTTCCGCGGAGATGTTCCAACCGAAGTGAAACAGGCCCCTAGGTCGAGCGAAGACGGCCTGCCGTCTGCCCGGTCCAAAGCTCCGGACCTCCAGGCCTGGAGCTTTGCTCTGCGCGCATGTCCCATGCAGTCAGTTGTCATTCGTGCAATTCGTGTTCCCTCCCCTACTGCCGCTACTCCGGGCGGGAGATGCCGTACTTCTTGATTCGGTAGCGGATGTTGTCCCTGCTGATGCCGAGCGCGCGGGCTGCCTTGGACTGGTTCCACTTGCTCGCCCGCAAAGCGTTGACGATCATCGCCTTCTCGCTGGCGGCCAGTGCCGAGCCGCCGTTGGGCTGGCCGTTACCATTCTCGTCGGCGTTCAGGAATTCCCTGGGAAGATGCTCCAAGTCGATGCGAAGTGCCGCAACGTCGTCACCAGGCCTGTAACATAGCAGACACCCGCGTTCCAGAACGTTCTGAAGCTCGCGAATGTTGCCCGGGAAATCGTGGTGAACAAGAGCATTGGTTGCGGCTGGAGACATCGTCGGTGTTGGGATTTTCATCTGCCCGGAAAGTATCGGCAGAAAATGCTCGACCAGAAGCGGGATATCATCCTTGCGGGCCCGTAGCGGGGGAATCTCCAGAGGGAAGACGCTAAGGCGGAAGTAAAGATCTTTGCGGAACCGCCCTGCTTGCATCTCTTCGGACAGGTTTCGGTTGGTCGCGGCGATGACCCTCGCGTCGCACCCGATGGAACGCGTCCCCCCCACCCGCACGATCTCCTTTTCCTGAAGCACTCTGAGCAACTTGACCTGCACGTCTAGCGAAAGCTCGGCGATCTCGTCCAGGAAGATCGTCCCTCCGTCGGCAAGCTCGAAGCGCCCCAACTTCTTGCCGGTTGCGCCGGTGAAGGCCCCGGCCTCGTGTCCAAACAACTCGCTTTCCAGCAGCGTCTCGGGCAGGGCTGCACAGTTGACAGCAATGAACGGCCTCTCCGCTCGCAGCGAACGAGCGTGCACCATCCTGGCGGCGAGTTCCTTTCCGGTCCCGGTTTCACCAAGCAGCAACACGGTCGAATCGACCGGACCCACGCGAGCAATGAGGGACTTGACCTCCATGATGGCGTCGCTTTGACCGACCATGTCGCCGGCATCGCCGATATCTTCCTTTAGCCCCTGCTTGTCCAGCCAGAAGCGCTGGCAGAGCTGGCTCTTGGCAACGGCGATGGCCGCCAGATTGGCGAATATCTGGGCGAGCTGACAATCCTCATCGCTGAACCTGCCGCCGCCAACGGGGTTCAGCGTTTCGACGACTCCGAGGGCCTTTCCCTTGTGGATCAGCGGAACGGCAAGCAGGCTCCGCGTGCTGAATCCGAGCATCTTGTCGATATCACTGAGGTGGTCGCCATCGGCAGCGACGTCATCGACAACTTCCGGCCTGCCCGAACGCAGAACTGCTCCGGAAATCCCCGCCTTCTGATCGTACTCGATGCCGGCGAGCTTCTCCGATCCTTTTCCGAACGCGGCAGTGAACACCTGCTTCCCGCGGGCCTCATCCAGCATTATCACGCTGGACGCCTCCGCCCGCATCACGGCCGCGGCAGAAGAAGCGATTTCGTTGAGTGTCTTGTCGAGGTCCTGGGCGGAGTTGATGGCTGCCGACGCCTCGACCAGCGCCGCTAGAGTTTCGGCGGACAGTTCCTTCGCTTGGTACATATTTCCGTCCGAGTCAACAGACATGACAGACGAAGTATCCGCGCTTCACTTAAGCCCGTCAAGACGAAACGCGCCGACTAAAACCGCTCCAGCGATGATGGTCGCCGGTCCCAGCAGTCTGTCGAAAAAAAATATTGCTTTAGCAACTTAGAAGCTTGATGCTCACCACCCACCGTCCATATTCTTTTGTTGTGCGTCGCCTTCTCTACAGATGAACTGCCTCCGGCGGTAATGCGGCAATGACGCCCAAGCCAGAGGCAAGGTAAATGCAGGAGGCCAAGGCCTCCATGCTAGGGAGTAGCGAAGATGGCTAAGAAGAAACCGGCAAAGCAGAGCAAGAGCAAGGGCGGAGCGAAGGCCAAGAAGGGCAAGAAGTAGTAGTTGCCCTGGTCGAGAAGACACTCAAACCCCGGTCGCGGAAGCTGCCGGGGTTTTTCTGTGCCCACCCGGGCCAAAACGGTCGGCAAGGATGACTGATGACAGTTGATCCAGATCCCGCTGCGTATTGCTTATAACAGGGATGTCTGCATACTGCCTCAGTTCCTGTGCTGCCAAGGGGGACGCGCTACATATCCCGCTGATTGCGTGCGGAGTCAGACCAAAACGCTCATCTAGGATGCGCAGACCGGCGATAGCTCCCATCGCATCCCCTGCCGCAAACAGAAGCCGGTGTATCCGCGATCTGACTCTATCGGAAGCCAGCAAACAAACCGTCTCACGCTGCAGAATTCCGTCGGCAATCTCGACCACCCAATAGTTGCTCGGATTGTTGGCATACTTGCGGTCAAGCTTGTCAAATATGCCTATTACGTCACGCTCCGATAGCAGATATGTTGACGGATGCCCGAAGTAAGTGAAGTCCGCCACCGGGCTTGCTCCTGCATCTTCCATGCGAAGAATGTCTTTAAGGCCCGCTGTTCCCGTGACCTTGCAACCCCTGACCTTGTGCCCCATGGCTGAAATTGCCCAGCAAGCCATTGCCGCGGTCATGCTCTTACCGCTGTTCATCGACGTTCCGACCACGAGCACCAACCTTGCGCGGGGCTTGCCCACCTCCAAAGCTCTGGGATCGCATATCATTGGACGGTGCAATGTGTTCATCACCTTACCGTCTTTGCCGCAGACATACCCAAGCATTTCCACACGCGTCGGGTCCTTAACATTGGCATTCTTGGCGCGAACGGTCCCGACTATTCCCGAACGGGCGAGCATATCAGCCTGGTCTCCGCAGGCACGGGGAACGACCCCCTCGAAGGCATCCGGCGCGTAGCGATTTCCAAAGACAAACACGGCCCTGCTGCCGTCGTTGATGACGTGGATGCGGCCCTGCTTGTTCTCCAACGTCGAGTGGAAGCCCAGATAGGCTATGCGACCGTAAACCAGATCCCCCACTTCTGGAGCCTTGTCCACTCTCTCGTAGTACCGCACGGCCTTACGCGGAACGCACACCGCCGCGCTCGGCAGAAGGAAACCTGGGGATATCTTCTTCATGTTTGCCTACCTTGGCCAGCTAATGGGCGGGGCATAGATATGGTATTGTCTGCGGCGCGCCAAGCGCAAACTGACCCCAAAAAAATACTTTCCCCGCCGGGGTCCAAACCCGGATTGTCTACCGGCCCGCCCACATGTCGTGATACTTCTGCATTGCCTCGACGCAGGCGGCGATGTTCTCTGTCGGTGTTCCGCGATAGACCCCGTAGAGCAACATCAACCGACCTTCCGGAGAGCCCAGAGTCTCTATGCACCTATGGATGTGCTGATTGATCTCGGCCGGAGAGCCGAACACCGTTACGCTCTGACGGTCGATATCCAAGTCCATGGCAACCTTACCCTTGGCCAAGCGGGCCAGGTTGTCGAGACCGTTAACCAGGTCCTGGGGGTTCAGTATATCCACACCCGATTCGATGAGGTCTGGGATGATGTCCAGAATCCACCCGTCCGTGTGCATGTACACCGCGATGCCGTTCTCCCTGCACAAGTCATATATCTTCTTAAAGCCAGGTTTGAGCAGGTCCCGCCAGAGCTGCGGACTCATGGGAAGCGAATCCTGGTGGCCGAGGTCGTCTCCGAAACTGATCGCATCGACACCGATCTCAGCGTACCTCCGGACCATCTCCACCCAGAAATCCGTTATCCGTTCGCGGAGTTCCCATAGTTCCGCGCGCCTCTCGGCAAGGTCGATCATGAAGTTCTCGAACCCGCGAAGGTACGTCATCCGCAGGTACAGAAAACCGTGCTCGACGTTGCCCCAGGCAGTATCTCCCTTGGCTCGCAGTTCGGCGACACGCACGGCTTCGGCTTCCCAATCGCAATAGCCAGACGGGTCCGGCACCTCATAGTCCCGGTAGGCGTCCCAGTCGGAAAGCGGGTGGCCGATGACCTGCCCATCCAGATAGTCTCCGGGGAAATGCCAATCGCAGCCCCACTTGTCTGGCTTGGTGACTTCGTGTTCCAGTTCGGCAGCCCCCCCTCCGGAGATGCTCACGTCGGGCGCTAGTTCCCGCAGGGACTCGAACAACTCCGTACTGTCCCGCCACAGACCTCCGGAAACCGACACCCGGCATGGAACCTTGCCCGTTCCGCGCCCGGCTATGAAAGACTTCAACCCGATGGAAGTCTCTGTCTCATGTGATGGCATTGTTCGCTCCCGTTTCGTCGGGTCAACGATTCGAAATCGCAGTTTCTCAGAGTCCCGACCCATTGGCAACAGGCCAGTTGACACCTAACGGCAAAGACGCAATCCTCACAGCCCGTAGCTTTGCCATATGCGAAGGAACTGTTAGACTTGCCCGGGACCCAGATGCAGTCGGGCATACGCTTGCATGGCAGGACCAGGACATGAAGGATACCGGCGATTCCAGGTTATCTTTGTGGCAGGTCGCGAGGCGACTATGGCGCTTCATGGGCCATCATCGCAAGCTGTACGTCTTTGGGATGTTTCTTGGCATTCTCGACGCCGCGTGCCAAACCTTCCTGCCAATGGTCTTCCGAACCGTCCTCAACTCTTTGCAGGACTCACCGGAGACATTCATGGCCGAGCGATTTTGGCCCATGCTTGCCGCTGTCGCAGCCTTGATCGCCCTGTTCCTTCCGGTGGCCTTCTTCTTCCACGTGCTGGTCAGCATCTCCATGGCCAGGCTTACCAGGGAGATGCGAGTGCGTCTTTACAGCCATGTGCAGTGGCTATCCGCCGACTTCTTCCAGCGGAGAAAGGTGGGAGACGTAACCCAGAGGCTCAACAACGACATCGACACTTTGAGCTCAGCCGGGATGACGATGATGGCTCCGGTATGGGGCGGCTTCGTCATCGTCTGGGCGATGGCCATGATGATCTACATCGATTACCGGCTGACGCTGCTGTTCGTGGTGATGATGACCGGAGTAACAGCCTGGGCGCGGGTCTATCTACCGCGCATCAGACGGATGAGCCGGCAGGTCCGTGACGCGCTTGGGGACGTCTCGGCAACGGTAACCGAGTATGTGGGCATCAACGAATTGGTAAAGTCCTTCACCAGTGAGAGTGTCGTCAGCGACAAGGTGACCGGCTACACCGACCGCGTCCGACGGAAGCAGGAGCACCTCGCGCTGCGCCAGTTCTTTTACGGGGACGTCACACAGGTGCTGGTGCGCTTCGTGGGTCCGTTGATCCTCCTATTCGTGGGCGCATGGATGATAAGCGGCGGGCGTATGCGTGTGGGAGACCTCGTGGCCTTCTGGGGATTCTGGGTCATCGTGAGCGGAACGGTGCAGATGCTCGTGTCCTCCTTCGCGCACCTGTTCGCAGGGCTGGCGTCGGCAGACCGTGTCTTCGAGCTCTTCGACGAGACGCCCACAGTGCAGGACGCCCCCCACGCCGTGGACCTGAACTCAGTGCGCGGTGAGATCAACTTCGAAGCGGTTACGTTCAACTACCCCACCGAGAGCGACCAGGCGGTGCTCGACGAGATAAGCTTCTCCGTGCGGGCGGGGACAAGGGTCGCCATTGTTGGCCCGTCCGGCGCAGGCAAGAGCACCATTCTCCAGTTGATCCTCAGGTTCTACGATCCCCTGGGCGGGCGAGTGACCATCGACGGACAGGACCTGCGCGGACTGACACAGCAATCCATCCGCGCCAACACCGGCATAGTCATGCAGGAAAGCATATTCTTCTCCGGCACGATCGAGGAGAACCTGCGTTTCGGACGAGCCGACGCGACCATCGACCAGATGCGACAGGCCCTGGACTCAGCCGACATGCTTGCCTTCATAGACTCCCAGCCATCGGGAATTCAAACCGTCCTCGGAGAAAGAGGCGCCAGGCTGTCCGGAGGCCAGAAACAGCGGCTATCCATCGCCAGGGTCTTCCTCAAGGACCCGCCCATTGTCCTGTTCGACGAGGCCACCAGTTCCCTCGATAGTCTTGCGGAAAGACAGGTTCAGCAGGCGATGGCACGCCTGATGAAAGGCCGAACTACGATAGTCGTCGCACACAGGATATCGACGATACAAAGCGCCCACTCGATATTGGTGGTCAGTGACGGCAAACTTTGCGCACAAGGAAAGCACGAGGAACTGATCGGATCGAATCCGCTTTACCGGGACCTGTACCGGCACCAGCGGCTGTGATCTTCGTCGAACCTGTGAGCAGGCCCCGACCGGGGGGGCTAGGGTTAATCACTCGGGGCGAGCCACATGTGGACGTACTTGTTGTCCTTCCAGCCGTGGCTCAAGATGGCCTTCCTGCCGGGGACGGGCTCGAATATCTTCGCTCCGTCGTGGTGCTCGAAGCGGTCATCCAAGACAAACTGCTTCCATGACCTTCCGGCACGATCGGCCTTCTTATAGATCATCATCCGGCAGCGAGTCCGGTACGGGTAGAACGGGTCATGCTCGCCGCAGACGATCTCGACCTCGCCGTCGCCATCCAGGTCCGCGACGCCGATGGAATGCCCGCAGCGTATCTTGTCGATCACGTGCATCGGCCAAGGCTCTTGCGTGGGGTCTTCCGGGCATTCCAGCCAGACAAGCCTGGACATGGGAGTGACCTTGTTCGGGAAATCCAGCACTTCCTCTCCAAGGACAACATCGCACCTTCCGTTTCCGCTGACGTCGGCAACGCCCACGCGCGCGACCTCCAGTCCTTCGGGGGCGAGGCGATGAGGAACGAAGCTCCCGTCGCCCGAGTTCTCCAGCCACCAGGGACCGGCGATGATATCGAGCTTTCCGTCTCCGGTGATGTCACATGCAACGAATTCCTCGCCGTACTCCACTTCCGCGAGGACGCGTTTCGGCCAGTTCTGCTGGGTCGGATCGTCCGGGATTTCCAGGATTTCCGGCCAGTGCCCGTCGCTCGGATCGTGATAGCCGACCACAAGGGCAAGCTTGCTTCCCGGCAGAAGCGGGGCAACGAGGGAACCGTGCGGCCAATCGCCGTTGCCCTGGCCGATCGCGTGCTTGGACCACTTGCCCGCTACAGGGTCAATCGCCTTCAACCAGACCAGATTGCTGTTGAGGCCCTTATACCCAGGCTGAGTCCGCATTATTCCTATAAGCTCATCCCGGCCATCGCCGTCGATGTCCGCGGCCTTGATAGCCTCGAAGCCTTCCGGGAGATCGAAGCGTTTCCAGTCGCCGTTCCTGTACCACCAGCAGCCGCAGACCACATCCGGCTTGCCGTCACCATCAACATCGCTTGTCAGGATCTCGATGGCGGTATCCTGCTTGTCGCGGTCGAGCAGGCGATGCTCGTATCGAGTGAACGCCGACGGGGCGGCAGGCTTTTTCCACAGGTGAATGCAGGGGCTTTTGGGAGCCATCGCCCACTGCTTACCGGCCACCTCCATTTCACCATCGCCGTCGATATCGCACAGAACGGCTTCGTGAGTTCCACACCCAGAGGCGAGTATATCCCTTCGCCAGGTCTTGCCTTTATCCTGCGAGACGTACTCCATCAGACGGGCATCGTAGTTGCGAGGCGCCCGCCAGCCTCCCTCTGCCATTTCGGCGACGAATATGCGAATGGCGCCTTGCTCGTCCCTTCGCACCTGCATGCTGTGAGCGTAATACAGCCCGCGGTCGATCTCGTGCATACGCCAAGTCGGCTTGCCACCTTGGCCCGGGCAGTTCTCGAACCATGCGATCCTTCCTTCGAGGAATTCCGACTCAGCAAGGATGGCATCGAGGCGGCCATTGCCGGAAATGTCGAAGAGCGCTCCGCGGCACATCTCCCGGAAGCTCGGGGCGACGTGGCTCCTGGTCCACGGGCCTGCAAAGGCGCCCTCAGCCGGAGGGGTATACAGATAAGGCCCGAACAGCATCTCCATCTTTCCGTCGCCATTGACGTCGCCCACAGCAGTGCCTTCGGCGAACGTTCCTTCCTGAACGGCGTGCCGGGTCCAAGGCTTGGTCGGGTCGTCGGTCGGCTTATATATGTATAGACCTCCGTCGGAATGGTCTGGGTTGCAGGAGACAAGCTCTTCCTTGCCGTCTCCGTCAACGTCCGCAAAGAACAGGTCGTGCGCGCTCCTGCTCAGGGCCGGATCAACTATGTGGCACAGCCACTTGCCCCCGACGAGTTTGTAGTACCTGACCGAACCCATCTTGTTTTCGGGATCGTGCATGCATCCGGCGACGACCTCTGGTTTTCCGTCACCGTCAACATCACCGATGGTCACCCCGACAGTGAAAATACCCTCTGCGATTACGCCCCTCTCACCGTCGGCCGGACGGTTCCAGAACACGCCTCCGCTTCCGATGGTCACTATCTCGTCGTGTCCATCGCCGTCTATATCGCCAACAGCCAGTCCGCCCAGGTCGGTCGCGGGCGGGTCCGCATCAAGAATCGTCAACTCCCACTGATCAGCCACTTGCTCAATCTCCATTTCCAGCTTCGTTTCCTGAGTATTCATCGCTGCTTATACACGATGCAATGGGTCCCGTAAACGACTTAGTGCCATCCCCGGAAAGACATATGGCGATGCAGGGAACACGGTAGATGGAGGACGTCTGCCACGAGTTGCGGATCCTTCCGCATAGCCGTTTGAATCTCCGTGACTTGAGATTGCCTCAGTGGCAAAATGGCGAACCCGGATCGCGAATTACAGGAGTACAGCAGATGAGGCAACTCGGAAACGACGTGAAGATCGTATTGCTGCACCACAGTACCGGCCGCTGCGTATGGAACGGAGGCGTCCCGGAATGGTTCGCCGACTACAACAAGGTCAACGGCACGGACTATCAGATCATCGAGCAGGATTTTCCCAAGAAGGAGCCGTACGGGTGGCGGAACTACCCATACGACTACTGGAATATCTGGGTTAACCACGCGGGCGACAAGCCGTTCATGGAAGAACCCACGCTGGAGATACTCACCAAGCAGTACGATGTGATCGTTTTCAAACACTGCTTCCCAGTCAGCGCAGTTCAACCCGGCGAAGGGAAAGGCGACGTTTCCGACGGGACCAAGACGCTCGCCAACTACAAACTCCAATACGACGCGCTCAAGGGCAAGCTTTCCGAATTCCCCGACACGCGATTCGTCGTATGGACGGCCGCGGCATTGGTCGAAGGCAAAACTGATGCCGACCAAGCCGGTCGCGCCAAGGAATTCGTAGATTGGGTCACCAATCAGTGGAGCCCCGACCAGGAGAACATTTTTGTCTGGGACTTCAACGCGTTGGAAACCGAGGGCGGGCTTTACCTCAAGTCGGAAAACGCAGCCGGAGAGATGGACTCCCACCCCAACGAGCAGTTTTGCCGGATGGCAGCGCCTTGCCTCTGCGAGGCCATCGTGTCGGCAATCAAGAGCTGACAAGCGAACATCACTCGACCAACAGAGCCTGGCAGAGCTCGCCGGGCAGCGACACCACACAGGCGGGCTCGCCGCCGGGGGGCGCCGAACGATTGGAGTGGACTTGTTCCGGCTGGACATAGCGAACAGTGAGCCATCCGAGCTTGTTGGGCGCTACGAAGTCCTTGGACAGGTTGTCGGAAACGTAAGCGCAGCGGGGGTGGGCTATGGCCAGCATTTCGGCGATGCGCTCGAACCCAGCAGGAGAAGGCTTCCATGCGTCCCGGCCTATCTGCTCGGTGAACACTACCGCGTCGAAGAACCGCTCGATTTTCAGGGCCTCCAGCTTGAGCTTCTGGGCCGGAAGGAATCCGTCGCTGAGCAGGCCTAGCTTGTAGCGTTCGTGGAGCAGTCCAAGCAGACCCGCCATCAGCTCGTATGGCTGTATGTTTGGTCTGTGAGTGCGGTACGCGTTCACGAGACCCGCTATCTCTTCCCTACTGAGGTCGAGCTTGAAGGTTGAGTTGAGGTCATCAAACGCCCCCGTAACCTGTCCCCTGCAAAACCGCCCCCAAAGGAACTGCTCGAATGGACCTTCGGCCCCAAGGGCGTCTCGCAGGTATTCGCAGACAGCAGCGTACCCGCTGCGGACGTACTGCCGTTCCGGGTAAAGCGTGTCATCGAGGTCGAAGATGACGGCCTGGATTCGCGGCATCCGGCGTCTCCTCGGAGATCTTAGTGTGTGTAAGGATGTTTGTATCCGGGCAACTTGGCGGGAGCTTCCGCCTGGCAGAAGACAGCATCGTCGTATCGCATCATCATCAGTTTGTCCGTGAACTGACCCACCTCTGCACTGATGTCCCTGCCGGTCACCTCCTGCAGCAGGTACAGCGGAAAGTTGGCGCCCGCCGCAATTGAAAGCGGCACGCCTCCGCCAAAGCGGGGATTGATCTCGAAGAAACGCGTCGTTCCGTCTTCATCCTTCCTGCACTGACAGCAGAATACCCCCCAGATTCCCTCAAGATGCTGGGCAAGGGATACGGCTTGGCCAATGAGCTTGTCATCCTTGACTGTGATGCCCTTCTCGACTTCTCCGCTACGGATGACCAATCTCTGGCGCGGGACGACGCTTTTCACCTCGCCTTTCTGACTGCGATATACGTCGATGGTAAACTCCGGTCCCTGAACATATTCCTGAACAATCAGCAGGTCGCCGTAGGTCGCCACGTGGGCTTTGAACTCCCTGATGTTTCTTAGGATAGCCGTACCCACGCTTCCGGAGCCGCGAATCGGCTTGATGAAGCACGGGTAGAACGGCTTCTTGCGGAACTCGCTCAGCCTGTAGGCTTTGATATGCTCCAGACCCGCCTCGTCAAGCATAGTGTCGGTGCGGAGTTTGTCGCGACAGGTCTTTATGGTCTGCTCCGGAGCGACCATAACGGTGCAGCCGGCCTGGGTGAAACGATCCTTCTGGCGGGCCAGGGAACGCAGGTCCAGATCTGTCAGTGGAACAAGCAATCTGACATGGTGAGCCTGAACGATCTCCAGGAGCTTGGGAATATACTCCAGCGTTCCGACCACCGGGACGATCACGCCTTCATCGGCAACGTGGAACGCCGGCGAACTGTCGGTTATGTCCGTTGCGATCAGTTTTCCGTGGAGCCCAAGTTCGGACATGGCGCTGCGAAAAGCCTTCAGCAGCGATACCCGCCTTCCTGCGCAGGTGAAGAGTATGTTGAAATGATCTTCAGGAATCTGTCTCACGCTCCCTGTCGCGGCTGTAGCGTTTCTCGTAAATATCGGCCTTTCCCGCAAATGCCGCTACAAAAGTCTGTGCGATCAGTATGAAGTCGCCCAACAAAGTGTGGTTATCCACGTACTCCAGGTCAAGGGCGATCTTGTCTTCGTGCGTCATTGAAGCCCTTCCGCGAATCTGGGCATGTCCTGTTATGCCCGGTCTGACGTCAAGTCTGCGGCGCTGCTGTTCCGTCCATTCGGTCGCCTGCCTTTCGTAAAGCGGGCGCGGCCCTACCATGCTCATCTGCCCGGAAAGGACGTTCAACAGTTGCGGCAACTCGTCCAGGCTTTTCTCTCGCAGGAATCTTCCGATCCCGGTGAGCCTGGGGTCGTCTCGTCCATGCGGGGAATGCCCGTACGGATCAGCATCAGCCTTCATCGTACGGAACTTTAGCATTGTAAAAGGCTTACCTCTCCAGCCAGCACGCCGTTGGCGGAATATCGCCGGTCCGGGCGAGCCAAGTCGAATCGCAACGGCAATCGCCAACATTGCCGGGGAAAGCACAAGCAGCGCAATCAGACTGGACAGGATGTCGAAGGCGCGTTTCAGCATGGGTTAGTGTCTGCGGCGCGCACCGCAACCTTACATAGTAACGTCATTATCGGCGACTAAGTTTCACCCGTTAGACGTCGGCAAATACAATCCAAATCACCCGAGGTTGGCCTTGTACCAGTCAATTGCCTGGTTGAGGCCCTCATTGAAGAAAATCTCGGGCTCGTAGCCGATGGTCTCTTTTGCACGTGCGATATCCGCAAGTGAATCCTTCACATCCCCAGCCCGGGGATCCGTGTACTCGGCGTCGATGTCCGTGCCAAGCAAGTCCTTGAGCTTAACTAGAATCTGGTTAAGCGTGGTCGCTCGATTACACGCGATGTTGACGACGGAACCGTCGCATGCTTGCGGGGGGGCAGTCGCCGCCAACCAGTTGGCTTGGCAGACATTTGCGATATAGCAGAAGTCGCGGCTCTGCTCGCCGTCGCCATAGACGATGGGCCTTTCGCCTTTGAGCAGCCTGGACACCCACGCGGGGATCACCGCGGCGTAGGCTCCGGCAGGGTCCTGGTAAGGGCCGAACACATTGAAGTAACGAAGCGTGAGCGTCTCCATGCCATAGACCGCGGCATATGCCCGCAAGTACGCCTCGCCGCATACCTTGCTGGAGGCGTAGGGGCTGATGGGCATGGGAACCATAGCTTCGTGCTTAGGCGAGTCCGGCTGGTTTCCGTACGCGCTCGACGAACCGGCAAAGACCACTCGCTTAACGCCCGCCGCTCGGGCCGATTCGAGAAGCGTCATCGTTCCGTTGACGTTGACGTCGTGACTGGTGACCGGGTCTTCGACGCTGCGAGGGACGGAAGGACGGGCCGCTTCGTGGAAGATCGCGGCACATCCGGAAACCGCTTTGTCCATGGTGGCCCTGTCGCGGATGTCGCCCTCGATGAAATCTATGCTGTCGAGTATTTCCTCGATGTTCTCGCGCTTCCCGGTGGAGCAGTCGTCCAGCACGACCACGTCGTGACCCTTGTCGAGCACATACCGCGCGATGTTGCATCCGATAAAGCCGGCGCCGCCGGTCACAAGGTACTTGGCCATAGGTCCATCCTTCTGTTTACATTCGACTTCGTTCGTAGTCGATCACTTGTTGCAGGGTCTGTTCGAGCGTGTGGGTCGGTTTGTATCCGATCAGCTTGACTGCCTTGGTCAGGTCGGGCCTGCGCGCCATCATGTCATCAAAGGGCCTGCCATAGGCCTGCTCGTAACTGAGGAAAGTCTTTCCTGACTTCGAGCCGGTCATCTCGATGATCTTGTCGGCAAGGGCTTCCATAGTGATCGACTCATCCGATCCGATGTTTATCACTTCCCCGACCGCGTCGTCGCAGTCCATCAGCTTGATAAGCGCATCGACGATATCGGCAACGTTTGAAAAACACCTGCTCTGCTTGCCCGTTCCGTAGATTTCGATGGTCTCGTCGCGCAGCGCTCGCCTGATGAACCGCGGTATGACCATTCCGTACTGTCCTGTCTGCCTCGGCCCGACCGTGTTGAAGAATCTGCAGATGACCGCAGGCAGCCCATACTGGTCGTGGTATGCCAGCGCGAGAAACTCATCCACCATCTTGCTGCACGCGTAAGACCAGCGGGTGAATCGCGTCGATCCGAGCGTAACGTCGTCGTCCTCCCTGAACGGCATGCGGTCGCTCTTGCCATAAACTTCCGACGTGCTCGCAACGAGCACCTTCGTGCCGAACTTGTTCGCCAGGTTCAGAACGACCTCCGAACCGTGGATGTTCGTCTCGATGGTATGGACGGGCTCATCAACAATCAGCTGCACGCCAACCGCCGCGGCAAGATGGTAGATCACGTCGCAATCATCGACCAGCGGGGTAATCGTGGTGGCATTGCGGACCGATTCACGGATGAAACGGAAGTTCGCGTTTTCGCCCAGATGTGCGATGTTTTCTATCGACCCGGTTGACAGGTCATCGACAGCCGTCACACTATCGCCCGCGGCAAGCAGCGCCTCGGAAAGGTGCGACCCAATGAACCCCGCTCCGCCTGTAATGAGAACTCTCACATCCGTGCCCTTTCGCCTTGTCCTGACTCAGCGGGAAAGGATAACCGCCCTTGGCGTATGGGACAACCCCCGCGCTACGCACAGCGCGGATGCCGACACAAAGGGCATGTAACAACCTGATCAGGCCTACTTGTACCTCGGCATCATTCTGCCGTGCGCCTTGATGAGGTCGTCGCACATGTTTCGGATCTCGTCGATCGACAGCTCGGCGGCTGTGTGGGGGTCCATCATCGCCGCCTGGTAGATGTAGTCCTTCTTACGTGTCAGGGCGGCCTCGATTGTCAGCAGTTGCGCATTGACCATCGTGCGGTTAATGGCTGCGCACTGTTCGGGCAGGTCGCCGACGTACACACCGTTCACGCCGCTGCGGTCCACGATGCACGGCACCTCTACCACGCAGTTGTGCGGAAGATTGGTAATCAACCCGTTGTTGAGCACGTTCCCGCCGATCTTGCAGGGCACGTCGGTCTCCATCGACTCCATCATGTATGAGGCATACTCGGCAGAACGCTTGTGGTCGAGTTTGGGGTTCTCCGTCAGTTCCTTGCTGCGCGTCTTCCAGTTTTCGATCTGCTTGACGCAACGGCGTGGGTACTCGTCCAGAGGGATGTTGAACTCCTCGATCAGCTCCGGATGCGTCCGCTTGATCATCCACGGGACGTACTCTGCGGTGTGCTCAGAAGACTCGGTAACGTAGTATCCGAACTTGAGCAGCATCTCGAAGCGGACCATGTCCTTGTGGCGTTTGTCCGGGTTCTTTCGTGCCGCGGCGTTGATGCGGGCGACACGCTTCTTGATCTCCGGGTAGAGGTCCTTCCCACCGTCGGTGATCTCCAGCAGCCAGCCCTGATGGTTTATCCCGGCGACCTTCCACTGAAGCTTCTTGACCTTGCCTTCCAGTCCGACGTACTGCAGGAGGCGTGGCGCGCAGGCATCGACCGAGTGACACAAGCCGACAGCCTTGATGCTCGTTCCGCGAAGCATCGCCCCGGTGATCATCGAAAGCGGATTGACGTAGTTAAGAAACCACGCATCCGGACAGACCGCCTCCATGTCCTTGGCAAAGTCCAGCACGACCGGAATCGTTCGCAGCGCCCGGAAGATGCCTCCGATGCCAAGCGTGTCGCCGATGGTCTGACGCAGGCCGTACTTCTTTGGAATCTCAAAGTCGATCACCGTGGAAGGTTCGTACCCGCCCACCTGTATCGCGTTGACAACGTAGTTCGCACCGCGAAGCGCCGTCTTCCTGTTGGCGACACCGCAGTGACCGGTGATCTTCGCCCTGCCCTTGTTGGCGTTCTTATTGATCACCTGCAACATCCGCTTGGACTCGCGGAGTCGCTGCGGGTCGATGTCGTAAAGCGCTATGTGTGCGTCCTGAAGTGGCTTGGCCAGCATCGAGTCTCCGAGTACGTTCTTTGCGAAGACGGTGCTTCCTGCCCCCATAAAGGTGATCTTTGCCATGGTGCGTCAGTCCTTTCGCTGTTTACCCACGTAGGTCCTTATTGCTCGCCTGCACAATCGCCGCCCAGAGTCCGTCGGCTGGGGCGACAAGCGCCGCCCGGCCTTTGCCAGCGGCGACGATTCCCGGATTTGACCACTTGCTTTGCTGGATGTCCAGCCAGCGGACGGAAAGCTCGCCGTTCCCCGCCACGGAAACATCCAATTCCACTCGGCCGCCGTCGGTGAAGAAGACAGCGTATTGCGGGCCCTTGCCGGCAAGACAGTATGCTTGGTTCTCCACTCGGTCGGAGAGCAGACCTGGCGCGGGCTTACAGTCCCACAGGGCCAGCGAGTCGCTCAGCATCCGCGCTGAGCGTATGTTCGCTTGGGCAAGTTCTGACAGGCCCAAACCGGCGATAGGCCTATGGAATCGACACGCGGCGTGCCCTGCGAAGATGTTCCTCCAGAACCGCTCGATGCCGTCGCGGGAACATCTGGCCCACTTGTGATGCGTATCGTCC
>Ga0272444_10002320_pt1 | contig 17644 bp, 10 predicted proteins | sample SSMForm13_FD_201033 | JGI IMG/M metagenome (GOLD analysis project Ga0272444, IMG submission 201033) | Marine sediment archaeal communities from Little Sippewissett salt marsh, Falmouth, MA, United States - SSM-Form-13 | ecosystem: Environmental > Aquatic > Marine > Wetlands > Sediment ... | reverse complement strand
TCTGGATTCGAACTGAGCTGAAACGCCCTATAATTCTATTGACGACTGTTTCAGCGCTAGTTGAGCCCATACCCTATCAGTGATGTGATTGGGCTCAATTGTAATTTAAATCCGGACGTGCCCGCCATCTTTATAAATTCAACAAAGCAAACTTTCATCGAATTTGTAAACACAAGCTAAATCGCCAATCAATTCAGCTATCAACTGATTTAGCGAGGTCTGGCACCAACAATTCCAGGCAATTAAATGACATTGGGAAGGATGTTCCCGAAGCAACAATACATGTTCTTCAGCAAGGAATTACTTAACCGGGATAACCCTTCCAGGTAATCGGAAGAACATGGCAAGAATTGCGTTCAAGCTGAACCTTGATCAGAACACCATACAACAGTTCATCACCGATTCCCCATGGGACCCGGTCAGTGTAATGAAACAAAATGCACATATTATGTCAAACAGTCTGGCCAACGATTCAACTGTTCTTATCGTTGATGATACCGGACAGGAAAAAAAAGGAAAGAAGTCTCCAGGAGTGAAACGTCAATACTCGGGTACACTCGGGAAAACGGGTAATTGTCAGATTCTCATTGGATGTTCGTGTGCTATCCCGGGAAAGACCAGGGAATGCCGATGCGATCTATTGGCCAACAGGTCTCAGAGGTTATTTATCCAAGGAGTGGTGCGAGGATACAAAAAGATGTAGAGAGGCGGGCATACCTGACAATATCTAGTTCAAAACCAAACCTGAGATCGCTTTGGATTTACTCGATGATGTCAGGGAAATAACCCCGCATCAGGCCATAACCACGGATTCCGGATATGGTGTTAATGGAGATTTTCTAAAGGCCTTACGTGAAAGGAAAGAACCTTATGTCGTAGCGATAACCCCTTCAGATATCACCATTGTTCCCGAACTTGGTCTTGACGATTATGAGGGACGGAAAAGGGAGGGGCAGAGAAGAACCAACCTTCCTATTGGTTTGTGCCTGATCCACCGTACTGTCGGTTCCTCCACCTGTGCCATAATATAGTTATTTTCTGTCGATATCATATATGAATCAACAGCCGAGCGATCAAATGAGCAATATCATAAATTTTTTAGTCTATCCTTCAAAAACCTGAACCTTTCAAGGTTGAGATCGCCCTTGAGGAAGCGATCGACCAGTATCCGGAACATCTCTTCCTTGAACCGGTCCTTTGAGATCACTTCGAAACCCTGCCCGTTCCCGGTATCGACCTTCCATATCAATTTCAGGTCTCCAAGCCTCCTCAGGGAGTAGTTCAATTCTCTCCGGCTGAGCCTGGACCTTGTCAGCAGATCCTTCCGGGTGACCCCGGGAAAGTCCCGTACAAGGGCGAGGAGCAGTTTCTGGTTGTCACTGAGGCCGAGGTCCGAATGGCATTCGGGATGGTCCCTGTGGAAGCTTGAATAATAGGCGATTTTGCCCCCCTTCTTCTCACTGACGATCCTCCTTGACCTCTGGAGCTGATCAAGATGATATCTCAGGGTACCCTCGGGGATCTTCAGAACGCTGAGGATAAATTGAAAGGAGGTGCCGGGATTCTCGATGATGAAACGATACAGGACCTTTCTCGTCGGATGGGCTAGCGCATCATCCACCACAGTCACCTCCTTTCTTTTCATTCCATTTCATTCCGGCTCTACGTATTTATCTGTATTGTTCAGTCTCCGTTTGATCTCCCTGTAGTCGCCATCCGGTATCCATCCTTCCGAATGGGCTGTCTCAAGCTGCTCCAAAAGTGCTTCATTTGATGGGATCTCCCTCTCCGGACTCATCACCTCATCAAGGAGGTCTGACAATTGATATATCTCCTCATCGAGACCGCTCTGCCCAATTTCCTTTTCATGAGGGTCTGAAAGCTTCCCCCCATTCACCCGTTCATGTGTTGTGGCAAAGCCCGGATCCGGAGCAAGGCGATACATCGATGGTGTGGCCGGACCCGGGACCTTGCCTGTTATGGGGGTAGGACTTTCTTTGAAAAGGATTACCTTGCTCCATGCATCCTTTCCCCGTTTCTCATCTTCCACCCTCTGATTCTTCCTCCTCAGGATGAAGAGCGAGATAGCAATGCCTGTCGCAATAAGGAAGAGTGATACGCCTATAAGATAAGGTGCAGCTCCCGGGGAAGATGGGGTGGCATGGGGTACGACATCATCGACCGGAAGCACAATGATCTGTATGGATGTCTCGGAATACTCTCCGGATGAATCGGTTACCCTCAGGACCAGGGTGTAGCTGCCGGCCGGCAGGTCGAGGTCAACGACCTCACCGGTCCCAACGACACCGATCCCCTCCACTCTCCATTCATAGGTTAGTTCGTCATCGGTATCGATATCCAGGGCGGATGCCGAAACCCTCTGGAGCCCGTTCTCTTTGAATCCTTCCGAACCGGTTTCTATCACGGGGTCCCTCGGAGCATCGTTGATATTTTTCACATCGACGGAGATCGCCGCCGCGGCTGAGAGCTCTCCGTCACTCGCGGAGATGGTGAAGAGGGCAGTGCCGGTCCAATCCGGGGACGGTTCGAAGGTAATTGCTCCCTGGTCCGATATGCTCCAAGCAATGTGATCATGGTCGCTGATGGAATATTCCAGTTCGTCCCCGTCGATATCCGAGAACATATCAAAGGCATTCAGCGAGAGGTCCTTTTCATCCTCGAACATACTGACCATCCAGGTTTTCTGAAGGACCGAAGGAGCATTGTTCATCCTTACCACCTCGAGGTTGAAAACGTGTGCATCGAACCCACCGTTGCCGTCCGCTACCGTAACGTTGACCTCGTAAAAGCCCGCATCGGATTCTCCCGGAGTCCCGCCCAGCACTCCCGTGAGGGGATCGATGGAAAGGAAACCGCTGTCCGTCCCCATGCTCCATTCGAGGGTGTCCATTGTTGGATCGATATCTTCCGCTTCGTAGTCAACGAGGTAGAGTTCTCCCTCGTTCACGGACAACACATCCTCGGTGGTTATCACCGGAGCATCATTGGTGTTCTTGACCTCAAGGATGAACTCCGTGCTGTATAGGGACGTTTTGCTATACAAGAAGATATTCACGCTGTGATAACCTACATCGTCGTTGGTTGGTGTACCTGTGAGAATCCCGGATGACCGTTCCATTTCAAGGAAGCCTGGCCCCATCGCCAATTCCCAGTGAAGTTCATCCGTATCATCGGTCTCGTAATCGACGCGGTAGAGCTGGTCCTCGAAGCAGACCGGCACATTCGCGGTCTTTATCCCCATGTTTCTGACGTTGAGGGTGAAGTTGGTGAAGTCCATGTTGTCCCCGTCGGTGACGCTCAGGTTCACCCAGTAGGACGATGTCGATACATTGGGGACCCCCGTGAGGACCCATGAATCGGAGAACGTAAGCCAGGTCGCGTTCGTTCCGAGTGTCCATTTCAGAGCGCTGGCAGGGGTGTCCCAGTCGAACACTTTGTAGGTAACGGAATATTTCTGGTTCGTGTAGGCGGTGGTGACATCGCTGGTAGTTATCTCCGGTGGATTCGGGAAGGTAAGTCTTCCGGCGAAGGGTTTGGGGTCAAAAATCACTCCGGCCCCATCAATAATGTAGATCTGGTCGGCAAAGTGGTCGTTGTTCGCATCGTTGTTCGTATGGTCGGACCAGTAATTGCCACCGCCGCTTGCGTTCCAATCGTTCATTCCGTAATTATCAAGGGCCTGGCTGTCAACTCCTCCGTTGTTGATGAAATTGTTGAAGGCTATCTCGTTGTACTGGATGGTGTATACTGTGGACCCGAAATAGATGGCGTATTCATCGTTGTCGATGAACTCGTTGTATCTGATGATATTGTTTTTTGTGGTCCCCACGGCCTGTATGCCATAGTATGCATTACCCTCTATGGTGTTGTTGAATATCCGGTTCCCGATGCAGTCGAAGAGATGTATGCCACCCCAGGTATTGTTTGTGAGGGTGTTCCCGATCAAGGAATTATCATCGCCGTTCACCTGGATACCCGTCTTTTCCGTGTCGTTGACCCTGCATCCCTTCACTATATTCCCGTCGCCGACCACCTGGATATTTGCCTTTCTGGCGATCTCGTACCCGGCAACGGTGCAGTCTTCTACCAGATTGTCATCGCTGGACTCCAGACCGATGATCCCGCCAAAAACGGTGTTGTTCTTGATATTATTCCGATGGGATTCACTGAAATGGATCTGGGTGTTGTAAAGGACGCAGTCAAGGACCTCGTTATCGTTTGCCCTGTAGAAACCGACCCCGTGATGTGCATCCTTGAAACTGCAGCGCTGTATCGTTATGTAAGTACCGCCGGAGATGTTGAAAGGATCGGTCCTGATCGCCCAGGACTGCAGGTCCCTGCTAGCCTCGAAGCCGATATCCCTGATGGTGATACCGCTTTTCTTGAGCCACCAGATAACCTCGCTGGTCTTCTGTTCTATTGTCGTGCTTGCGGAACCGTTTCCCTGGAACGTCAGGGATTTCGATATGGTTAGTGTCTCATGGTATGTTCCCGCATATATCCTGATTGTGTCCCCATCGCTCGCAGCGTCAACGGCTGCTTTGATGGTCTTGTATGTCTGGTCCTTGCCGACGTAAAGGGTCGATGCCCTCGTTCCTTCATCCGCATTCGAGCCCTCGATGATAAGGGGCATGATCGATATCAGGAGTGCCACCGTCAGAAAGCCGCAGAATGCTAACATATCGTTTCTTTTCATTTTCTTTTCCTCCATGCAATTTCAGGAGGTATCGCCTTTTATCCTACGAATTGAAGAGTTAGGATTTCTTTTAAAGGCGTTCTGACAGAATCAATACCATATCTGGCTCCTTTTTTCTATTTCATTCTTATGGAACATTTTCCGTTCAATGGAGCATCAACCTGGGTCTCTTCAATCTGCTTCTTGTACCTACCCTCACAGTGATGGAGAAGCTAAACCCGCGGACGAGGAAGCTGCAGATGCCATTCACCGAGATAAGTGTAATGTTCCCCATCATCCTCATGGGTTCAAAACGGCGATTGATGTGGTTTTGATCCTTCTTTTATTCCAAGAAAGACCGGTTCAATTTATGTTCTTCGTCGATAAACGATCACAGCTATTGCAACCCCTGCTAGGACCATGGTGGATAATATCACAGCGATCATCTCGATCCAGAGAAGGCCTTTCTGCTCATTATCCACTGGCTCTTCATCCGTGTCATCATCATCGGTGGCCGTATATGTGTTCACAAAGATGGTCACGGAAGTGCTGATATTATGTCCAGGATCTCCATCGTCGGCAAAGAGAGTTATGACATGCTCTCCCTTTGAAAGTCTGACCTCGACCAGGTTGCCCTGCCCTAAATATCCGTCTATGCTTGAGAACCATATTAGCCTCACCTCATCGTACTTCCCAAGTCCATCATCCCTGGTCCCGAGGGCATCGAGGATTATAGGCGTGTTGAAGAGGATTTGTGATCCGTTGATTGGCTGGTTTATATACGGGACTGGAGGCAGGTTCTCGGGTGGCCCCTCTATATTGTAGGTGAGGACGGGAGACATGCCTGTGTTTCCAACGATGTCCGAAGCCCTGAACTGAACATTCACCAATCCCTTCAGTTCATCCAGAAACTTCCAGACAAGGAACTTGCCCTCATTCAAACGGAATTCCACACCTGACCAGTCAGACCATTCCTCATCATTTGCCCGTGATCGGATGGAGATGGTATTCTGGTCAACTCCCGAGCCACCCTGATCAATTATCAGAACGCTAATGTTCGCTTCCTGAGGTTTCAATTCAATACCGGATTGAGGGCCCGCAACCTCGAATCGGGGTGGTTTCATGTCGACTCCGATAAAGTGGGGTTCCGTTAAAGCGGAATTTCCTATTTGATCATCCAACCTGAACTGTATGTGTCCCTCCCAATCGGATGATAGTTGAAGGTCAACGAGGGCTTCTAATTCGATGGGACCTTCCGAGATCGCTATAAATTTGACCTCTTCTGTCGTCCAATCACTCCACCCCTGACCGATCCGGTCCAATCGATACATGAAGGTTCCCGCATCCACACCGGAATTGGAGTGAGGATCACCATCATCAAGGAGGAGAGAGATCTGGACATCATTCATGGAATACCAATTCATGACATCCGATGTATCCACCACGGGTGGTCTGTCATCGATGAAACCTGATATAGAACTGACCGTGGATGTCCTACCTGTCCAATCAATGGACTGGACAAGTAATTGGAACTCTTTTTCATCCTGGACTAGAAAGTCGGTCTTGTTCGTGGGATGAAACAACATTTCCGGAGACATGACCGTGAACCCACCCTGGTCATCCAAATATGAAAGAGAGATGCCTGTGCCTATCTGGAAGCTGCGATAATAGACCTCTATCTCTACAGGTTCGTTCTCAGGAAGGTTAAAAGTATTGGTTTTAAGTTCGTTCAGGATCGGTTTCCAATCCAGTATGAGCTCTCCATCAATGATCAGCTTAACCTCTCCCTGGCCCTTGAAGAGGAATCTTTGGGGGTGATCCGTATCAAACAAGAGCCATCCATTCCATCTGGCCGAGAAATCGCTTGGAGGGATAAAACTCGGGTCCGGACCCCATGAACCCCACCCGAGGAAATCGATCTTCCGGTCGTATCTCTCAAGCCCGACCTCCAGGAAATATGGGTCGGTGTAGAATGTTGCATGAAGTCCTCCGGATTCCCTAGCAATTTCCCAATCTTCTCCCGTGCTGTATCTGAAATACCTCAGTCCCGATTCGTTCCGATCTCCTGCTTTCCCCACGTTGTTCTCCCAGTTTGCGGTGAATTCACCATTTGACGAAAGACTCTCCAGACCTGAATTGGATGTGATCCTGAGACCCTTCGGTTTCAGTGGTTCATACCTATCGATCATCACCCTTTCCAGCACCCTACTTCCTGTTGAAGGAGGTCCATGTTCCCAGACTGGCTTTTCGTCATTGTTCGCCTGCAGATTGAAGTAATAATCCATGAAGGATATATCGGGAATGGTATCCTCCAGAAAGCCCGATGAACCCAGTTCAATTGAATCGAGCCCGTATTCATCCTCGTTTTCAAGAACAATGATGAAAGGCCCTTCATTGACGGACCTTTCAGTATCGACCCGGTAGACTACCTCCAATCCCGCGAGTCCGATCTTTTCTCCGGGTGTAAACCATCTGCCTGGATCATTGACCTTCTCACCCGATATATATCGTTCTACTTCTCCAGTGAGTACAAGGTCCCTGCGGAAAATGGCCGCTCCAGGGTAAGCTCTAAAGATCCATCCACCATCATCGGTTGTGAGCTGGAAGACGATATCAACCACCTTTCCCGATGGCAGGTCCCATCCGAAGGAGAATGAGACGTTCACCTTACCGTTCTCACCGTTGCCTGTCCAGGAGATATCTATATCAGATCCGGAAAGCGCTTTTTCGAACTCGGCGTTTGGAATGGAACCGTTCCGGTCGAAGGTGAGCTCAAGATCAAGACCATTCGGATCGATGATTATCTTTCCCCCGGCGACCCTATTATAGCCATAAGTGTTCCTGTAGGGAAGGATGAAGTTAACCTCCCCCCCACCAAGGAAAATCTCTTTCTTCCTCACGGCGGGGCCTTTCAACGATAGGTCAAGGAGCTGGAGGCCCTTACCCTCTATCAGATAGACCTCTCCTGACCGGGGGCGAACGTTATCTTGACCGTCTGCGAAAGGTGCACTGAAGATGATGTCATCTATACCGTCGTTGTTCGCATCCTCGACCATCAGCTGGTATCCGAGGTGGTCTTCCATGTCATGTCCCTCTACAGTGAAGATGCTGTTCTTATCGCTTATCCTTACTATTCCACCTCCCTTAGGGATCACGTTGCGGACATCGTAGACCATTAGTGCTCCGGCCAGCTCCCTGTATCGTCCGTCCGATCCTCTCTCAAGATCTTTATTGGGAAGAGAGACTATAAACTCGAGGTTCCCGTCACCATTGATATCCCCTATGTCGAAGTTCGTTCCAAGGGAGTCAGCCTTGATCTCGGGGGGTCCCGGTATATATCCCTGGTTGCCGAGAATGATCGAATCTGCGAAGTTATCGGCATCCGTCACGTTGGGAAAGCCGCTTTGGGGTCTTCCGAAGAAAACATAGACCTGACCTACATTAGTGGTGAGGTCCGCGGGTCCGTCAGCGTATGGTGCTCCGACAAGTATGTCATCGAGGCCGTCCCCTGTGACATCGTGGACCCTTATGGTCCCGCCGAAGTTGTCATAGACACCAGACCCCCATATCAAACAGTCACGGGTGGAGTTTATAGGAAGCATGTACTCCCCATAATAGTAGTCAACATCTTTGTATCTCGAGATATTGAAAAGAACGTAGGATGCCCCGTAATAGTTCATCCTTCCCCAATCCTTGCTCATACGCGGGGCTCCAACAACAAGGTCCAGGTTCCCATCCCCATCGATATCACCGGTGTCCAGTGCCCTTCCCATGAAGGAAAGCTCCTCCTCCTCGAAAAAGACCGTCTCATTTCCTGTATCCCCCCATCTGATGGTTGCGGTCCAGACCTTGGGAGATGCAGCTCCCCCCAGTACACCTCCGGATATTATCTCGTCGAAGCCATCCTTATCGATATCTGCAACTCTCATGAAATCTCGGGTGAAATCCCTGTTGTGTCCGTAGCCTCCAGTGGGTAATGTGCCTCCGGAAAAAATATAGATAGGAATGAAGTGCTGGCCCTGATCTAGATTCAGGATCGTATAGTTGTAACCAGGATATTCAGCATTCATCGATACGTTCACGATGATCTTATGAGGCCATCCTCCTTCCTGCCCCCATATGATCATGCTGTTCCGGGTGAAACTGAATCCCGGGGTTGCTATGACCATGTCCCTGTAGCCATCATTATTGAAATCGCCCGTATCCATTTGGTTTGTCAGGCATGCCCATCCAGTCGTTTCTGGAAATATCGGATTACCGGTGTATCTTGCAGTGCCGACAATTATATGATCCGGCTCTCTCGTTTCCAGATCGATCATATCCGGAAGTCCTTCCTCTCTTCCGAGGTAGATATAAACCCTTCCGTCCTCTTGCAGTCCGTATATACTGTAATCCATGATGGAGTCGACGGCGAGGTCATTGTATCCGTCACCGTTGACATCTCCCACATAAACATAACTACCGAGCTGGTGTCCAGGAGGGTCGATCTCCTTTCCAAGTATAATCCGATCCATGACTTCGTAGACATCGACCACCCCTGTAAGGGAGTATCCCATCTCCCCATCCACCATTCCAGGTGCTTGTGAAGAGTTCACTTTCATCGCTGTCCCATATTCGGGATACGAAGGAAATATAACTTGTATGACAATCATCAGGATGAGAAACGATGAAAGTCTTAGTCCCACATCCATGATTTTATAGGAGTCCAACCGATTGAAAAGGATTTTGGTGCATTATGAAATCGAACAGGAAGGTTGGGATAAAAGAGTTACTTATTATCCGCATTTCATTTTGAATTCTACTTATGTAGTTGTTCTGGGTAAATGGATCGGGTACTTCACCAGAGCATCACGGTGGATATCAAGGGAGAGAGCTATCGATCGAGGATGAGACGGAAGGCTGGGGTTTCATTCCCACCTCCGGGAGGTTCTAACTGAATGCCTTCAAATACCCCTATGACATTTTCAATCGGCATAAGTGTGGCATTTTCTTACGGTGTCTACACCCCCAACGTTGGGTGTATGCTATCTGGTTTTCTGGCCTTACCAGAGCAGGACTTTCACATGCAAGCTTATCTGGGTACGCGCTGAGGTCCTTAGCCTCATGTGGCCAATGTGTGCACGGGTTCGCGTGTTCATGGAGTCCATGTTTCAGATCGGCAAGCACCGATTTATGGCCTATAGTGTGTGAATTCGTGCATGGTCACACTGGCCGGAGGACGCTCGTTTAGGTCGAAGACAACTGCCTCAAAATTTATGCGAACAATACCTGTACATCGTTCGAAAGGATAACATGAGGTGATCATTGTGCTTGTATAAGAAAATCAATCATATCCGGGAGGAAATTAGTGAAGTACTGATTTAATTATAAAGGGCAGGTCCGGATCCGAACACTATACAATCTGCGTCTGCACCATACCCTTCGCTCTAACAAGCGACGGGGCCCTCTCCTTCAGATGGCGATAGAGTTTCTGGAACTCCCTTGCTTCTTCCTCGATGCATCTGTCGATCTTTTCATAATCCTTCTCGTAGTACATCTTCGGGATCATTTCCCCTGTAAAGGAGAGCTCCCCGAACCTGTCCAAACTCGCTCCCTTGAAGCTGCCCTTGTTCATCATCACAAGCACCGGCTTCAGATCGAGATAGGGCTTGGAGCCGAAGATGTACAACGGGTCCGGGGCATCGAGCCCGTGTATCCTCGCCCTCTCCACCAGGAAAGAATAGGTGAACGGTATATTCAGACCGATGGCAACGAACGAGAACGGACCCCCTCCCATGAACATGGGTAGGAATCTCTCGAGGATATCTTCCTCGGAGGATTCCCAGCTTTTCAGGATGTTGAGGGGCCCCTCCTCGCGTCCGCTGAACATCCCGAGCCTCTGGTACTGAATGGTTATGATCTGGTCCTTTTTCGGATCCAACCCCGTTGTTTCGATGTCAAGATAGTATTCGGGCATCGCACCCAACTCTCGTGGTGGAATCATCGACCCATATAGATAAAGGTTCCAATCCCATTATCGCTCGCTCAACCCCTGACACGCTTCCATTCGTGATATGGTTTGATCGCAAAGAACATTCCGGCATCCTCCGCTTCATCCTTTGTCGGATTCCTTCCTTCCTTCTGCGAGGCAATATCGGGAGAAGCGGGTACCTTCTCGCCGAAGGCCATGTTTCTAACGTAAATCTGCATGTAAACGGTATGCCTGTTGCAGAGAGGGGCCAGGGTGAAGAAGCATCTGTGTACAGGTGTACCTCCGCAGATGGAGCAGCCGTCCACGTATCTTGGATCCTCCTCTTCCTCCTCTTCCCGAGGCACGGCCTTCGCCGGTTTCCTGGACTCGAACTCCACGGCCTCCACGGTTTCCTCTCGCTCTCTCTCCGTCTCCCTTTTGCCTCCGACCCTCTGGTCGGGTATGGGTGGAGCCCAGGGCTTGGGTTCGCTCTCTGCCTTCCTTACCTCCCTGGGCCTGGATATGTCGGATTTCATCTTCAGGATCTCGTATCCGCATACCGGGCATCTAACCTTTGAACCCTTGAGGTCCGATCCGCATTTAGTGCAATACAGCATTCAATTCCCCTCCTTCTTTTTCCTCCTTCCTTCCCTTGCCTTGAGTATCCTGAGTATCTCTTTCAGGAGCTTCTGGTTCTCTTCTTCCAGTTTCTCGATCTTTTTGAGAGAGGAACGGAGTATTTCCTCATCGTCGATCCTTTCTATCTCGTCAAGGATACCCATAACCTCACCTCACCAACCTGCCCTTGGCACCGCATGTCGGGCAGATTATGACGATCGGCCTTTCCATTGTGGTGATCGGGACGGGGCCCTTGCAGTGAGGGCATTTTATCACCTTGTAAATGATCTCAGCCTCCTCTTCCTCGGCTTCAGGCTCATCGGGTCCTTCTGTATCCGGTTCGGTCTCACCGATGGATCCTTCCTCTTCCTCCTCCTCCTCCTCCTCTTCATCCGTCGGACCCATGGGTTCCTGTTCCCGAGAAAACGCATCTCCCGGAAGCTGGACCTCCGGTCTTTCCCTCGGCTTCCTGATCGTTCTCCTGGACTCAACCGACACCTTCCGTTCATGCAGTCCTTCATCCTCATCACTGAACATATCCTCGTCCAGCAGGGACTGCTTCTCCGGCTTGGATGATGGTGGCTCGTGTTCAGTTTCCTCCGGTTCACGCTCCTCTTCGCCCTCATCCTCCACCATCTCCTCTTCTTCCATTTCCTCTTCCACCGGCTCCTCTTCGGACTCGTCCTCCACCATCTCCTCTTCCTCCAATTCCCCCTCCACCGGCTCCTCTTCATCAAGGAACATATCCTCATCCAGATAGGACCCCATATCTCTTGCGGGCTCCTTGATTACCTTTTTCGCAACCGGTTTAACCTGGACCCTGAGGTCCACCTCATGGACCTCTATCATCTCCTCCTTTTCTTCCTCTTCCTCTTCCTCTTCAGGCTCAACCTCTTCTTCCCCGGGCTCTTCCTCTTCCTCTTCCTCTTCAGGCTCAACCTCTTCTTCCCCGGGCTCTTCCTCTTCCTCTTCCTCCTCCTCTTCAGGCTCAACCTCTTCTTCACCGGGCTCTTCCTCTTCCTCTTCCTCTTCAGGCTCAACCTCTTCTTCACCGGGCTCTTCCTCTTCCTCTTCCTCCTCCTCTTCAGGCTCAACCTCTTCTTCACCGGGCTCTTCCTCTTCCTCTTCCTCCTCCTCTTCAGGCTCAACCTCTTCTTCCCCGGGCTCTTCCTCTTCCTCTTCCACTTGAACTATCGATCTGTAGAGGTCATTTGCCATCTGGCTCTCCGGGTCAAGGTCCAGTGCTTTCTCAAGAGCTTCAAGTGCATCCTCCATCTCACCGGATCCAACCAGGGTCCGTGAAAGTTCAACATACCCCGCCGGTATCTCAGGGGAGCATTCTATTGCCCTCTTTGAGCATAGCTTTGCCTTGTCATGATGACCGAGCTTCCTCTCGACCCTGGTCATCATGATCCAGGAGAGAACGTGGTCCGGCTCCTGTTCGACAGCTTTCTCGAAACAATCGATCGCAGGTTCGAACTCCTCCTCCTTCACGAACACACAGCCTTTCCAGAACCAGGCATCCTCGGATAGAGGGTCCAGTTCCAGTGCATGATCGAGGGATAGATGGGCCCCTGGCAGATCTCCTGATTTGAACTGGATGGAACCCTTTTTCATCCAAACAAAATCGTTTTCCGGGTCCACCTTCATGGCCTTTTCAAGTATTTTGAGCTGGTGCTTCAGTGATGAGGTCTCGTACTCGCTCCACCGGTATCTGAAGAATTCCCTTGCTTCCAGAAGCGACAGGGTCTCCTCGGGTATCGGAAGATCCCCGGTGAACTGTTCCAGGATCGCCCTCTCGTCGATGGATATCCTTCCGTCCTGCCAGGCTTTTCTCAGGGCATTGCGATAGGCTTTGAGCAGATTGCTGTCTAAAGGGTCCTCCTCGGCCATCGGGTTCACCTCCTGGGCCGGGCATACCTTCTTGGCTGGCCCTCATCGGAAGGGGGCCCGGACGATCTGATCGTCTTCCTCGACCTCTTCTTCTGGATTTTCAGGAACGCCGGGATCGCCCATAGCATGAACCCGCCCAGAAGAATGGCGAATCCCATTGGAAAGAGCAATTTGTAATATCTTTCCGTGGAGCTCAGGGCCGAGACCACGACAAAAGCCGCTCCAATGACCATCAATGCGATCGGAACCCTATCGGATTTAACCAGAACCTTCATTTCAAACCACCCGGGGAAGTGTACCGGAAAGGCCCTGAGTTCTTATTAAAGTTTGTCAACCCGTCCGGGTATCAAAGGAGCATCAGGTCGAAAGCCAGGAGGGTCACAAGGGCGAATATCGTCGACATCCAGAGACCATTCGACAACCTCCCAGATGACATCAGACCGCCCACCAAACCATCGCCTATTGCCTGTATCGCTGCCGCGGCGAAGAAGAGATATTTCATCAGGAGGAAATCAACACTGGTCGGGTCGAAGCCCCCGGGAGCACTGGCTCCGGAGGATCCGCCTGTCTGATAGCTCGCGGATAAATCCTCCATCCTGGGCATGAATGTTGCGAACATGATCCCGATGACCACAAGGAATACCAGGAAAGCGATCCCTATGACGTATGTATACATGGACATCTCGGTCTTTCTGGTCTTCTTCATTATCTGAAGCTCTCTCGTGTCCTTTGCAGCCGCATCGATCACGTTGGAGACGTTGCCGCCCGCACTGGAGGCCTCGTTGATGAGGGTCACTGCCCTCTTCACGAGAGGAGTGCTCACCCTTTCTCCGAACATGTCAAGAGCTTTTGACGCGGAAACACCCCAGGAAACCTGCATGGCCATTTTCTTGATCTCCGGTGTCAATGCCCCGTATTCGCCTCCGGCGGAGGTCTTTATTGCCTCGTGGAGGGTCTGGCCCGCCCTCATGGACTCCGAGATATCCCTGAGGAAATCCGAGAGCCTTTCCTCTATCTTATCAATGCGCTTTCTCTTCCTCACCTCGTAATAGGAGGTGGGGCCGATGAAGAAAATGATGCCTATGAGAAGCTCGCTGTGCCAGCCGATGGATATCTCGTCCTTTATCCACATTCCGGTAACATTCAAGGTCAGGTTTACCGGCATCGGACCTTCCTTCATGTAGAGCCTCTGATCATCCTCGTTGCTTGGATATGAATCCCTGTACTCATCCTTGACCTGGCTGAATGGACCGAAGGGCATGTTCATCACGGAGAGTATAAGGAAAAGGAAGCCGATGGAAAAAGCCACCACATAGATAATGATCTTCTTCCGCTTCTCCGGGTCACCCCCCCTCTTGATCTCGGAATACCCCTTTTCCTCCCTGGACACGATCTGCTTCCGTCCCTTGGGACGCGATCTGACCGGCGGCATCAATCCCGACCTCCCGTATCATAAATCAGGAAACCAAAGACAAACTGAGCGGTTGGTATCAAGGCAAAGATCGTACCCATCAGGAGCGTGTCTCCACCAGACTGCCCCATCATTGCCATTGTGGACATCATGATGATGAGGAAAAGCGGTGCGGCAACCACAACCGTGACGAAACTTTCAGCCATTACACCCAGTGTCTGAAGGTCCTTCTCCTGCTGGAGCCGGTTCTCCTTCAAGAATTGCTCGGATTTTGCCATGAAATACTGCTTGAGGGACCCCCCCGAGCTTGCAGTGGTTATTATTCCCTGAAGAAAGTCCTGGAACTTTTCGGAAGGGGACCGTGCAATTGCCTTCTGGAGAACCTTGAGCAGATCCTTTCCGAAGAAATCAATATCCCTTGCTATCTTCTCGGATTCTATCTTTATCTCTCCGTAGATGTCCTGCATTGCGAGGCCCCTGAATATCGCGGAAGGGGTCACATCGGCGGAGGCCATGGCAGCCATGTAGTTCGTGGCGTATGAGAGGTTCCTGTCAATGTTCTTCTTCCTCTCGCCGATCTTGCTGCTCGGGAGCCATGAGGCTATCATGTAGCTGAAGATCAAAGACAGTGCGGGGACCAGCACCCACAGTAAGAGCTTGAGGGGGAGTTTGGCCCCGATGGTATCGATAATGGTCAGGTTCAGGAAGGTTATCAAGACCAGGCCTGACACAAATGATATCAGCGAGGTCCCGAAGACCCCGGCGTAGAAGGTCTCACCCCGAACCTTCTTGTTGGACCTCTCGAGGATGGATTCAATATCTGGATTCCCCTCTGCCATCTTTCTGCCCATCTTTGAGGCGATCGGGACAGACATCCAGAACCTGTAATAGCCTGATAGGGCCAATCTATGCACCCCCTTCCTGTTTTTGCGTCACAGGAGTACCATTTGCGATACCCCTGAGGTTGCCTCCCTTCTCAGTGTGGGGCGGAAGTGATCTCAAGGTGGAGGGGGGAAGCTTTTCCTTGTGAAGCTCGTTGAAGATATTGAAACCTCTGGAAATATCTATTGTGGGGTTTTCCCTGAGTATCCGCATCACCTTGTCGGAATCCTCGTAATACTCGGCGACAATTGTGCTCACATCAAGGAACTTTCTCACATTGTTCTTGACCATCCAGCTGATGATCTCCGCCCTTCTGTTGAGCTCGGTTACAACCTCATCGCGGGTCATATCCTCCATGTCCATGATCTTCTCGTAAAGGTTGGAATGGCCTCCGAAGACGAAATTATCCCCTGCAGGTTCCCATTTGTAAACCCTGTTGGTGATGATCTCGAGACTGGTCGGTTCGATACCGACGATCTCGACAAGCTCGGTTATTCTCCTGACCCTCATTCCCTTTACCCTCAGCTGATTGTGGATGGCAACAAGGTTCAATGCCTGTATCAGGACCCTGGGGATGGAGATCGGCGGATTCTCCAGTCTGTAGACGATGGATTTTACAGAATCCGCATGCATTGTGGAATATGTGATGTGACCCGTTGCCATTGCTTGGAACATGGTCATGGTCTCCTTGCCCCTGACCTCTCCCACGAGAACGTATTCGGGCCTTTGCCTGAGAGCGGCCCTCAGGAGCTGATACATGTCGATGTCCGTCTCCCTGCCGCCCTCGGCGGAACCCCTCGTAAGACCGGCTATCCAGTTCTCGTGCGGAAGATTGACCTCCCTTGTGTCCTCGATGGAAATTATCTTAGCCGAGGTTGGGATGAATATGGAAATCGCGTTCATGGTGGCGGTCTTTCCGGATGCAGTGCCTCCTGCGAAGATGATGGAATCACCGAACTGGACAGACATCCAGAAGTGTCCCGCCATCTCGGGGGAAAGTGTTCCGAACCTGACGAGGTCGGTGATCGTCAAAGGGTCCTCCTTGAATTTCCTTATTGTAAAACTGGACCCCCTGGTCGTCACCTCCCTGCCGAAAGTGGCATTCAACCTGTGCCCTTCAGGGAGCGTTGCATCCAGGATCGGATTTGCAACGGAAATGCTCTTTCCGGCCCGCTGGGCAAGAGATACAACGAAACCTTCCAGTTCCTCATCGGTCTCGAATTGTATCGTGGTCCTGATGGACCCGAAATCCCTGTGATAGACGAATATCGGTATGGCGGTTCCGTCGCACGATACGTCCTCCACCCCTACATCCATCATTATCGATTCGATCTTCCCGTAACCGATATATTCGCGTCTGATGTAGTAGAGGATCGGGTTTAGGAACTCCTCGTTCACCGGTCCGATAACCTTTGCATAATCCCGGAGCAGAGTTCTGACCTCCATGTCAAGGAATCTCTCCTTCTCCTCGAGCTCCTCGAAGGCTTTCCTGTCATATTTCAGGGATTTGTTGAAGGTCTCGATGATGAAATCGAAGACCTCTTTCTGCTTGGGTGCGAGCTCCGGTTCAATTGGATGGTATATGTATTCACTGGTTTCCGCGTCAAGGAATATCTGAACCTTAACATGCTCGGAGCCAAGGTCGAGTTCTTCCATGAAGTCCATACCCTGGACAAGAGGGTTTATCACCTCTTCCTTTTTCTTTGGAACCTTCAGGACATGGACTTCCCGCGCCTTCTTCTTGAAGAGGTCCCTGAAGGAGTCCGTGATCTTCTTGATATCAAAACCCTTTGCATCCGCGGGACCGCTTTCCTCGCCTTTGTCGCCGGGGCCCTTCTCCCCTTCGACGTCCTCTCCCTGTTCTTCTTCCCGTGACGGATCCGAAGCCTTGCCCTCTTCCGGTCCGGAAGCGGAGGGGGGCAGAGGTAGAACAGTCGGTCCCGGGGCAGATCCGTGATGTGTATCACCGTTTCTGGAGGGATTATCCTTTATGATCGATCCGGAGGATCGGGCCTGCCCGGTAACACCCGGCGGAAGGGGAGGTGGTGGTATCCCACCCTGCGACGGTGGAATATCTTTCACCGGTGAGTCCCCCTTTCTCGCCGGCGGGGTTTCCTTTCTTTCAGGACCTGTCAATATACATCCCCTCGACAGATTTGTTCTCCTTTTAAATACATTTTGAATGGTGTTATAT
>Ga0272444_10002319_pt1 | contig 17644 bp, 13 predicted proteins | sample SSMForm13_FD_201033 | JGI IMG/M metagenome (GOLD analysis project Ga0272444, IMG submission 201033) | Marine sediment archaeal communities from Little Sippewissett salt marsh, Falmouth, MA, United States - SSM-Form-13 | ecosystem: Environmental > Aquatic > Marine > Wetlands > Sediment ... | reverse complement strand
GAGAACGGCTATTACGACATCCTCAAGACCAAGCTGACGGTGAACGAGATGGACCCCAAGGACCGTCAGGGGTTCGTGGACGCCGTCAAACCCGTGTGGCAGTACTACGTGGACCAGGGCGACTTCAGCTGGGACGATATCAATCGCGCCCTGAAGATCGCGGCACAATAGCCCGTGTCCGAGGGCCGGGGGCCGCAGGGCTCCCGGCCCCGGAAACCGAGCGGAGACGCAATGCGCCGGCTCATCGCCTTTGAAGAATGGCTCAACCGCGTCCTGGAAGGCGTGGTCACCCTGTTTTTCTTCGCCATTTTGGGGCTGACCGTGATGCTGGTGGTGCTGCGCTACGGCTTCAATTCATCCATCATCTGGGGCAGCGAGGCCATGAACTACCTGTTCATCTATACCACGGCACTGGGCGCGGCCGTCTCGGTGAGCAGGGGCACGCACATCCGCATCAGCTGCGTGTTGGAACTGGCCCACGGCAAGTTGCGCACCGTGCTGGACTTCATCGTCTTTGGGCTTATCGGCGTCGTCAACGGCGTGCTCGGCGTCTATAGCCTGCCCTGGATCTCGGCCGTGGGGTCCTTCGAGTCGCCGGTCATGCGCATCCCCATGGGCGTGGTGCATTCGGCCGTTCCCATCGGCTGCGGCCTGGCCGTGCTGTACTGCCTGCTGCGGATGATCCGCATCGTTTCCGGCCATCACGTCCAGGAGGGCGCGGCATGCTGATACTGCTTGTCAGCCTGGCCGTCTGCCTCCTGCTGGGAGTGCCCATCGCCTATTCCCTGGGCATGTCCGGCTTCCTGTATTTCCTCGTCGTCCACCCGGGGCTGCTCATGATCCTGCCCCAGCGCCTGGCCGCTGGCATGGACTCCTACGCCATGATCGCCCTGCCGCTGTTCATCGTCATGGGCCTGCTCATGAATTCCGGCGGGTTCACCTCGCGGCTCATCGATTTCAGCATGCTGTTCGTGGGGCGCTTCCGGGGGGGGCTCGGCGCGGTGAACGTCCTGGCGAGCATGATTTTCGGGGGCATTTCAGGTTCCTCGGTCTCGGATACGGCCTCGGTGGGGGCCGTGCTTATCCCCGAGATGGTCAAGAAGGGCTATACGCCCCAGTTTTCGTGCGGGGTCACCGTGGCCTCGTCGACCATGGGCATGATCATTCCGCCATCCGTGCCCATGATCATCTACGCCCTGGTCTCGGAGGAGTCCGTGGGCAGGCTGTTCATGGGCAGCCTTATTCCAGGGGTCATGATCGGGGTGCTCATGATGGTCATCACCCTGGGGGTCTCGCACCTGCGCCGGTATCCCAAGGAGGAGATCACCCTGACCCACGCCCAGAAGATGCGGCGCGTGCAGCAGTCCGTGCTGGCCCTGATCATGCCCGTGTTCGTGGTCGGGTCCGTGGTCTTCGGCGTGGCCACGGCCACGGAATCGGCGGGTATCGGGGCCATGTATGCCTTGCTTATCGGGGCCTTCGTCATCCGCCAGCTCAAGCTCAAGGACATACCCGGGCTCATGCGCAGCGCCATCATGACCAGCGCCAACGTCATGATCATCATCGCCCTGTCCCAGCTCTACATCTGGATTTTGGCCCTGGAGCGCGTGCCCCAGGAACTGGCCGTGTTCGTCAGTTCCATGGACCTGTCCCCGATAGTCATGATCCTGGTGCTGGACGTGATCATCATCATCACGGGCACCTTCGTGGACGTCAGCCCGGCCATCCTGTTGCTCACCCCCGTCTTTCTCCCGGCCGCCAAGGCCGTGGGCGTGGACGGCATCCAGTTCGGGGTGATCCTTATTTCCGGCCTGGCCATCGGTCTGGTCACGCCGCCGGTGGGCATGTGCCTCAACGTGGCCTCGGCCATCAGCCGCATGGGCATCGGGGCCATCTTCGTGGCGGCCTTGCCTTTTCTGTTGGCCAATTTCATCGTCCTGCTGCTCATTACCCTGATCCCGGAGCTCACGCTCTGGCTTCCGTCCTTTTTTTATTAATTCAAAGCATTCAAGGAGAGTTCCATGGAAGTTCGTTACTCCGTCCATCCCGAGCACGCCAAGGGTATGGACACCGACGCATTGCGCAGTCATTTCCTCATCGGGGACCTGTTCGCTGGGCCCGGCGCCAAGCTGGTTTATTCGTTCTACGACCGCCTCATCGTGGGAGGGGCCTGTCCCAAGACCCCGGTGGCCCTGGAGGCCGATCCCAGCGTCATCGGGGCGGATTTTCTGCTCCAGCGCCGCGAGATGGGCGTCATCAACATCGGCGGTCCCGGCAGCGTGACCGTGGACGGCACCAAGTACACCATGGCCCGGCGCGACGGCCTGTATGTCGGCCTGGGCAGCCGCGACGTGGTCCTGGACAGCGACGACGCCGCCGATCCTGCCTGTTTCTACATGCTCAGCGCGCCGGCCCACCGCGAGTTCCCCGTCACGCACATCAGCTTTGCCGACGCCGAGCCCGTGACCCTGGGCGAGGACGTGAACAGCAACAAGCGCACCATCCGCAAGTACATCCATCCCGACGGCGTCAAGAGTTGCCAGCTGGTCATGGGCATGACCACCCTGGAGCCCGGCTCCATCTGGAACACCATGCCCCCGCACTCGCACCGCCGCCGCATGGAGGCGTACATCTACTTCGACATCGCCCCCGGGCAGGTGGTCTTCCATTTCATGGGCCAGGCCGACGAGACCCGGCATCTGGTGGTGCGTGAAAAGCAGGTCGTGTTGTCGCCCAGTTGGTCCATCCACGCCGGCGCGGGCACCGGGGACTACACCTTCATCTGGGGCATGGCCGGCGAGAACCAAGCCTTCACGGACATGGACCATATCGACATGGCCGACCTGAAGTAGGAGGGCGTCATGACACTCGACATGTTCAAGCTCGACGGCAAGGTCGCCATCGTCACCGGCTGCAACCGTGGCCTGGGCGCGGCCCTGGCCCTGGGCCTGGCCGAGGCCGGGGCCGACGTGGCCGGGGTCTACCATTCCACGGCCGCGGGCGTGGGCGGGAAGATCGAGGCCCTGGGCCGCCGCTTCGTCGGCATCCAGGCCGACCTGGGCGATCCGTCGTGCGCGGCGGGCATCGTGGACAAGACCGTGGCCGAATTGGGCCGGGTGGACATCCTGGTCAACAACGCGGGCATCATCCGCCGCGAACCGGCCCTGGAATTCTCGGAGGCCAACTGGGACGACGTCATGAATGTCAACCTGAAGAGCCTGTTTTTCCTGACCCAGGCCGCGGCCAAACGCTTCACGGAGCAGGGCGGCGGGGGCAAGGTCGTGCACGTGGCCTCCATGCTCTCCTTCCAGGGGGGCATCAACGTCAGTTCCTACACCGCGTCCAAGAGCGCGGTCATGGGGCTGACTCGGCTCATGGCCAACGAATGGGCCGGGCAGGGCATCAACGTCAACGCCATTGCCCCGGGCTACATGGCCACGGACAATACCGCCGCCCTGCGCGCCGACGAGACGCGCAACCGGCAGATCCTGGAGCGTATCCCGGCCGGGCGCTGGGGAGAGCCCGACGACCTCAAGGGGTGCGTGGTTTTCCTGGCCTCCAAGGCCTCGGACTACGTCAACGGGTACACAATCGCCGTTGACGGAGGATGGCTGGCCCGGTAACCAAGTGCGTCGCACCTTCAGCCGCATTGCCGAGCAAAGAACAGATTATGAGCGTACAGACCCTCGACCGAGCCTTTGACATCCTTGAGTTGCTGTCCCGGGAGCGCCACGGCCTGACCCTGACCGAGATATCCAACAGGGTCGGGCTGAACAAGAGCACCGTGCACAGGATTCTGGCCTCGCTCAGGGAGCGGGGCTACGTGGAAAAGTACGAGGACGGCAAGACCTACCGCCTGGGGCTGGAGTTCATCGAACTGTCCAGCCTCTACCTGAACAGCCTGGAGCTCAAGACCGAGGCCCAGCCCATCCTGAACCGGCTGTCCAGGCAGACGGACCAGACCGCGTTCATGGCCATCATGCAGGACCGCGACGTGGTCTACATCGACAAGATCGAGACCTTCCACAGCCTGCGCCGCTACAAGATCATCGGCCAACGGCGACCCCTGCACACCACGTCGTTGGGCAAGGCCCTGCTCAGCGGGCTCTCGGACCTGGAGATATCCCGCCTGTACGATGGCCACGAGTTCGAGCGCCTGACCGAGAACACCATCGACAACCTGCCCGCGCTGCTCAAGGAGGTCGAACTGACCCGCAAGCGCGGCTGGGCCTTTGACGACCATGAGAACGAGGTGGGCACCATCTGCGTGGGCGCGCCGGTCTACGACTACCGCAACATGGTCATCGCGGCGGTGAGCATCGCCTGGGAGGCTGACGCCCACCCCGGCGTGGACGTCAAGCAGTTGGCCGGGGCCGTGGTGGAGGCGGCGCAGGAAATTTCGCGCCGCATGGGCTACCGTTGGAATATCGGGGGCTCCGGCTCCGCAACGCCCTGACCGGGAGGCGTGATGAACGAATTGCTGCGCCGCATGGGCGGCCTGGGCGTCATGCCCGTCATCTCCCTGCCCCGCGCCGGGATGGCCGAACCATTGGCCGAGGCCCTGGCGCGCGGCGGCCTGCCCGCGGCTGAGATCGGGCTGCGCACCGAGGCCGCCGTGGAGGGCATCGCCCGCATGCGCAAGGCCGGGCCGGACATGCTTGTGGGCGCGGGCACCGTGCTCACTTTGGATCAGGCCCAAGCCTGCCTGGACGCCGGGGCTCGGTTCATCGTGGCGCCCGGTTACGACGACGCCCTGGTGGATTTCTGCCTGGAGCGCGGCGTGCCGGTCATTCCCGGCATCTGCACGGCCTCGGAGTTGACCCGGGCCGTGAACAAGGGGCTGGCCGCCGTGAAGTTCTTCCCGGCCGAGGCCATGGGCGGATTGAAGACGCTCAAGGCCCTGGCCGGTCCATTCGCCGACGTGTTGTTCATGCCCACGGGCGGGGTCAATCCCGGCAACATGGCCGATTATTTGGCCTGGGAGCGCATCCTGACCGTGGGAGGCACCTGGCTGGCGAAAAAAGACGTCCTGGAGCGCGGCGACTTCGACGAGATCGCCCGCCTGGCCCGCGAGGCCATGGACATCGTGGCTCCATTCCGGCCTTGACCGGCATTCGCCAATCGGAAAACAAGAAAGGGGAGCGGCCTGGGCCGTTCCCCTTTTTCGTCGTGGTGCGCCAGCCAGGATTCGAACCCGGGACCGTCGGCTTAGAAGGCCGATGCTCTATCCACCTGAGCTACTGGCGCCCTGTCCGGATGGTCATCCGGGAAGGAAGTGAGAAGTAAACCATGGGCCCTGGGGGGTCAAGGGCGCGGGGGCTTTGGGGCGGTGCGGGGCGCGGTCGCATGGGCCCTGGCAGGGCCCGAATTTTTATCCTTGAATCGCCGTGCCCTTGTGATTAAAATAGTAAGGCTCGAAGGGAACTGCCTTTCCCTTTTCCTGGCTTTGGCCGTCCTTGCATTGGAGACCAGCATGAAATTCAAGGTCCTTGGTTGCTCCGGTTCCCGCGTCCCAGGCTACTACACCACTTCCTACCTCGTGGACGACCATATTCTCGTGGACGGCGGCTCCGTGGTGGGTTGCCTGGACCTGGACGACCAGGCCGAGATCACGGACGTGCTCATCTCCCACGCCAACCTGGACCATACCAAGGACATTCCGTTTCTGGCCGACAACCTGCTGGCCACGAACATGAACAAGCCCGAGCCCGTGCGCCTGCGCTCGCTGCCCAGGGTCCTGGACAGCCTGCGCGAGCATATCTTCAACGACGATGTCTGGCCGGACTTCACCAGCCTGCCCAGCCCCGAGCGTCCGGTCCTGGCCCTGGAGCCCCTGGAGATCGGGCAGGCCGTGCGCCTGGGCCGCTATAACGTGCAGCCCTTTTTCGTGGATCATTCCATCTGTTCCTGCGGTTTCGCCATCTATGCCGACGATCCGGCCGAGCATGTGGTCATCACCGGCGACACGGGCCTGGACGGCGGCTGGACCGATTTTCTCAACGACCTGCCGTTCAAGGTGGAAAACCTGGTGGTGGAGGCCTCGTTCCCCAACGAACTGGAGGAACTGGCCCGGGCCTCCAAGCACATGACCCCCAAGCTGCTGGCCCGCAAGCTGGCCAAGCTCAAGGACATGCCCACGCCCTTCATCACCCACATCAAGGCCCCCTACACCGTGACCATCCAGCGCCAGTTGCGCGACGCCCTGGCCGACTATCCCTATTACCTGCTGAACAAGGGTGACCGTCTCGTCTTCTAGAGCCAAGGCCTGGGCCGAAATCTGGTCCCAGTTGGAGGCCCGGGGCCAGTTCCGCATGGATCTGTCCCTGGACCGCATCGAACGGGTCCTGGACAACATGGGACGGGTGCGTCCTGCCACGGCCCTGGTCCAGGTCTGCGGCACCAACGGCAAGGGCTCCACGGCGGGCTATCTGGCCGCCCTGGCCAAGGCCCATGGCCTGCGAGTGGGGCTGTTCCTGTCGCCGCATCTGGTGTCCATGCGCGAGCGGGTGCGCGTGGACGGGGCCCGCCTGCACCGCAAGGACTGGATGGACCTGTCCAAGCGGGTCATGGCCGTGCGCGGCAGCACGGAGTTGACCTATTTCGAGTTCGTCACGGCCCTGGCCGTGCTGGCATTCGAGCGGGCCGCTGTGGACCTGGCCGTCATGGAGACGGGTCTGGGCGGCACCTACGACGCCGTGACCGCCATTGCCAAGGCGGCCGGCGACCTGGTCCTGTACACGCCCATCGCCCTGGACCACCAGGAGCACCTGGGCCCGGACGTGGCCTCCATCGCCCGGGACAAGGCCGGCGCCGTGTCACCCGGCGGCATTGCCTTGTCCGGCCCCCAGTCTTCCGAGGCCGCGGGGGCCCTGACCGAGACCATCGGCAGGGCTGGCGGTTTCCTGGATTGGGCCGGAGCCCTTCCCGAAGCCCTGGCCGACGCGCCCAAGGCCGCCCTGGGTCCGCACCAGCGGGACAATTTCGCCCTGGCCTGGACCGCCTGGAAGCGCCTCTGCCCCCGCCTGCATCTCGTCCCGTCCCTGGAGGCCGGGGCCAAAGTGCTGGCCGAAACGCAGTTCACGGGCCGCATGCAGGTCGTTCCGGGAGAGCCGGGCCGTCGGCCCGACGTGGTTCTGGACGGGGGGCACAATCCCCACGGCATGGCCGCCTTGCACAGGGCCCTGGACGCCGAGGGCCTGCGCCCGGCCGCCGTTGTCTTCGCCTGCCTGGACGACAAGGACCTGGACGAGATCGCCCCCCTGGCGCTGGGCATGACCGACGGCCCGGTCTTCACGCCCGGCCTGCCCGGCCTGTCCAGGGCTCGTCCGGCCGAAGAACTGGCCGCCGCCCTGGGGCCCTGTGCCCGGGCCGCGGCCAACCCGGCAGAGGCCCTGGACGCCGCCATGGGGGTCGCGCTGGACGCGGGCGGGCCGGTGCTGGTCTGCGGATCCCTGTATCTGCTGGCGGCCTGCTACGCCCTGCATCCGTCCTGGATGGCCGAGCCCCCGGACTTCAGGCTGCCCCCGGAGCCCTGATCCGCCCGCCGCGCCCCTTGCCTGTCCGGCACGATTGCGGCTACAGTCCCGCTTCCGGCCGCGAACAGGCCGGAACCACGCCACTTTGACCAGAGGACCGCGACCATGAGCAATCTCTTTCGCCACCTGCCGTCCGTGGACCGCATCCTGGCCGCCATGGAGGGCGACCCCGCCCTGGAGGCCATGCCCCGGCCCCTGCTCAAGGACTTGGTGGGCCGTTTCCTGGACCGGGTCCGCGAGGACATCAAGGCGGGCCGCCTGGACTCGCCCGGGGCCGTGGGCCTCGATGCCCTGGCCCCGTCTCTGCGGATTTTCCTGGCCGCCGAGGGCAGGCCGCGTTTCCGCCGCGTGCTCAACGCCACGGGCGTGGTCATTCATACCAACCTGGGCCGCTCCATCCTGGCCCCCGAGGCCATGCACGCCGTGGCCGACGCCTGCGCCCATTATTCCAACCTGGAATTCGACCTGGACACGGGCAAGCGCGGCAGCCGCTACAGCCACGTGGAGCAGATCCTGTGCGACCTGACCGGGGCCGAGGCCGCCCTGGTGGTGAACAACAACGCCGCGGCCGTGCTCCTGGTCCTGAACACCCTGGCCCAGGGTAGGGAAGTGGTGGTTTCGCGGGGGCAACTGGTTGAGATCGGCGGCTCCTTCCGCATTCCCGACGTCATGGCCCGGTCCGGGGCCGTGCTGCGCGAGGTGGGGGCCACCAACCGCACCCACGGGCACGACTACGAGCAGGCCGTCAACGAGAACACGGCCGCGCTCATGAAGGTCCATTCCTCCAATTTCCGGGTCGTGGGCTTCACCAAGGAGGTGGAGACGGCCGACTTGGCCGACCTGGCCCACCGGTTCGGGCTGCCGGCCATCGAGGACCTGGGCAGCGGCAACTTCCACGATTTCGGCATCACGGGCCTGTGGGGCGAACCCACGGTGCAGCAGACCGTGGCCGCGGGCATGGACGTCATCAGCTTCAGCGGCGACAAGGTCCTTGGCGGCCCCCAGGCGGGCATCATCGTGGGCCGGACCGAATTTGTCGAGCGCATCAAGAAAAATCCCATGAACCGCGCCCTGCGCATCGACAAGATGACCCTGGCCGCCCTGGAGGCCACCTTGCGCCTGTATCTGGACCCGGCCATGGCCGCGTCCCGGGTGCCCACCCTGCGCATGATCCTGGCCGGGTCCGACGAGCTCAGGCGCCGGGCCGGGAACCTGCGCCGCAGGCTGGCCAAGGCCCTGGGCGGCAAGGCCGATATTTCCCTGGTGCCCGGCATGTCCCGGGTGGGCGGCGGTTCCTTTCCCGAGCGCGACCTGCCCACCACCCTGGTGGCCGTGCGCCCGCCCCAGGGCCCGGCGGGCATCTCGGCCGAGGCCCTCAAGACGGCCCTGCTGCACACGGACCCGCCCCTGGTGGGACGTCTGGAGGAGGACGCCTTCTGTCTGGACCCGCGCACCCTGGAGGACTCGGAATTTCCCTTGGTGGCGGCCGCCCTGGACGCGGCCCTTGCAAGCGCCGGAAACGGCATTACCTAGATCGAATCCCCGGCACGCACCCGCGCGCCGCGCGCATCCCAAAGGAGACGGAACGTGGCAGGCAAGGACCTGGATTTCAATTCCCGCAACTGCTGGGACGTCTACAAGAGCAAAAAGGACCGCAAGGCCATCGACGACGTGGCCGCCCGGTACCTGGATTTCATCTCCACCTGCAAGACCGAGCGCCAGTGCGTGGCCCGCATCCTGAAACTGGCCGCCAAGGCCGGTTTCAAGGAGTCCGCCAACGGCGAGGATTTCAAGGGGGCCAAGGTCATGCGCGCCATGCGCGGCAAGACCCTGCTCCTGGCCCGCAAGGGCAAGCGGCCGCTGTCCGACGGGGTGCGCCTGCTGGGGGCCCACGTGGACTCCCCGCGCCTGGACTTCAAGCAGCACCCCTTCTACGCCGATTGCGGCCTGGGCATGGCCAAGACCCACTATTACGGCGGCATCCGCAAGCACCAGTGGCTGGCCCGGCCCCTGGCCCTGCACGGGGTGGTGGCCACCAAGGACGGCTCCGTGGTGGAGGTGTCCATCGGCGAGGATCCGGGCGATCCGGTCTTCACCGTGCAAGACCTGTTGCCCCACCTGGCCTCCCAGCAGATGGAGAAGAAGCTCTCCAAGGCCTTCGACGCCGAGAAGCTGAACGTCGTGGTGGGCCATGCCCCGGACCTGGAGTCCGCGCCCAAGAAGCGCAAGGCCGGGCTGCGCATCGAGGACAAGCACGTCAAGACCACTCTGCTGAACATCCTTCACGAGCGGTACGGCATCGTGGAGGAGGACTTCTTCAGCGCCGAGATGGAGGTGGTGCCCGCGGGCGCGGCCCGCGAGGTGGGCCTGGACCGCGCCCTCATGGGCGGCTACGGCCACGACGACCGCCTGTGCGTGTTCGCGGCCCTGGAGGCCATGCTCACGGCCCCGGCCCCGGAGCACTGCCAATTGGCCATCTTCTGGGACAAGGAGGAGATCGGCTCCGAGGGCTCCACAGGGGCCAAGTCGCGGTTCACGGAGTACTGCCTGGAAGACCTCATCCTGGCCTGGTCGCCCAAGGCCCGGCCGTCGCAGGTGTGGCTCAACTCCAAGGCCATTTCCGGCGACGTGCACCCGGCCATGGACCCGGACTACAAGGCCATGCACGAGGAACTCAACGCCGCGTTGCTGGGCCATGGCCCGGTCATGTGCAAGTTCACGGGCCATCGGGGCAAGGTGGCCGCCAACGACGCCCACGCCGAATACGTGGGCTGGATGCGCGGCGTATTGGGCAAGGCCGGGGTGCCCTGGCAGATGGCCGAACTGGGCAAGGTGGATCGCGGCGGCGGCGGCACCGTGGCCAAGTACCTGGCCGAGTACGGCCTGGACATCGTCGACATGGGGCCGTCCGTGCTCTCCATGCACAGTCCTTTCGAGATCGCCAGCAAGGTGGACTTGTATGCCACCATGCTCGCCTATAAGGCGTTCATCGGCAGCTAGGGCGACGCAGGTTTGAGGAATGCCGTGGCGAGGCATTCATCGGCAATTCTAAAATTCATAAGAACACCTCGTGTTTTTATGACAACGATGAGGACGCGCGAATGCCGGTCATCATGGGCACAGCCGGACATATCGACCACGGCAAGACCACCCTGGTGAAGGCCCTCACCGGCATCGACTGCGATCGCCTGGTGGAGGAGAAGAAGCGCGGCATCACCATCGAGCTGGGCTTCGCCTTCTACGACCTTCCTCAAGGCGAACGCCTGGGCATCGTGGACATGCCCGGCCACGAGCGCTTCGTGAAGAATATGGTCGCGGGCGCGGCCGGCATCGACTTCGTGCTCCTGGTGGTGGCCGCGGACGAAGGCGTCATGCCCCAGACCCGCGAGCATCTGGAAATCTGCACCCTGCTGGGCGTGGACCAGGGCCTGGTGGCCCTGACCAAGGCCGACATGGTGGACGAGGAACTGCTGGAACTGGCCCGGGAGGACGTGTCCGACTTTCTGGGCGGCACCTTCCTGGAGGACGCTCCGGTCATCCCGGTCTCGGCGCACACCGGCCAAGGGCTCGCCGACGTGGCCTCGGCCATCGCCTCCCTGGTGGACTCGCTGCCCGTCCGGCGGCGCACGGACCTGTTCCGCCTGCCCATCGACCGCGTCTTCACCATGCGCGGCCACGGCACCGTGGTCACCGGAACCATGGTTTCGGGGTCCGTGTCCCTGGGCGAGGCCGTGACGCTCTATCCGTCGGGGACGGCCACCAAGGTGCGCGGGCTGCAATCCCACGGCGAGCAGGTGGAGACCGCCCCGGCGGGCCGCCGCACGGCCGTGAACCTGCACGGCCTGGAGGTGGAGGACGTGGCCCGGGGCGAGGTCCTGGCCCGGCCGGGCAGCCTGTTCCCCTCCAAGGTCTGGGACGTGGAGCTGACCTACCTGTCCTCGGCGCACCGGGACCTCAAGCACCGCAAGGAAGTCCATTTCCACCACGGCACCCGCGAGCAGATGGCCAAGGTCTATCTGCTGGACCGCGATGCCCTGGCCCCGGGCGACACTGCGCGTTGCCAGGTGCGTTTCGCCGAGCCCATGGCCGGGGTCTGGGGCGACCGGGTGGTGGTGCGCTCGTTCTCGCCGCTTCGGACCATCGCGGGCGGCAGGCTCATCAACCCCATGGGCCGCAAGCTCAAGCGCATGACGGCCGACACGGCCCGCCTGCTGGCCGACCTGGCCGAGGGCGACGCCGACGCCCGCGTCCTGGCCCAGCTCTGGCTGGCCGGTCCCGTGGGGCTGTCGTTCGCCGAACTGCTGGCCCTGACCGGCGAGGAGACCAAGACCCTGGACAAGCTCATCCAGACGTTGTCCAGCCAGGGCAAGGCCCTGCTGTACGACAAGGAGCAGCGGCGCTACGTGTCCGGCGAACTGGCCGAGGGCCTCATGGACTCGGCCGCGGCGCATCTCAAGGCCTTCCACGAGGCCGAGCCCATGCGGCCGGGCCTGACGCGCGGCGAACTGGCATCGGCCTGGGGCAAGAGGCTGCCAGACAAGCTGCTGCACATGCTCATTGAGCGCATGTGCAAGCAGGGGGTCATGGAGGCCGAGGCCGAGGTCCTGCGTCTGGCCGGTCACGAGGTGTCCCTGGCCACGGACCAGGAGGCCCTGCGGGACGGCCTGCTCAAGGCCTACCGCGACGGCGGCGCGACTCCGCCCAACTTGAAGGACGTGCTGGCCGACCTGGGCATCGGCCAGAAGGCCGCCGCCCCCGTGCTCAAGCTGCTCCAGGAGCAGGGGGAGCTGGTCAAGATCGGCCTGGACAAGGCCGGGCTGGACATGTTCTACGCCACCCGAGCCATGGAGCGCATCAAGGACCGGGTGGCCGGGTTCCTGACCGACAACGCCGAGATGAGCGCCCCCCAGTTCAAGGACCTGACCGGGCTCTCGCGCAAGTACGCCATCCCGGTGATGGAATACCTGGACAAGGAAAAGTTCACCGTGCGCGTGGGCGACGTGCGCGTCTTGCGCAAGCGCTGACGCGGTCTGCGGGGCGGCTTGATTTCGCCAGTCGGGGCGGGTAGTCCGGGGGACGGTGCGGCCGTGAAAAAGGCGGGTCCCGAAGGACCCGCCGGATAGCTGGGGTGGATGAGGAGACTTGAACTCCCGGCCACCTGGGCCACAACCAGGTGCTCTGCCAACTGAGCTACATCCACCATGTCGAAGGACGATTCATCTACACATTGTGCGGGGCGCGGTCAAGGGCCGAGTCCCCGGAGGAATGACATAACATGGACAGCCTGGTCATAGAAGGCGGGCAACGCCTGGAGGGGCGCATCCCCATCAGCGGCTCCAAGAACGCGGCCCTGCCCATCTTGCTGGCCGCGCCCCTGGTGGACGGTCAGATCATCTATCAGCGCGTGCCCGAGCTCATGGACATCCGCACTACCACAAAGCTGCTCTCATTGCTGGGTTGCGAGGTGGAGCAGGAGGGCAAGGAAGTGCGCGTCACGCCGGGCAACCTCACCCCCGAGGCCCCCTATGAGCTGGTCAGAACCATGCGCGCCTCGGTGCTCTGCCTGGGGCCGCTGCTGGCCCGGCTGGGCGAGGCCAGCGTGGCCCTGCCCGGCGGCTGTGCCATCGGGGCCCGGCCCGTGGACCTGCACCTCAAGGCCCTGGAGCGCATGGGGGCCGAATTCGAACTGGAGGGCGGCTATATCCGGGGGCGCTGCAAGCGCCTCAAGGGGGCGCGCATCCAGTTCGACATGCCCACCGTGGGCGGCACCGAGAACCTGCTCATGGCCGCGGCCACGGCCGAGGGCGAGACCGTGCTGGAGAACGCCGCACGCGAGCCCGAGGTGGTGGACCTGGCCAATTTTCTGAATTTCTGCGGGGCCCAGATCTCGGGCCACGGCACGGCGGTGATCCGCATCCACGGCGTGAATTCCCTGTCCGGTTGCCGCTACCGCATCATGCCCGACCGCATCGAGGCCGGCACCTACATGTGCGCAGCGGCCATCACCCGGGGCGACGTCAAACTGCGTGACTGCCCCATGTACGAGATGGAGGCCATCGTGGCCAAGCTCTCGGACATGGGCGTGGCCTTTGAGCAGGACGGCGACGACGTGCGCGTCTGGGTGCCCGGCGACCTGAACTGCGTGGACGTGCGCACCCAGCCTTTCCCGGGTTTCCCCACGGACATGCAGGCCCAGGTCATGGCCCTCATGTGCCGGTCCGAGGGCATGGGCGTCATCGAGGAGACCATTTTCGAGAATCGTTTCATGCACGTGCTGGAACTGGCCCGCATGGGGGCGCACATCACCCTGACGGGCCGTTCGGCCATGGTGCGCGGCGTGGAGCGCCTGGTGGGCGCTCCGGTCATGGCCTCGGATCTGCGGGCCAGTGCCTCTCTGGTCGTCGCCGGGCTGGTCGCCGACAAGACCACCACGGTGCAGCGCATCTACCACCTGGACCGGGGCTACGAGGTCATGGAGGAGAAGCTCCAGGCCGTGGGCGCGCGCATCAGGCGGGTCAGGGAGCAATAGCCCGGCCGCGCCGGGCGTTGCGGGACCATGCCGGGCCGGGGCCGCGAGGAAACCTTCCGCAGCCTTGCGCCGGGCCTGACGCCCTGGCAATGGTGGCTGGGGGCCTATGCCCTTGGCCTGCTGACCGCCGCACATTTCCTGCCCTGCATCGTGGGTCTGGCGCTGCTGGCCGTGCTTGCCTGGCCGCGCCTGTCCGGCGCTCCCTTTCGGGACGCCTTTCTCGCCTGTTTCCTGCTCGGCTGGGCCGTGGGCGCTGTCACGGCGCCCGGACCCGCGCCGGACCCGCCCCAATGGATGGCCCAGCGCCGGGTGGCCGACGTCTCCGGCGTCGTCCGTGCCGTGGATTCCCGTCCCGGCGGCCGTCTCCGTCTTGTCCTCGATGACCTGACCTGGCGGCTGGACCACGCCCGGGGTGCATTGGACGGGGCCCTGGCCCTGACCTGGGTGGACCTCGATGTATCTTCGGAGCCGGGGCCCGCGCCGGGGCAGGCCGTGACCTTCCGGGGCCGGGTCAAGCCCGTGCGCGGGTTCGTCAATTTCGATGCCTGGAACAGCCGGGACTGGTGGGCGCGCCGGGGCGTACGCTGGCGGGCCTGGGCCGGGCCTGGCGACGCCGTGGAACTGGCAGGTAAGGTGTCCTGGCCTTGGAGAGTCCGGGCCGCTCTGCGCCGGGCCGTGACGGAGAATGCCCCGCAGGGGCAGGGCAGGGCCCTGGTTTTGGCCCTGGCCCTGGGCGACCGCTCCCAACTGGACCCGGCTGTCGTGGACCTGTTCCGGCGCGCCGGGCTGGCCCACAGCCTGGCCCTGTCCGGCCTGCACCTGGGCATGGTGGTTTCGCTGGGGTATGTCCTGGCCTGGCTGGCCGGGCGCCTGCGGCCGGGAATCTATTTGCGCCTGCCACGGCCCAGGCTGGCGGTGATCCTGGCCGCGCCCCTGGCCGGGGCCTATGTCTGGCTGGGCGGGGCCACGCCCAGCCTGGTCCGTGCGGCCGTCATGTTCGCCTGCTTCGGCTGGCTGCTGCTGCGCGGCCGCGAGCGCGTCCTGGTGGACGGCCTGTTCGCAGCCCTGGCCCTGATCCTGGTCATGTCGCCGGGCTCGGTGCACGATATCCGGCTCCAGTTTTCGGCCCTGGCCGTGGGCGGCATGGCCTGGGGCCTGCCCCCGGCCTGGCGCTGGCTCCGGTGTCGCCTGCCCGGCCCTGGCTGGCGGCGTCCGTTGCGGGCCCTGCTTCTGGTCCAGGCCACCACCGTCATCGCCAACCTGGCCCTGTTGCCCCTGACGGCCCAGGCCTTCGGCCGCCTGCCCCTGAACATCCTGGCCAACGTGGTCTGGCTGCCCGTGCTGGCCGTGGCGATCATGCCCCTGTCCCTGGCGGGCATGGTCCTGGGTGCAATGCCCGCATTGGCCTGGCTGGGGCAGGGGCTGTTCTGGCCGGCGGCGTCCCTGGCCGGGTGGTTCGTGCGGGCGCTGGCTTGGCTGGACGCGGCGGGCGGCCTGCCCGAGACCGTGATCCTGCGGCCCGGCTGGACCGGCTCGGCGGGCTGGTATGCCGCGGCCGCCGGCCTGCTGCTGTGGTTCACGCCCGGGGTGCGGGATCGCTCCCGGCGGCAGGCCGCCATCCTTGTCCTGGCGGGGTTGTCCCTGCTGGCCGTTCCCGGGGTGGTCCGGGCCGTGGACCAGGCCCGCGACCGGGTCCGGCTGACCGTGCTGGACACGGGCCAGAGCCAGGCCGTGCTGGTGGAGGGGCCGGGCGGGGTCCGCGCCCTGCTGGACGGCGGCGGGGGCTGGACCGACGATTTCGACATGGGCCGGGCCGTGACCACGCCCGCGGTCACGGCGCTCAGGCCGCCGCGCCTGGAGTGGGCCTGCATGAGCCATCCGGACCGGGATCACGCCCAGGGGCTGGCCGACGTGGCCGGGCATTTCGCTCTGGACCGGTTCGGGTACAACGGGCAGTGGCCCGGGGCGGGCATCGCCGGGCGGGTGCCGGGATTGCTGGCCGCAAGGGGCGTGCCTGTTTCGGCCCTTGCGGCCGGGGACGTCCTGTATCTGGGACCGGAAGGGGGGCCCGGCCTGGAACTGCAGGTGCTGCATCCGCCCGAAGGCTATGCCCCGGCCGAGGACAACGACGATTCCCTGGTCCTGCGCCTGGTCTGGCGGGGCCGTGGACTGGCACTGATTCCGGGCGACGTGGAGGCCCCTGGCCTGCGCGTGCTGCTCGGGACCGCCCGGGAGCGGGGCGCGGACCTGTCCGCCCATGTGCTGATCCTGCCGCACCACGGCAGCCGGTCCAGCCTGTGCCCGGACCTGTACGCCCTGGTGCGGCCGTCGTTGGCCGTGGCTGCGGCCGGGCTCCTCAATCCCTTCAGCCATCCGCATCCGGACGTGACGGCGGCCATGGAGGGCATGGGCGTGCCGGTGCTGGTCACGGGCCATGTGGGAGCCGTGGAAGTGACCTGGGACGATCCCGACTCCCCACCTACGGTGCGCACGGCCGGGCAATAAAAAAGGCCCGCCGGGCAAACGCCTGACGGGCCGTTGTCGCGTCGTGACGCGGCCTGCTAGGCCAGGGCCTTTTGCAGGCCTTCTTTGACCTGTTCGGGCGTGACCCCGTAGACGATGTCCACCGTGCCGTCCAGCTGGCCCAGGCGCTTCTGGGCCTTGGAGTTCAGCGGCGTGCCCGTGACCAGCAGCCACGGCTTGCCCAGCTTCTCGTAGCGCGCGATGACGTCCTCGAGAATCTTGACCGAGAGCTTCTTCTCGGAGTTTTTGCATTCGACCAGAATCTCCCGGCCGCCGTGCCTGATGGTGAAATCCGGTCCGTCCCCTCCGGGCTCGGCCACGTATTCCAGCCCCATGTCCGCGCCCATGTCCGCGAGAACGTCGGCCACCATGTCCACGTACAGTTCGGGCGACTTGCCCGGGCTGGTGGCCAGGATGTGCCGCACCCGGTCCATGGTGGCGTCCGAGGCCTTGATGGCCTTGGCGTTGCCCGCTTCCAGGATGGCCTTGAGCATGGCCGGGTCGTTGTCCAATTCGCGGCGGCGGGCCTGGATGGGGGCCAGGAAGGTCTCCATGGACTCCAGCAGCAGTTTCTTGCAGTCCACGCAGCCCCAGGATGCGTCCCGGCAGCCCGAGCGGATGGCGTCCAGGCGGGCCGGGTCGGTCATCAACTCGTGGTAGGGGAAGAGGTTGCAGACCTTGGGGTCGCCCGGGTCCTCGCGGCGCTTGCGGTTGGCGTCGGTGAGCATGCCCATGACCTTGGGCCGCACGTCGTCCATGGTGTCGCGCAGGTAGATGCCGTTGCCGTAGCTCTTGGACATCTTGCGGCCGTCCAGGCCGGGCAGCTTGGACTCCTTGGTCAGCAGGGCCTGGGGCTCGGGGAAGAAATCGCCGTACATCCAGTTGAAGCGGCCCGCGATCTCGCGGCAGAGCTCCATGTGCGGCAGCTGGTCCTCGCCCACGGGCACGGCCTCGGCCAGATACATGAGGATGTCCGTGCTCATGAGCACGGGGTAGCCCAGGAAGCCGTAGGTGGTCAGGTCCTTGGTGGTCAGCTGCTCCTTCATGTCCTTGTAGG
>Ga0272444_10002317_pt1 | contig 17649 bp, 18 predicted proteins | sample SSMForm13_FD_201033 | JGI IMG/M metagenome (GOLD analysis project Ga0272444, IMG submission 201033) | Marine sediment archaeal communities from Little Sippewissett salt marsh, Falmouth, MA, United States - SSM-Form-13 | ecosystem: Environmental > Aquatic > Marine > Wetlands > Sediment ... | reverse complement strand
TCCCGACCCTGGTGGTCGCCGGCAGCGCCGACCTCCTGACCCCGCCCAAATACGGGGCGTATTTGCGGGACCACATTCCAGGAGCACAGATGGCGCTGATCCCGAACGCCGGGCACATGCTGGCCCTGGAAAACCCGGAGGCGCTGATCGGCCGCCTCAGGGCCTTCCTCGAGACCTGCGTCCCTCCGCCCTGAGGTCCGGCCGGCGCGCCGTCAGCATCCCGCGGGCCGAAGCGGATGCCGGGGCGGGGTTGCCGCCACATTGTTGCGCAAGCGCAAATCCGTCGGACCCGGGGTCAATTGCGCCCATGCAACACCACAGACCTGCCAAACCGCCCACCCCTCCGGCACCAGACTATTTTTGACTGGATTCTGGTATAGTTGTAAATAATGGAGACTCTCTTCCGGCATGGCACGGCATGTGCTGGCTGAAACCGTGGACAGCGGGGGGCTTTTTCGCCTGTCACACAGCCACAGACCGGCCGGGTTGCGCTTTCTACGCCACAGGACCCGGACGCCCCCGGAACCACGGCACGGAGAGGTCATGCAGCCCGAAGCGCCCTTCAGATCCGGTGACCCCGGGCGGCAGTTGAGGATCATCATCCCCGTCTGGGAGGAGAAGGTCTCCCCACTGCTGGACACCGCCCGGCGCCTGCTGCTGGTGGAAGCCCAAGACAAGGCCGTCACTTCCCGCTGCGAGGTGTTTCTGGACGAAGCGGACCTCTCCCGGCGCTGCTTTCGGATCTGGCGCCTCAAGGCGGATGTCCTGATCTGCGGGGCGGTGTCGCGCGCCTTTGCGCGCCTGCTGGCGGCCGAACCCGGGCTGACCATCATCCAGGGGATATCCGGGCCGACCCGCGAGGTGCTCCAGGCCTTTCTGCGGGGAACACTGAACCGCCCACGGTTCTGGCTGCCCGGCAGCCGCGGCTGGCAGCCCCGCAGCGGCGGCCTCCCCTGAGCGCACATCGACAAGCTGCGGGCGCCTGCGCCCGAAACCATCAACCTGTTAGGGAGCATCCCGACATGATCATCAGTATTGCCAGCGGAAAAGGCGGAACCGGCAAAACCACCGTCGCCACCAACCTGGCCGTGGCCCTCGGCAACGACGTCCAGCTACTGGACTGCGATGTGGAGGAGCCCAACGCCCACCTCTTTCTGCACCCCATCCTGACCGCCACCGATACGGTGACCACCCCGGTGCCGGTGGTGGATGAAGACAAATGCACCTTTTGCGGCCAGTGTGGCGAGATTTGCGCATTCAAGGCGATCGTGGTCGTGGGGGAGACCGTGCTGCCCTTTCACGAGCTCTGCCACAGCTGCGGCGGCTGCATGGCGGTCTGCCCTGTGGAGGCGATCACCGAAACCGGCCGCGAACTGGGGGTTATCGAAAGCGGGCACAGCCACGGCGTCGACTTCGTCCACGGCCGCCTGCGCATCGGCGAGGCCATGTCCCCCCCACTGATCAAGGCCGTGCGGGCCCGCACGCGCCCGGACGGCCTGACCATCATCGACGCGCCGCCGGGGACCTCCTGCCCGGTCATCGCGGCCATGAAAGGCACCGATTTCGTGCTGCTGGTGACCGAGCCCACCCCTTTCGGCCTGCACGATCTCAAGCTTGCGGTAGGGGCCGTGCGCGCCTTGGGGCTGCCCTGCGGCCTGGTGGTCAACCGCGCCGACATCGGCGATGACGCGGTCGCCAATTATGCCCGCCAGGAGGGGGTGCCCATTCTGATGGAAATCCCGTTCGACCGGCGGATCGCCGAGGCCTATTCCCGCGGCGAGCTTGTGGTGACGGCGCTGCCGGAGTGGAAACCCAAATTTGTGAAACTCTTCGAGGCCATCGCGGCCATCGTCAGACATACGGGGGCGAAATCGGAATGAAAGAACTGATTATCATCAGCGGCAAGGGCGGCACCGGAAAGACCAGCCTGGTGGCGGCCTTCGCCGCCCTGGCCGAGAACAAGGTCCTGTGCGACGCCGATGTGGATGCAGCCGACCTGCACCTGATCATGAACCCCGAGGTGCGCGAGCGCCACGACTTCGTCTCCGGCCGCACGGCGCTGGTCGACCCTGAGCGCTGCACGGCCTGCGGCACCTGCCGCGAGATGTGCCGCTTTGATGCCATCGATGAGGATTTCAGGGTCAACCCCATCGACTGCGAGGGCTGCGGGGTGTGCGTCCATTTCTGCCCGGAGAAGGCGATCGATTTCCCGCTCAACACCTGCGGCGAATGGTACCTCTCCGACACCCGCTTCGGCCCGATGGTGCACGCCCAGCTGCATATCGCCGAGGAAAACTCCGGCAAGCTGGTCAGCCTGGTGCGCAAAGAGGCCCGTCAGCTGGCCGAAAAAAAGGGGCTCACGCTGCTCTTGACCGACGGCCCGCCGGGGGTCGGCTGCCCGGTGATCGCCGCCATCGGCGGCGCCAGCGCCGTCCTGATCGTCACCGAACCGACGGTTTCGGGGCGTCATGACATGCAGCGGGTCGTGCAACTGGCCGATCATTTCAAGGTGCGCCCGATGCTCTGCATCAACAAGGCCGACCTCAACCCGGCGGCCAGCGACGAGATCGCGGCCTATGCCCGCGACAGGGGCATGGCCTTCCTGGGAACGGTCCCCTTCGACCCGGTTTTCACCCACGCCATGGTAAACGGCCAGACGGTGGTCGAATACGCCCCCGAGGCCGCGGCCACCCGGGCGGTGGCCGCCATCTGGGAAGCGCTCAAGGCCATGATGTGAACGGCCCAAAAAAAGATGAGGTCAGAAGGCCTTGTAGATCCGGGCCAGGGGATGTCCTTTGGCCGCAATTTCCAGGTCCAAAAAATACCCGTAGGGGGTCTGGACGGTGGTGTAGCCGGCGCCGTTCAGACGTTCTGCGGCGCGCGTCAAGAGCTGCCGCGCGGCTTCCGGCGGGGCCTTGGCCTCCCCCAGGTGGGTGAAGGAGTGCAGCACGACCCGCTGTATCTCCCACTTGCGCGCCACCCACTTGGCGTTTTTGACCAGCTTGGTTTCAGCCGGGCTGCCGGGGTCCGTGTCCTGGGGCTCCACGTGAACGAAGGCCACCACCACATCCCGCTCTTCGGCCGCCTCGGCCGCCGGCGCATCCTCCAGAGTTTTGAGGGCCGGCCGCCAGCCGAAGCGCCCGCAGTACCAGAACATGACCCGCATGTCAGCCAGCCTCCAGCACGGAGCGGATGGTGCCCACCGCCCAATCGGTGTCATCGGCCGTGACCTGGTAATGGGTGACCGCCCGCAGGGACCGCGGCCCCAGCGCCAGGACACGGACCCCCCGGGCGCCGAGTTTGGCGGCCAACGCCGGTGCGCTCAGCGCCGGGTGAACCACATCGAAAAAAACGATATTGGTGTATACCCGGTCGGGATCCAGTCTCAGGCCGTCGGTAGCCGCCAGCCGCCGCGCCAGATGATGGGCATTGTGGTGGTCTTCGGCCAGCCGCGCCACCATCTCCTCCAGGGCCACGATCCCGGCGGCCGCCAACACGCCGGCCTGGCGCATCCCGCCGCCGACCTGTTTGCGCATCCGGCGCGCCCGGGCGATGAAGGCCGCCGAGCCGCAGACCAGGGAACCCACCGGGGCCGCCAGCCCCTTGCTGAGGCAGAATGAGACCGAATCGGCCGGCCCCGCCAGGGCGGCCGCCGACTCGCCCAGCGCCACGGCGGCGTTGAACAGGCGCGCGCCGTCAACGTGCAGCTTCAGCCCACAGCGCCGGGCGAGCGCCCCCGCCCGCTGCATGTAGGCGACGCCCAGGGGGGCGCCGCTGCAGCGGTTGTGGGTATTTTCCAGAATCAGCAGCCGGCTGGCCGGGAAGTGGATGTCCTCGCCGCGGACGGCCGCTTCGACCGCCGCCAGATCCAGGGTGCCGTCGGGCTGGTTGGGCACCGTGCGCGGGTGGATCCCGCCGACGGCCGCACACCCGCCCTGCTCATAGTAGAAGACGTGGGACTGGTCCCCCAGGATCACCTCGTCGCCCCGGCCGCAGTGGCTCAACTGGCTCACCAGGTTGGCCATGGTGCCGCTGGCGACGAACAGCGCCGCGGCCTTGCCGGTAAGTTCGGCCGCCATTTCCTCCAGGCGCCTCACCGTGGGGTCCTCGCCGTAAACGTCGTCGCCCACCTCGGCGGCGGCCATGGCCGTGCGCATGGCCGCCGTGGGACGGGTGAGGGTGTCGGAGCGCAGGTCAACGATTCGCATGGCCACCTCTTGCCGGGATTGTGGGGTTTGGGAAAGCGGAAGAGTCCGCCCGCGCCCGCTGCAGAAACCAGCGGAGCTTGGCACTTCAGGCGTTGATTATTTGAAGCGGGCGGGGGGATTGTCAACCCATTTTTTAAAGCGCCGCGCGGTCGCCCGCAGACCGGCACGGCGCCGGCGGTGCAGCCGCCGGCGGGCAAAATGGGCCTGGGAATCCCTATTTACCGGCTTTTGAAGAAGTTGACGACGAAGGTAATGTGCCGCCTCATGGCCTCCAGTGCGGCCTGTTCATCGTGAGCCCGAATGGCATCGGAGATGGCGGTGTGCTGCGCCACAATCAGATCGAGGTTGCCCGGAACCTCGTAGAGCTGCCTGAGACTCTCCCTGATCCCCACGAAGAGAAAATCATAGAAATTGCGCATGATGTAAATCTGCAGGGGATTTTTGGTGGCGTAGGCGACGGCCATGTGAAACGAGGTGTCGGCCTGGGTGCCCAGCCGCCCGGAACGAATGGCGCGGGTCATCTCCTTGAGGCTGCTTTCAAGAAACTGGACGTCCTTCTCGTCGGCGCGCCGGGCGGCCAGGGCGGCCGCATTGCACTCCAGCCCCATGCGTACTTCCAGCAAATCCTGAACGGATGCCCCCTGGCTTTCCATCGCCATCGCGACGACGTTTTGGGCCGCGGCATCCTGGCGGCGCACAAAGGTCCCCTGACCCTGGCGGTGCTCCAACAGCCCCAGCACCACCAGCTTGTTGATGGCGTTGCGCACCGTGGTGCGGCTGACGTTCAGGGCCTCGGCCAATTCACGCTCGGGCATCAGCTGATCGCCGGGATTGAGTTCGCCCCGGAAAATAAGCTCCCGCAACTGCTCAAAAACCTGGTCGGAAATGCGCTTGGGCGTGATCGGTTTCAAGGAGAGTGTCATGTCTTCGTTCCCAGGGATTCGGCATACAGTTCCAGCGGGTGCCGGACCGCCACGCGGTCCCCGGCGCGTGAAAGGGCGTCGGAGAGCTGCAGCATGCAGGCCGGACAGCCCGTGGCCACGACCGCCGCGCCGGAGGCCTGAACGTTGTCGCGTTTGCGCTGCCCGATGGCGGCGGACAAATCGTAGTACTGCAAGTTGAAGCTGCCGCCCATGCCGCAGCAGGTGTCGGCCTCGGGCATTTCCACCAGGCGGTAATCCGGGTTGGCCGCGAGCACCGCCCGCGGCTGAGCGGCGACGCCCAGGGATTTCTTGAGATGGCAGGGGTCGTGGTAGGTCACCGCCACGGGGTCGCCGCCCTTGCGCCGTTCGCGCGCCAGCAACCCGATCTCATCCACCAGGAGCTGATTGATGTCCAAGGCTTTGGCGGCCATTTTTTCGGCCCGGGCCCGCAGGGCGGCCGTCTCCTCCCGCAGCATCACCGGCCACAGCTTGCGGATCGTGGCGGTACAGGTGGCGCAGGCGGTGACCAGGTAATCCCAACGGCGGGCCTCGAAAAGGGCGAGGTTGTGCCGCACCAGCCGCCCGAAGCTCTGGGTGTCCCCTGCGGAAAGGGCCGGAATCCCGCAGCAGGCCTGCCCGGACGGCATAAAGACGCCGACCCCGTGAAACTGCAGAACCGCCAAGGCGGCCCGGGCGATATCGGGAAAAAATTTGTCCAGCAGGCAGCCGACGAAAAAGGCCACCCGCGGGCGCCCCCTTTGCGGCGCACTGTCCAGCCCGGGCTGCAGGCGGTGGAAGGGCTTCGGGGCCAGGCCCCGGAAATGGCGGTCCCCGATCAGCGGGGTCGTGATCCGCGCACAGGAGGTGCCGATCACGTCGTTGACCTCGCGGGTGAAGATACTCTGAAATCTGGCGCCCCAGGCCATCAGGTTGTCGAACAGCTCGGGGTGGGCCAGCATCCCCCGTAAAACCGCTCTCTTGGCCGGCGGCAGCCCCATAAAGCCCGTCAAAATCGCCCGGGCCTGCAGAAAAATCTCCGTCACGCTGACCCCGCTGGGGCAGTTGGCCGCACAGGAGCCGCAGAGCAGGCAGCGGTTGAGGCGTTCGTACACCCCCCGGGGGTCTTTAAACATCTCCTGCAGCAGCCCGTCCAGAAGCGCGAGCTTGCCGCGCGCCACGTCCGCCTCGCGCCCGGTCTGGGAAAACACCGGGCAGACCGCCTGGCACATGCCGCAGCGCATGCACACCACCAGCTGATCCTCCAGACTTTTCATCAAGCGGACGAGTTCCTGCATGCTGGCCATTGTCAGCCTCCGATGATCTTGCCCGGGTTGAGGATGTTGTGAGGGTCCAGGGCGGCCTTGACCCTCTTGGAATACAGGATCGTCGCCGGGCTGGTCTCCTTTTCCAGAAAACACGACTTGGCGATGCCGGTACCGTGCTCGCCGGAGAGGGTGCCGCCCAGGGCCAGGGCCCGGTCGAAAATGTCCGCAATGGCGGCCTCCACCTTTTGCCACTGGGCCTTGTCGCGGCGGTCGGTAAGGATCGTGGGGTGCAGGTTGCCGTCACCGGCATGCCCGAAGGTGCCGATGGCAATGCCGTAGCGGGCGCTGATGGACTGAATGGCCCTGACCATCGCGGGGATCTGGCTGCGGGGGACCGTGGCGTCCTCCAGCACCAGGGTCGGACGGAGTTTGGCGAGCGCCGAGAGCGCCGTTCGGCGGGCGGCCCAGACCTTGTCGCGTTCCGCCGCGCTCTGCGCCACCCGGATATCGGCGGCGCCCTTGCTACGGCAGATGGCCTCGACCTTGGCGGCATCATCCTGCACCTGGGCGGGGTGACCGTCGACCTCGATCAGCAGCAGCGCCGCCGCCTCTTTGGGCAGGCCGGCGTGGCTGTGGTCCTCCACCGCCCGAATGGTGAAGTTGTCCATGATCTCCAGGGTGGCCGGCACCACGTGGCTGGCAATGACCGCAGCCACGGCCTCCGAGGCCTTGGCCATCTCGTCGAAAACCGCCACCATCGATTTCCGGTCCTGGGGCAGCGGAATCAGTTTCAATGTGATCTTGTTGAACACCCCCAGGGTCCCCTCCGAGCCCACCATCAGGCCCGTGAGGTTGTAGCCGGTGGCGCACTTCACGGTCCGCGAGCCTGTCTTGATGGGCTCACCGTCGACGTCGAAGAACTGCAGCCCCATGACGTAGTCGCGGGTCACCCCGTACTTGAGGCCCCGCAGCCCGCCGGCGTTTTCGGCCACGTTGCCGCCGAGGGTCGAGACCGCCTGGCTGCCCGGGTCCGGCGGGTAGAAAAGCCCCTTGGCCTCCACCGCCGCCGCCAGCTTAGCCGTCACCACCCCGGGTTGAACCACGGCATACATGTCCTCTTCGTTGATCTCCTCAATGCGGTTGAGCGCGTTGGTGACCACCACCACCCCATCGGCGATGGGGATCGTGCCTCCGCTGAGATTGGTGCCGGCGCCCCGGACGGTCAGCGGAATCCGGTTTTGGTTGCAGAGCCGCACCACCTGGCCGAGCGCCTCCCCCGTGGTGGGCCGCACCACCAGGGCCGGCATCACCGCTTCGAGCACGGCGGCATCATAAGAATAGGCCAGGCGGTCGGTGTCTTCGGAAAAAACGTTTTCCGCACCGACTATGATCTGAAATTCTTTCAACAGGGATTTGCGGATCATGATGCCTCCTTGGCATGGCGGTTCCCCCATCACACTATCGGGGTTTTTGACCGCTCTACCCATGCGGCCCGGCCAAATGGAAGCCGCCAGGATCGAGAATAAATTGGTATGACCTTTACTCGCCCGAAATCATTCCGAAATAAACCCGGGCGTGCTTTTCAAGGCATAAATGCCAGATAATTAACAGGTAGTTATAGAATTTTCAAGGTATTTTTATTTCGGGCTTGACATCGCCGATTTATTTTTGTTAATTGGTATGACCTTTTTTGAAAAACCAAATGGATGGTTTGGACCCCATGCGCATCCCATCACAGGCCCACCCCGCCCGTCTCATGCCCCCGCAGCCGGATACGCCCGACGGCGGCCGCGCGCAATCCCCCCACGGTCGCTGCTACCGACGGCTGGCTGCCAATTCAGCGGCCCCGGGATCTTTAATGAATGCATTCGATTCCCAAAACATAAGGAAAGGAGGTGGCCCCCACAGCACGACCGGCGGCATCGGCCGCCCGAGATGACTCCGCAAGCACCTATTTCTTCAAGCCAAATTCAATTCGAGGGAGGACAGTAAAATGAAGAGGTTTTTGACCACCTTGTGCAGCATCCTGCTGATATTTACCGTTGGCACCACATTTTCCCAAGCGGCCGAAAAGCGGGGCAAGTTCGGCGTCGACCCGCGCAACGAAATCGCCAAACGGGTGACCTTCAAACCGTCCACCGAAAAAATCCGCTGGAAGATGGTCATGCCCTGGTCCAAGGGCCTCCTGTTCTACGACATCGCCGTCCACTTCGCCGACAGCGTGCGCCTGGCATCCGCCGGCCGGCTGGACATCAAGGCCTTTTCCGCCGGGGAGTTGGTGCCGGCGATGCAGTCCTTCGACGCCGTGAGCCAGGGCTCGGCCCAGGTGGGCCACGACTGGCCGGGCTACTGGAAAGGCAAAAACGAGGCCTTCGTCGCCTTCGCCTCGGTGCCCTTCGGGCTGGACGCGGAAGGCTACAACATCTGGCTGTACGAAAAGGGCGGGCTGGAGATGATGCAGGAGCTCTACGGAAAATTCAACCTCTTCGCCCTTCCGGGGGGGCAGTGCGGCCAGGAAATGGGGCTTTTCTCCAACAAGCGTGCCACCAAGATGGAGGACTTCAAAGGCTACCGGGTGCGCACCCCGGGCTGGTACATGGACATTTTGAACAACATGGGCGCCTCGGTCAGCCCCCTTCCCGGCGGCGAGGTGTACCTGGCCCTGGAGCGCGGCGTCATCGATGCGGCCGAGTTCTCCTCACCAGCCATCAACTACCCCATGGGCTTCGATGAGATCACCAAGTACGCCATTCAGCCGGGCGTCCACCAGCCGGGCATCCAGTGCGCCCTCTTCTTCAACAAGGACGCCTACGACAAGCTGCCCGAGGACCTGAAGTGGATCATCGACATCTGCGCCAAGGAAACCCAGCTCTGGAGCTACAACTGGATCAACAGCCTCAACGCCGAGGCCATCCGGCGGTTCAAGGAAAAAATCGAGATCGTCAAACTGGACACCGAGACCCTGATCGATTTCCGCAAGTTCACCAAGACCTATCTGGAGGAGGTCAAGGCCAAGTACCCCGACGTCAAGAAAGTCCTCGACAGCCAGGAAGCCTTCCTGGAGAGCTTTGCCGACTGGCGTGACGCCCGCAGCGGCGCCACCCCGTGGCCGTATGAAACCTACATCACGGGCCGCATCACCGAATAGGCGGCCGCCGCCCCGGGCCGCCCGCAACGGGCGGCCCGGCCATCACGACCGCAGCCGGGGGGAAGCGAAGCGCCAAGCCCGACGGCTGTTTTTGCCCACCCCAAGCCAAAAGGACCGCCCCATGTTTGCCGCGATTTCACGCGCCATCGACGCGTTCAACAAAAGGCAGGGCGAAGTCACCTCGCTGCTGGTGCTGCCGCTGCTGGCGGTGGTGATCTACGAGGTTTTCATGCGCTACGCCTTCAATGCCCCGACCATCTGGGGATTTGAGGTCACCACATTCCTCTACGGCCTCCACTACATGTTCGGCTATGCCTACACCGATGTTCAGGACGGCCATGTCCGGGTGGACATTTTCACCGCGCGCATGTCGCCCCGGGCCCAGGCGCTCCTGGCGATCATCACCAACGTGGTCATTTTCCTGCCGGTCATGACCTGCCTGACCATCTGGACGTTCAAGTACGGTATCACCTCCCTCAAGGGCCTGGAGGTCAACTCCACCAGCTGGGCGCCGCCGATCTACCCCATCAAGCTGGTCATGGCCGCCTGCTTTCTGTTTCTGCTGCTCCAGGGGATCTCCAATCTCATCAAAGACGTGAAACGCTTTCGGCTGCGAGGTAATCACCCATGAGTCCTGAAATTCTCACCGTGGGCATGTTCGCCACCCTGATTTTCGCCATCACCTTGGGGCATCCCCTGGCCTACACCCTGGCGGGGGTGGCCACCCTCTTCGGCCTGATCGACAACGGCTTCAACATCCCGGGGCTCTTCGACCTGTTTGCCAACAACGCCTGGGGGCTGATGAACAACTACACCCTGGTGGCCATCCCGCTGTTCATCCTGATGGCCCAACTGCTGGACCGCTCCAAGGTGGCCGAGGCGCTCTTTGAGGCGCTCTACATCGTTCTGGGCGGCATCAAGGGTGGTCTGGGTCTGGCGGTGGTCGTGGTCTGCACCGTTTTTGCCGCGACCACCGGGATCATCGGTGCCTCGGTGGTGGCCATGGGCCTGCTGGCGACCCCGGCATTGCTGGGCAAAGGCTACCAGAAGGAGATGACCAGCGGCATCATCTGCGCCGCCGGTACACTGGGGATTCTGATCCCCCCCAGCATCATGATGGTGGTCTACGGCGGCCTGACCGGGCTCAAGGAAACCTCGGTGGGCAACCTTTTCGCCGGCGCCATCTTCCCAGGCCTGATCCTCGCGGGGCTTTATTTCCTGTACATCTTCACCCGCTGCAACCTGAACCCCGCCCTCGGCCCCCCGATTTCCAAGGTGGAGGCCAGCCGGTGGTCTGCCCGCCAAAAATGGGGCATGACCCTGAAATCCCTGGTTCCCCCGCTGGCACTGATCCTGGCCGTCATGGGCACCATCCTCGCCGGTGTAGCCACCCCCACCGAAGCGGCGGGACTCGGTGCATTCGGCGCCCTGGTGCTGGCCATCCTGAACCGCAAGTTCAGCTGGGAGGTCCTCAAGCTCTCCTGCCAGTCGACCCTCAAGACCACCTCCATGGTGATGATGCTCTTTATCGGCGGCACCTTTTTCTCCACCGTTTTTCTGAGCATGGGGGGCGGCGACGTGGTGGCCGATGTCCTGATCGGCAGCGGTCTCAACCGCTGGATCGTGCTCATCATCATGATGGGCATCGTCTTTTTGATGGGCATGTTCATCGACTGGGCCGCCATTTTGCTGGTGACGGTCCCGATCTTCATGCCCATCGCGATGGAGCTCGATTTCAACCCGCTGTGGTTTTCGATCCTGATGTGCGTCAATCTGCAGACCTCCTTCCTGACGCCGCCCTTCGGCTACGCGCTGTTTTACTTCAAGGGCGTCGCCCCGGAGAGCTACAGCATGACGCACATCTACAAGGGGATCATGCCGTTCGTGTTGCTGCAGCTCTTGGCGATAGTGATCCTGAGCATCTTCCCGGCCGTGACCACCTGGCTGCCGGAGCTTTTCTTCGGCGGTTGACGAAGCCGCGACCCCAGCCGTAAAAACCGGGCCGGCAGCGTGATTCTGCAACCCGGCCCCGGCGGTGCCGGCCGCCGGGGCCGCCCCAAAACTGGAAAAGGCAGCACCATGCGAAGCTACCCCCCCAAACCGGAAACGGTCTATTTCTTCGGAACCTGCCTGGTGGATATGGTCTATCCGGATGCGGGCATGGCGGCCATCCGCCTGCTGCAACGTGAAGGGCTGCGCGTCGTCTACCCTCGGGCCCAGTCCTGCTGCGGCCAGCCGGCCTATAACTCGGGGTTTCCGGACGAAGCCCGGGCCGTGGCCCGCAAACAGCTGCGACTGTTCCCCAAGGACTACCCGATCGTCGTGCCCTCGGGGTCTTGCGCCGGCATGATGCACCGCCACTATCCGGCCCTTTTCGCCGAGGATTCGGACCGGGCGCTGTCGGAGGAATTTGCCGGGCGCGTCTTCGAGTTGACCGAGTTTCTGGTGCACGTGCTGCAAATCCGGTTGGAAGACCGCGGCGCGCCAGTGACGGTCACCTGGCACTCCTCATGCCACGCCCTGCGGGAAATGGGGGTGATCCGGGATTCCAAGTCCCTCATCCGCCAGCTCAAAAATGTCACCCTCCTGGAGCTTGAAAACGAGCACGAGTGCTGCGGCTTCGGCGGGACTTTCGCGGTCAAGCAGCCGGAAATTTCGGCCGCCATGGTGGCCGACAAGGCCGCCGACATCCGCCAGACCGGCGCCACCACGGTCCTCGGCGGCGACTGCGGCTGCCTGATGAACATCACCGGCGCCCTGCAGCACCAGCGGGTGCCCGTCACCGGGCAGCACATCGCCCAATTCATCTGGGAGAGAATCCATGGCTGAAACCACGGGGTTTGATTTCGCCAAAAACATCCGGCAGGCGCTGGGCGATCAGCAGCTGCGCAAGAACTTCAAATTCGCCATGGGCAGCATGATCCAGAAGCGCCGCCTGGTTTTCGCCGACGAGGAAGAGTTCGAACAGCTGCGCGCCATCGGCCAGGCAATCCGCACCCGGGCACTGGCCAAACTGCCCGAACTGCTGGCCCAGCTGGAAGCGCGCTGCACCGCAAACGGCATCCAGGTCCACTGGGCGGAGACCACCGAGGAGGCCAACGCCACGGTCCTGGAGATCATGCAGCGCCACGGCGCCACCCGCATGGTCAAGGGCAAGTCGATGGTCTCCGAGGAAATGCACCTCAACCACTTCCTGGAGGCCCGGGGGATCGCGGTCACCGAGACCGACCTGGGGGAGTTCATCATCCAGTTGGCCGGCGAAACCCCATCGCACATCATCGTGCCCGCCATTCACAAGAACAAGGAGCAGATCGCGCGCCTGTTTCACGAAAAGATCCCCGACACCCCTTACACCGAAAAGGTCGAGGAGCTCAACGCGATCGCCCGCCGCACCCTGCGTCAGAGGTTTTTCGACGGCCAGGTGGGTCTCAGCGGGGTCAACATGGCGGTGGCCGAGACCGGCACCCTCTGCCTGGTGGAAAACGAGGGCAACGGCCGGATGTGCACCACCGTCCCGCCGGTTCACATCGCCGTGATGGGCCTGGAAAAGGTGGTCGAGAAGCTCTCCGACGTCCCGCCGCTGCTGCGTCTGCTGACCGGTTCGGCCACCGGCCAGCTGATCACCACCTATTTCAACATGATCACCTCGCCCCGCAGGCCGGGGGAAAAGGACGGCCCGCTGGAGGTGCATCTGGTCATCCTGGACAACGGCCGCTCGCGGATCCTGACCGATCCCCAATTCCGCCAGACCCTGCAGTGCATCCGCTGCGGCACCTGCCTGAATCACTGCCCGGTCTACACCCGCATCGGCGGTCATGCCTTCGGACACGTCTACCCGGGGCCCATCGGGGAAATCCTCACCCCCCAGATGGAGGGTCTGCAGGAGGCCGGTGTCCTGGCCACCGCCTCCAGCCTGTGCAACGCCTGCGAGGCCGTCTGCCCGGTCAAGATCCCGATCCCCGGTCTGATCCGCGAACTGCGCAACGCAAGCTACACCGCCACCCCCACCGGCCGCGTGCCCGGTGAGGGGTTCAAGCGCAACCTCCCGGAAACCCTGGCATGGAAAGCCTGGGAAAAGGTCAACCGCACCCCGGCCTTGAATGCCGTCGTCACCCGTCTGGCCGGTCTCCTGGGGGACAAGGCACCCCGTTTGGGCCCCCTCAAAATCTGGAGCCGCTATCGAACGCCCCCCCGGGTGGCCCGGCGCAGCCTGCACGCCATGACCCGCGCCCAAGGAGTCGATAATGAGTGACACCGCCCGTGAAAACATCCTGCGCAAGCTCGCCGCCGCCCAACGACCCGCCCAAATTCCGGAAACCGGGGCGCTGCCGATCGCCGCGCTCTGCCAGGCGGAAAAAATCGAACAGCTCAAGCATTTCATGGAGGCCGTGAGAGGCGAGGTGCACGTGGTCAAGAAGGACGGCTGGATCGCCCGGCTTCAGGATCTGCTGCGCCCGCGCGCTTTGAAGACCCTGCTCTACGGTCCGGCAACGCCCCTCGGCAAGGCCCTGGCGGCCGGGTGGCCCCCCGAAGACCCGGGGCTGCCCCGACTTGTGCCCTATGCCGCGTCGTTGGAGGATTTCAAGTCCGATCTGTTCCAGCTAGATGCCGGCATCACCGGTACGCTGGGGGCCATCGCCGAAAACGGGGCCCTGATCCTGTGGCCCACCCCTGAGGAGCCGCGCCTGATTTCACTGGTACCGCCGATTCACATCGCCCTGGTGGACGCCCGCAACATTTACTGCAATTTTGCCGACGCCCTCACGGCCGGCGCCTGGAAGGCGAACATGCCGACCAATGCCCTGCTGATTTCCGGTCCGTCCAAAACGGCGGACATCGAACTCACCCTGGCCTTCGGGGTCCACGGCCCGCGTGAGGTGCTGGTCCTGGTCCTGGAAGCGTGACGGCGACGCAGAAGCCCGCTTGGTGCGTTGCGCCGGGTGGGCTCCGGGATGCGCCGGAGCAGAAAACCCCAGCCACCAATAGACACCCAGAACCTGTCCATGGAGATCGCTATGCTACCGGAAATAAAGAAGATCCTTTACGCCACGGACCTCTCCGAAAACGCCCGCTTCGCCGCCCGCTACGCAGTCGCGCTGGCCGAACGCTTCAATGCCGAGATCACGACCGTGCACGTCATCGAGCAAATCTCGGCCAACATTCACAGCCGGGTGGCGGCGATGCTGGGAGAGGCCGAGTGGCAGGAAATCCAGGCGCGCCGCCGGGAGGAGACCTTCACCACGATCCAGACGCGGCTCAGGAATTTCTGCCAGGACCTCCAAGACCAGCTGGCCGGCTGCCGGCTGGAGCAGGCCGACATCGTCACCCGTGAAGGGGAGCCGGTCTCTGAAATCCTGGCGCTGGCAAAAGAACGGCCTTTCGATCTGATCGTGATGGGCACCCGCGGCCTGGGCGCCCTGGCCGACGCCGTGATGGGCAGCACGGCCCGCCGGGTGATTCGCCGCGCCCAAATCCCGGTGATGGTGGTCCGCCTGCCCGGGGAAACGAGCTGATTGCTCTCCGGGCACCCGAGCCGGCCGTGCAACCCGGGGTCGACGGCCGACGGCCCCGTGGTGATGCGACGCCGCCGGTTGAGGCGCCGCCTGATTCTCCCTGCCGCGGCGATCCTGCAGATCTGCAAGGCCGCTACCTGCTTCTGGCCCGTCTGCGATGACCCCTCCAAACCTTCAGCGGCAGGCTCCAGGGGACCCTCCAGCTTCCCTTCTCCCCGTTTTACCTCGCTTCTCCCACCCCCTGAGACATGAAAAAAAAGTAACAATCATCCCTTTTTTACCCAATTTAGCAGGAGGGAATTTACCCAAAGCCACTTGATTTGGCGCCCACGGGGCGGGGGCCGGTGGCTTTCTTACGTGCTGCGGGCCGCCGTCGGCCCCAACGGCCCCGGGACGCGCCGACGTCCAGGCGGCCGGTGGCACCCTTATTGCTCCGGAATTGACTACGCCAAAGCGTCAAAGCCAAACCCCGAGTGATCGGGCGACGGAAAGCCGCGGGTCTTGCGCCACCAAGACAGCCGGGTTGCCTTTACGAAGGTCGCCCGGCTTTTTTGTGGGCCGGCATGCACCCCTTGCAACCGAGAAAAGGGAGGAGATCATGGAGAGAGTGTTTCGAATCGCCCGTCTGGCCGGGGTGCTGCTGGCCGTCGGCGCCCTTTGGGTCCCGACGGCCGCCGCCGAACCGCAGGCTGAGCCGATCACGGGCGGGATCGTGATCGTACGCAACTGCCCCAAGAGCGAGATCAAGAATTTCAGCTATATGCTCTCCAGTGTGCCCGGCGGCGGCTGGGCGGAAATATCCAACGCCGGGGAGAGCTTCCGACTCAACTTTTTCTCCTTCACCCCGGAGGACCTCGAGACCTTCAACCAGCTGGGCAGTCGGACGGAACCGCGGATAAGCGTGATACTTTACAACGGCGATTTCGTCTTCATGGTGCGGTCCTCCAAAGAGGAGTACCGGGGAGCGCCGCCACCTGAAATCGAAGACCCGCCGGTGGTGGGCAAGGGCGCGCCGACAGTTGATCTTTAGCCGCACCACCTCCCGGCCCATAACGTTTTGACCGGCAACAAGGAGAACCCGATGAAATCCCTTCGCCACATCGTTCCGACCGTCGGCCTGATCGCTGCAGCCTTCCTGGCCGTTGCGGCCGCTGCGGCGGCCGAAAGTGAAAGTCAGCGGATTTCACGCTTGCGGGCTCAGCTGTGCACGACCCACATCGAATACCTGGACGGGGCCGCAGGCAGCGTCGCGGATCTTGCAACGGCCCTTGGCGCCCTGGCCCGCCAGCTTCCCGACGACCCAAGCACCGCCGACCTCGGGCAGCGCGTCGCCCAGGCCGCCGAGGAGGCGCGTGCGCTGCTGGAGGCCCTCGATCTCCAGCTGACGGTGGCCGTCAATGCCTGCGACAACCTGGCGGCCCGCATCAAGCAGCCCACCCTGATGCGGCCCGACAAGGGTCAAAGCTTCTCTAAAAGTAACGTCATCCGCGGCCTCCGGGAGGAACTCTGCAGCCTCTACGTGGACAATTTGGCCGAAATCCTGCTGCGCGGCGACTGGATCCTGGAGGATCTGGGGGCGATTCAGGCCGACCCCGCGGCAGCCAGGCTCCGGACGGCCAGGGGAATCGACCTGCCGAGGGCCGAAAACCGGCTGCGGCAGCTGGTGGACACCGCCGCCGGCCAGTTCTTTGCCTCGGAGCTGGCGTGCCTGGCCATCGTTGAAAGAGCGGCCAAAAGGGATTTCTGGCGGGCAGCCGAAGCCGGTCTGCAGCCGGGCCTGACCACCAACCCCTATTTGGTGCTGTTGCGGATCTACGACTGATGAAGCGCCGCAGCAAAAAGCCCTTGTCAAACCCAGGGTGATCGACTATTTTTGATTAGGATGGCAGTTTGCCCGGCGGCGACAAAATGCCCGAATATTCAGCTGACCTGTAGGCAAAGCCGTTTATTCCGGCCCGTCTCCCGTCCGCGGCAGTGGATGCCGACCTACAGCGGCAGCCCCTGCCATCCAATTTTAGCCCCCAACGCCCCTCACATGCCCTGCAGGAGCGCCTTGACACGGCTGCCGTCGGCCCGCGGACCGAAGTGTTTCATGACAGGCCCGACGGCCTGCATCTTGTTTTTGAACTGGGTAAAATCGATATTCTGCCTTACCCAGGAAGTGATTTCCTCCTCGGAAGCCATCTGCGGCAGATAGGACGCGAGGATTGTGATGAAGGCCGAATCCCCCGCCACTCCCCTGCGGTCCAGCACCTCGCGCTCCGCTTTGACCAGCTTCTTTAGAATTCTGATGACATCCTCATCGCCGAGCTGTTTCGTCTCCTGCCGCCCGAATTCCCCCAGGACCACGCGCAGGGCGTCCTTGCGGGCCTCGTCGCGGGTTTTGATGGCGGCTGTGAGGTCCTCCTTGAGTTTTGCCTGAATGGACATTCGTGCCTCGCTTTCAATTTTGACGGTTCCGCAAAAAGTCCAATTTCTGCGTTGCGCTGCACCTCGAATTCGCTGCGGCTTACAAAAGTACGCCTCACGCCGCTGTGATTTGCGCGCCGTAAATTGAACTTTTTTCGAAACCGCCTGGTTTTTGACTTTTTA
>Ga0272444_10002315_pt1 | contig 17660 bp, 13 predicted proteins | sample SSMForm13_FD_201033 | JGI IMG/M metagenome (GOLD analysis project Ga0272444, IMG submission 201033) | Marine sediment archaeal communities from Little Sippewissett salt marsh, Falmouth, MA, United States - SSM-Form-13 | ecosystem: Environmental > Aquatic > Marine > Wetlands > Sediment ... | reverse complement strand
GTGTTAGTCCTAAATGGTCACACATGATGAAAGGGAGAAAATCGGGCCTTTTTCCTGTGGTAAGGAGATTTCGGGGAGGAGAGCATGGTATCAAGGCATTTTTCAGAAGGGAAGGGGTGAATTCGGGGCAAGAAGGCCGGTGTTTTTCTTTGAGGAGAATCTAGAATATTGAACAAGGAATACCGAATGGCGAAGGAGGGAAAATGCTTCTTAGTGGAGGGAGGAGACAGGGGAGGGGCAACAGCCCGCTAAGATCGGAGCCCGATTTTCGAAGCATAACAAAGGTCAGACAAGGGGCATCCAAAGCATCTGGAAGCTCCCTTTAAAGCGTGCTACCCTAATTGAGCGTAAACAAAACGAAAAAACCCTGGACAATAGTGCGGGGAAAGGGCGCGGTGGAATATGGTTGTTGTCAGAAGTTCGGCATCCGCCTCGGCGGATAGCCTCACCCCGAGCCTGTCAAAGGGGTCGCCTTGGATCTAGGGCATCCTCGACTTTCGCTCAATTTGCGTGCTATAAAAGGACCAGTGAGAAAGGCCTTGATGACAGGGCAACAGGTGTTTGGCAGAGTTACCGGGTGAGGACGCAATGCCCCGCGAGTACGAATACATAGAACACACAGGCGATTTGGGATTCAAGGTTTACGGGGAAACGCGTGAGGCACTGTTTGTCCATGGGGCCAAGGCCCTCTTTGAGGTCCTGGTTTCCCCCGAGACCGTTGAGGAAAAAGAAGAAAGGGCCGTTACCGTGGAGGCGGGTGCCCTGGACGAGCTGATGGTCAGCTGGCTGGGCGAGCTCCTCTACCTATTCGACACCCAGGGCCTTTTGCTCAAGAGATTTGAGATAACGACGTTGACGGAAAACCGCCTGGAAGCCACTGTCCGGGGAGAGCCCCTGGACCTTCAGCGCCATGAGATCAAGACAACCATCAAGGCCGTTACCTATCACCAGCTCTATGTGAGAGAAGAAAACGGTGCCTGGGAGGCCCAGGTCATCTTAGACCTGTAAACCGTTTCTGCCCGAGGGGGTGAACGCCATGGCAAGTGACATCAGGGTAGAAAAAATAGACGATTTTAGATGGCTCATTCCAAGAACGGGCCAGATGAGAACCGAGGGACTGGTCTATGCAGATGAGACCATGATGGCCTCTATCAAAAAGGATGCAAGCCTCGAACAGGTGGCCAATGTGGCCTGCCTTCCCGGCATCGTGGGTCGATCCATGGCCATGCCGGACATACACTGGGGATACGGATTTCCCATTGGTGGCGTGGCAGCCTTTGACATGGAGGACGGGATCATATCCCCTGGGGGTGTTGGCTACGACATCAACTGCGGGGTTAGGCTCCTGCGCTCCGGTCTGGAGGCCAATGACATCAGGGACCACATCCCCGCACTGGTAAACGCCTTGTTCAGAAATATCCCTTCAGGCGTTGGGTCCCGGCGCAAGGATCTGAAGCTCTCTGCCAAACAAATGGACGAGGTCCTGACCAAAGGGGCCAAGTGGGCCGTTACTCATGGCTATGGGACCTTGGAAGACATTAAACACATAGAAGAAGAGGGCTGCATTTCCGGCGCCAGTCCGGACTGTGTTTCTGAAAGGGCCCATAAACGGGGGAAAGAGCAACTGGGCACCCTGGGTTCAGGGAATCACTTTGTGGAAATCGGGTTTGTGGAAGAGCTTTACGACGAGGCTGCTGCCAGGGCCCTTTCCCTGTACAGGGGCCAGGTCACGGTGATCGTGCATACCGGCTCAAGGGGCCTGGGGCACCAGGTTTGCGACGACTATATCAAGCGATTGCTGGCGGCCTCCGGTAAGTACAACATACATCTTCCCGACAAACAGCTTTGCTGCGCACCCCTCACCTCCAAGGAAAGCCGGCAGTATCTTCAAGCCATGGCCTGCGCGGCAAATTTTGCCTTTTGCAATCGCCAAACCATTACCCACTGGGTTCGAGAGACCTTTCAAGAGGTATTGGAAATGGCACCCAAAGACCTGCAGTTGGATCTTGTCTACGATGTCTGTCACAACATGGCCAAAATAGAGACCCATGAGGTGGACGGAAAACAGCGGAAGCTGTGCGTTCACCGCAAGGGGGCAACCAGGGCCTTTCCCCCCCACTCCAGACTCATTCCAGAGGCCTATCAACAGGTGGGGCAACCGGTTCTAATCCCCGGAGATATGGGCCGGTACTCCTATGTGCTGGTGGGCACTGAAGGGGCCATGAAGGAAACCTTTGGCAGCACCTGCCACGGGGCCGGCCGAAGGCTCAGCAGACACCAGGCCAAAAAGGTCGCCAAAGGCCGCGCCATTGTAAGGGAACTTGAAGATCGCGGGATCTATGTTCGTGGGGCCGGAAAAGGGACCATCAGTGAGGAAATTTCGGAGGCCTATAAGGATGTCAGCGACGTGGTAAACGTGGTCCATCATGCGGGAATAGGCAAGAAGGTAGCCAAGCTCAGGCCCATGGGAGTGATCAAGGGATAATAGGGCTACCGGGCAACCCAAGCAAACACCTGCTTCTCATAAGAGCCGGTTTCGTAAAAAGTCGTTTGCCAAGGACATCATTCTGACACGGGGCACCTGCGGTGCCACAGGGATTAACACGGTTACACGGTCCTGTTGTAGGAATCCCGTAATGCAGATTCTAACAACATGCCATGCCCTTCGGGCAAAAAGACAGCGTTTACGCCGATGGCGTAGGCAGGGCCGGGCGTCGGCGCTGCTGACCCGTGCCTAAAACAAGCTCATGGAAAACCCCAAAATGCTCACGGAGAGAGCAAAAGGGGCTTTCTACGACTTCAACAGTGAAAAAGGAAACACCTTGCCCCCCTTGCGGCGAAACATCACCTATACCGTCCTACTGGCAGGAGCAGCCCTTTTTACCGGGGTCTGCGGGGGCCTCCTTTTCGCCCTCATGCACGACCTGCCCCAGATTCAGGGCCTTGACAATTTCAGGCCCGCTGCGATCACACGTATCTATTCAGCCGACAAGGAATTGCTGGCCGAGCTTTTTGTAGAGAAGCGTCAGCCTGTGCCCCTTGACGTGGTACCGGACCATCTTAAGGCCGGGATCCTTGCCACGGAAGACGCCAAGTTCTATGACCACCCCGGCGTTGATCTAAAGGGCATCGCCCGTGCCGTGATCAAGAACATCAGGGCCGGTGAATATGCCGAAGGGGCCAGCACCATCACCCAGCAGCTGGCAAAAACCCTCTTTCTCACCCCTAGAAAAAGCATCATGCGCAAGGTGAAAGAAGCCTTCCTGGCCTTTCAGATTGAGCGCCGCTACACAAAAGACGAGATCCTGGCACTCTATCTGAACCAGATCTATTTCGGGAGCGGGGCTTACGGCGTGGAAGCGGCCGCACAGCTCTTTTTCGGAAAACCTGTCCGCAGATTGACACTGGCGGAATGCGCATTGATCGCGGGGATGCCCAAGTCGCCTTCCCGGTACTCACCCCTGGTCAAGCCATCTTTAGCCCTAAAACGGCGCTCGGTGGTCCTGGGGCAGATGGCTCGACATGGCCTCATCAGTGAAGAAGAGCTGAAGGCTGCCGATACCTCGCCTCTTCATCTGGCACGCAAAAAGGAAAGATCCATAAAGGCCCCCTATTTTGTGGCCTCTGTGACGAGTCTCCTGGAAAAGGCCTTAGGCCAGGAAGCCCTGTATCGTAAGGGGCTGGCCGTATACACGACGCTGGACTATGCCATGCAACAGGCTGCTGAAAAAGCGGTAGCACAGGGGCTTGAGGCCCTTTTGGCACGTATGGAAATGTGCGAGGGCCAGGAGGACGGCCCCCAGGCCGCTTTGGTCTGTCTGGATGCAAAGCGCGGAAGCATTCTCGCCATGGTAGGGGGTCGCAGCTTTGAGGAAAGCCGCTTCAACCGCGCAACTATGGCTCGAAGACAGCCAGGTTCGGCATTCAAACCCCTGGTCTACGCCCTGGCCCTGGAGAAGGGTTTTGGCCAAGATGACATCCTCTGGGACGGACCCGTGGTGTTCAAGGGGGCCAAAGAAGGCCAAGACTGGATGCCACACAATTTTTCAGAGGAGTTCATGGGGGAGGTCACCCTTCGTCGAGCCCTGGCCCTGTCGCAGAATATCCCGGCTGTAAGACTCCTCAACAAATTGGGACCTACATGTGCCGTGGAATTTGCATACAAGATGGGCATCAGTTCCCCTTTGGACCCAAACCTTCCTCTGGTTCTTGGGACTTCAGAGGTCACTCTCCTCGAATTGACTGCAGCCTATACCCCATTCCCAAATGGTGGCATATGGACAAGGCCTTTTGGCGTACTGGAAGTACTGGAAGGGGGGCGATGCGTCTGGAGGCACAAGCCCCAGTTGCGACCTGTCATCACGCCTCAGACCGCAGCGGTCATGACCGATATGCTGGAAGCGGTAATCCTGGAAGGCACTGGGAAAGCAGCCAAGCCCATAAATCGGGCTTTGGCCGGAAAGACCGGGAGCACAGACAGCTACAAGGACGCGCTCTTTGTAGGGTTTTCTCCAACCATGGTCACGGGGGTGTGGGTCGGCCTGGATGATCATGGAACACTGGGTGACAAAGAAACAGGTGCCAGGGCTGCCCTACCCATATGGATCGATTTCATGGAGCAGGCCTTACGCAACCGCCCTTATGATGGTTTTGATTTACCCGAAGGGGTGGTCCATGTGAACATGGATGCCGAATCCGGGCTCCTTGCCTCAGAAAACTGTCCCAACAAGGTCACCGCTCTGTTCAAAGAGGGCGCTGAGCCAAAGCAGTACTGCAGGCATGGCTCACAAAGGCAGTTGACAGGGGAGGGTGGCGATGATTGGGAACTTGGCAGCAGGCTTACATACCCGCAGTGAGGCCTTGCTCCATACTCCTTGGCTTTAGCAGATAGTCCGGCTTGATGCGGCTCATGGATCGGAAGATGTTTCCTTTGATCTTGTTGTTTGTCTCATAAAGACCGTTTAACATCTTCTTGATTTCACGGCGCTTTGATGTCTTAGCCGTGGGGCACGGGTTGGCAAAATCCGGAAAGTCGTGATCCTGAGCAAACTGATCGATACCCCCTTCATCCACATGGGCTAAGGGCCTAATGACCACCAGTTTTCCCTTAAAAAAGGGCTGGCAGGGCACCATGGTACTCATCTCGCCGCTGTAGCACATGTTTAAGAACAGGGTTTCTATAATGTCGTCCATGTTGTGCCCCAGGGCCAGTTTATTGCAGCCAAGTTCGTCGGCCATCTCAAAGAGCCGCTTCCTTCTAAGGCGGGCACACAAAAAGCAGGGGTTCTCCCGGTTTTCCTCGCTGTGGCTCCTCGTTCCGTAGTCTGTGTATTCTACTCTACAGTTGTAACCCATCTCCTTGCAGTAGGCCTCGATGCGGGGTGCGGGGGTCGCTTCAAAGCCCAAGTCTATGTGGATGGCCACAAGGGCGTAGTGAATAGGAATGCGGGACAAGCGTTCATGGAGGATCCACATAAGGGTGAGGCTGTCTTTTCCGCCGGACAACCCCACGGCGATCCGGTCCCCGTCTGCTATCATGTCGTAGTGGTGGATGGCCTGGCCAACAGAGCGCCGCACGGCCTTGTCCCTGAAAGCAGACATGGGATCGTCTCATGCCTCCTCTTGTTCCTGGGATTCCTTGTTTTCGATAATGACCTTTCCCGCCGCTATTTCACGAAGGGCAATCACGATGCCTTCATTCTTGGGAGACTGGACCAGATAATGGGCGCCTTCCCGCGTTTGCCGCACCCGCTTGGCCGCCGCATGAACCAGCATGAAGCGGTTCTGGCAGCGCCTCAGGCAGTCTTCTACAGTAACTCGAGCCATGTATATACCTCCTTAGACCGACATAGGTGCCGGAAAATTTACGACTTGATGAACTGCACTATATGAAGAAGTGGAGCATTCATAACCCTGCGGTTCCTTGTTCGACATTATTGTAGCTTTTCAACATCATTAGATCCACTGCCCAACATACCCCCTGTGTCAAGTGTGGGCAAGAACGAGCTTCATGGGCAGAGACTACAGGGAAAAGCGGACCGTGTGCAGTTCCCCGGTTTCTACGACCCGCACTTGCATTCTGAGTTCTCCTGCCCCCTTTGCCTCCCCGGGAAAGAAAATAAACCCGTGGGCAATGGAATGGGGCGATACGGCCTTGTTTTCCAGGGCCTTTGCCTGAAGGTCCTGGGAGACGGCAACTCGGGCCTCTCCTTCTGTAGCAGCCTGTGCCCCGCCCAAGGTGGCCCCCACGGCAGCACCCACAGCAGCACCCTTTCCTGCCGATTCTGCCACATTTTCACCGACCACGATGCCGATGGCAGCGCCCACCAAGGCCCCGGCAGCACCGCTGAGCAGTCCGGGCTTCACAGCCCCTTTTCCGATCCGGGACATCTCCGTCTTCTCAGTTACCCGGTCATAGGCCAGACTGGAATCCAGGATCGACCACAGATTGTTCTCTCCATCAATCAAGAAGGTCTGGGAGGGTTCAATCTCAAGGGACTGGTCTCCCAGATTGTCAAAAACCACCTGTACGGGATAAAGGCCCGCGCCCCGTATGTCCCACCCGAAGGCCTCTCTTGCCTCCTTGGCCTCGTCATAGGCCTTGGCAGCAATGGTAGCCCCGGCCACCTTTGTGGCGTTGGGATAGGCCTCAGGCATTTTAAAGGGTACCACCTGCGTCTTGTGGGCCGTGCAACCGGCCATAACCAAAAGAATCACCATGGAGCATACAAGAAACCTATGATTTCTCATGACTGCCTCCCTTTTGTCCTGGAGGCTGTCGGAAAACGCCCATCTGCGGCGTTATCCTTATCCCTCGTCACTGCAACGTACTTCTATGTACGCCTCGCTCCTCGGGATCTCGGATGCCTTGCATCTGTTCATTTTCCATCAGCCTCGGGAAATGCGGTTCTCGAACGAGGGCCTAGGATGTCCTGATGTCAACCAGTTCATATTGGCGTTTGCCCCCAGGGGCCTGAACCACGATCTCGTCTCCCACCTTCTTCCCAATCATGGCCCGGCCAACAGGAGAGGAAACGGAGATGCGCCCCTGTTGAACGTCCGACTCGTCCGGTCCCACGAGCTGGTATTGCACTTCCTCTTCTGTGTCCAGGTTTTCCAGCACCACGGTGCAGCCGAACACGGCACAGTCCGTGGTCACGGTCTTCGGGTCTATCACATCGGCACAGGCGACTCTGTGTTCCAGTTCCCCGATTTGCCTCTCCAGAAAGGCCTGCCGATCCTTGGCGGCCTCATATTCCGCGTTTTCTGTGAGGTCTCCGTGAGCCCGGGCCTCTGCTATGGCCTTTATAACCTTTGGCCTTTCAATGGCCTTAAGAAGTCTTACCTGTTCTTTCAGGGCCTCAAAGCCCGCTTTTGTAATCGGTATACGTTCCAATGACTTACTCCTTACAACCCCATCAACTCATTAGCTTATGAGCTACCAGCCAGTCCCCACACCATCACCCACTCAGATGCTCTTGTGCCAGAATCTCTGCTATTTGCACCGCATTGGTGGCTGCTCCCTTGCGGATGTTATCCGACACCACCCAGAGATTGATTCCATTGGCAATGGACTCATCGGCCCTTATGCGACCCACAAAGGTCTCATCCTTGCCGGCGGCCTCAATGGCCATGGGATAGAGGTTCTGTGACGGGTCATCCACCACCTTCACGCCCGGGGCCTTCTCCAGCAGGGCTCGTACCTCTTGGGCGGTGATGGGTTGCCGCGTTTCGACATTCACCGATTCTGAGTGGCTGAAAAAGACCGGCACCCGAACCGTCGTGGCCGTGATGCCAATGGTGTCGTCTTCAAAGATCTTTCGGGTCTCGTGTACCATCTTCATCTCTTCTTTGGTATAGCCATTCTCCAGGAACACATCAATGTGGGGCAGGCAATTAAAGGCAATCCTGTGGGGATAGACCTTTTTCTCCGGCTCCATGAAGTTGACCATAGCCTTGGTCTGGTCCAGGAGTTCGTCAATGGCCTTTTTGCCTGTGCCGGACACAGCCTGGTAGGTGGAGACTACAATCCGCTTTATGCCCACCTTTTTCTGAATGGGCGCCAAGGCCACCATCATCTGGATGGTGGAGCAGTTCGGGTTGGCAATGATACCCTTTTTCGTATACCCGCTTACAGCATGGGGATTCACCTCTGGAACCACCAGGGGAACATCAGGGTCCATGCGCCAGGCAGCAGAATTGTCCACCACCACACAGCCGTCCGCCGCAGCCGCAGGTGCAAACTTTTCACTGGTGGCCCCACCGGCAGAAAAGATGCCAATCTCCACCCCCTTAAAGGACTGGTCTGTGAGTTCCTCCACCAGGATCTCCTCGCCCTTGAACCGCATCTTCCGGCCCGCAGACCTGGCTGTTGCCAGCAGCTTCAGGTCCTTTACAGGAAAATCCCTCTCTTCCAAGCAGGCAATCATCTGGTTTCCCACGGCACCGGTTGCCCCAGCCACTGCCACACTAAACAATTTGCCCATCTTTCACGCCCCCCCCTTTTTGAGGTACCAAACCAACGACCAAACATTGATGGCTTCGCAAAAAGTCCAATTTCTGTGTTCTGCTGCATCCTTTGTCACTGTGGCGTACGGCTAAGTACGCCTCGTTCCTCAGGATTGCGCCTAACGGCTTCTAAAAAGGTGCACGCCTTGAACCTGGAGCTTTTTGCTTTGCCATCTCTTCGATGACTTTTTACGAAGCCATCAATTTTAGCAGCCTCACGAGACAACCTCTTCAAACAAGCTTCAAAGGCGATCGGATTTCAGACCGTGGAACTGTCTGAGCGCATTAGTGAGCGTTAAGGAAGAACAGATCCAGAGATTGATTCGTCTCAGGCGCAGTTGGGCAAGACAAGCTGCCCGTTCTTCTCAGCAATATTAGCTGTTCTTTCTTTACGCTCAGTTGTGCGCGAGTTTTGCACGGTTTGAGATCTGATTGCCTTTGAAGCGGCCATCCTTAAACATACAGGGTCAAAACCTTACCTTCTTCCTACTCCCGAAAGCCTTAGGCTCTGCACCTTACCCCAAGATCCTGCCGCTCATTAGGCTATGGCTTTTACAATCAAATCCCCGACCTGGGCTGTGGAATAGCCCATCTGGCCTGCACCCACACCGTTCAGGTCGTCTCGCAACACCTTGGCTACGCCCGTTTCAACCATCCGGGCAGCCTCAGGCTCTCCAAGGGTCTCGAGCATGAGCTTGGCAGCCAGAATGGCTCCTATGGGATTGATGACATTTTTACCCGCGTACTTGGGAGAAGACCCCCCGATGGGCTCGAACATGGAGACCCCCTCGGGATTTATATTTCCCCCTGCGGCCACGCCCATGCCACCCTGGAGCATGGCGCCAAGATCGGTAATGATGTCACCGAACATATTCTCCGTAACCACCACATCAAAAGATTCAGGGTTTTTGATCATCCACATACAAAGAGCGTCCACGTGCATATAGTCGGTCTTAATGTCAGGATATTCCTCTGCCACCTCATTGAAGGTGCGCTCCCAAAGATCAAAGGTATAGGTCAAGACATTGGTCTTTCCACAAAGGGTCACCTTCTTGGCCCCATTACGCTCTTTGCACGCCTTAAAGGCGTAGCGGATACACCGCTCCACCCCCATGCGTGTGCTGATAGACTCCTGAATGGCCACTTCGTGGGGGGTCCCCCGTCTCAAGATGCCGCCAGAACCTGCATAGAGGCCCTCTGTGTTTTCTCGAACCACCAAAAAGTCTATGTCTTCAGGCCCCTTGTCCTTGATGGGGGTCTCCACACCAGGATAGAGCTTGATGGGCCTCAGATTGACGTACTGATCCAACTCAAAGCGAAGCCTCAGGAGCACCCCTTTTTCCAGTATGCCCGGTGGCACCCCCGGATCACCGATGGCGCCAAGATATATGGCGTCACAACCCCTCAATGCTTCCAGGACACCATCGGAGAGGGTCTCCCCTGTCTTTCTGTAATGGTTGGCCCCCAGGTTGAAATGGTGAAGGGCGAGCCTGAAACCGTTCTTGGCAGAAACCGCCTCAAGGACCTTCAACCCCTCGTCAACCACCTCAGGGCCCGTGCCATCTCCCGGTACCACAGCTATTTTATATGCTCTTTCAGTCATGGCCTCTCAATTCAGATCAAAATGGATATGGATGAGAATGACGATCTTCCCATCCATTTGAGTGGAAATTTTTTAGATTATCCATTCATGCCCTTTCTGTCAAGAAGTAGGTGCTACCCTGAAGTAGGTGCTACCCAAAATCCGACATCGATTTAGGAGCATCCATGGATTTGGGGCTTTGGGTTTACGAAAACCGCCGATGAAGTGAGCCGTGGAGCCAATTTCTTGCCCCAGTGTATGGAAATCGCTTGGCTAGTGGCTCTTTGCTCACTTTCGGTCGATTTTGGACATACCTGTAGCGCGAACTTACCAGCTGAAATTATACCTGTTCCTACGCGTTGGCAAATTCCCATATCTTCAAACGAGTAGTGGCAAAAAATTCACGGAGGCTTCGCCTTACTTTGAGAAAAACTTGCCCTCCGTGCCATACTATCTTGCCCGCTGTTTGGTATAACCGCCACCGTACGGTTTGAACTTGACGGCGATGCCATGATTCATTTAGGGCCTTTATAAGAAAATAAACGATAACCGTTGTAGGCCAAGACCCCTATCCTCAAAAAAACTGCTCATTTCTGAATTGGACACTGACGCCAGTGCCCACCTTCTTCACGGGCATTTATGGATGGACACTAACGAACAAAGGGGGCAACAAATGCACCAAGTCCAAAACCGATGAAAAGATCAGACCTGCACCCCATCCAGAAGATTGTCGGGTTTTTCCATGCCTGCAGGAAGGTCACGTGTGTGAACTGCCGCCCTCTGAACCAGGAAAATCGCGTCCATGGCCAGGCAGCAATGGTCCCCATCCCTTTCTATACATGTGTTTCAACACAATGTGGTGCATGAGTTCCAAGAGTTCATATGCCGACATGACCGGATTGTCTTCATCCAGCAGATCAGAGATCTTGATCTGTTTTTCTAATCGTCCTTTGACTCTACCCAGCTTCTGCAAAAAGCGGACGCGTTGCTCCCTCTCTCCAGGTTGAGAAGCTTCAGTCCCTGCCCCCTTAGCGTATTTTTTCGTAAGGAGCCTGATCTTTTCATGTGAACAGGAAAGCAAGTACTGACGGTTCTTATCACTGTCAAAGAGCCTTTGAGACATAACGCATCTTCTCACCACCGCGGCCATATTCTGCTCTTGCTCAAAAACGTATTTCTTAAGCATTTCTTTGGGCCTATCTGATATCACTGCGTTCACGGATTTCATGAGCGGTGCTTTTGAGGCCATTTTTCCCCGAAACTCAACAGTGGCGCTACCCCAGAACTTGCGGCTCACATCTCTCAGGACACGCACCAGCTCATGGGCATTACCGGAGGACCGCCGTATCATGTCAACGATTCCGGGCACCAGCTGGGCTGTCCTGTTGAAAAGGGGCTCTCCAGTAACCACCCTGTAGATAATGATGAGGATCGCGTGCCAGTCCTGGAAATGTAAGGTTCTGGGTACATCTTCAAAAGTATTTCCCAACACATCATTTCCAAAGAAGTGCGAAGGTGTGGCATAATGCGGTGTGCCTCCAAGTTGGGGCTCCTCTATTGCCCGGCCAAGAATGACGGCTGTCTCAACATCTATAATCCCTATCTGATACTCATCGCTACGTGACAAGAACTCAGGATAGTTACCCGGGTCGCCCGCAACGAGCAGATTGTCCGGCTTGAGATCTCTCAATGCAACGCCCCTCTCTCTGAGGCGGGCCAACAATCCAATGAGGTTGGTGATAAGACCCGCCATGTGGGACCTGGTGCGGTCAAACTGTCTTTCAGAGACGATGCCTCTGGCAGTATTTCTATAATTTTCAATAGGTTTTACATGAGTCGCCATCACGTTTTTGAGCAGTTCATTCACGTCAGCAATAACCGCAGGATCTAGGCCTTTTTCAAGATCAGCGACCTCACTGACAGCCAGGTACGTGAAAAACCAGTCCCTTATTTGATAGGGCGTCACAGAAGATGAGAGGTCATATTCTGTCAGAAGCCTTTTGATTCTTTTTTCATATCGGGTGTAGATCTCTCCGATTGCAATGAATACCGGCAGGCTCTCGGGTCCGTAGTTGTTTTCCAGTGTGGCAAGGTCCCAGATGATTTCTGAATGGCCAAGTATTTCTTGATACGCTTTTTCCTCAATATCATGGAGATATTCTATAATATGCTGCAGGAAATAGTATTTTGAGAAGTCCATAAAAAACGCGAAGGTATCGCCTATCTTCAAATACTTTTGAGACTCAGGAGATGCGATGAGCCATTTTATGTACCGCCCTTCGATTTCTTCTGGAGTAAAATGAGCCTCATCGGGAAAGGTGTGGATCCTTTTGAGGATTGCTGAGACCCTTGGAATAACGCACTCTTTCATGGCAAGTCTGTCGATGATGTGGGCCTCCCTCTTGAGCGTCTCAAGGTAGTGAGAAAGGTCCTCTATATGAGCAGGAGGGATCTTGATCACGAGATGGTCATCGTATATGACGTAAAAACATTTACTCCTGCTACCACCTTCTTCCCCCAAGGGGGCAATGGTCATGCGCCTTGTCCTTAGGTCGTTGCCAACTCTTACACGCAATTCGTAGATATAGTTGTTCGTAGATGGGGTTTGTTCTACAAGGAGGATTTCCGAAGGCGTTCCCTTCGGCACCCCCAATTGATGCTTGAAGAGGTTTAAGAAATACCGTGCAACGGTTTCTGTCGTGCAGGGCTCTGAGTCATCTTCAGCAGCACAGATCTCTGAGACGGCCGTGGTCCTGTCCGTAGTCTCCCCGGTGGGAATTTCCTTTAGCTCCCTTTTTGCCTTCAGGATGATTCCACGGCAATTGGCAAGCGTGGCGAAGACCACACATACAGGTAAGGCCCAGACGGCCATGGGGACTGCAGGAAAGGCGGAGAGAACGGTCAATAGGGGGACAAGCACCAGCATGATACCGATCACTTGCTTTGTCCGTCTTGCTACAGCCGCCACGGATTGCTTCTGTCCTTGGTGGTGCTCTAGTCTGTCCTTTGCCGCACGCTGCAGATGTCTGGCCGATGCATTTCTCGCGAGAGGGGGAACAATGTTGATAAGGATGAGCAGGAAGACGATTTGACTTGAGATGAGAACCATGATCGGAATCCAGGGGGAGAGATTCTTATCAAGGACGAGTCTGTTGCTTGCAAGGACAAACCCGATGATTGGGATGGCCCATGTGATGAGGGCACAGGCACGAGTGACCCTTTCTTCTCCAAGTTGGGTTTGTGCCTTTAGTGCCCATTTGGAGACAGCTTGCCGCAATGCTCGGAGGGCATATGTTGCAACGAGAAGGCTTACGGCAAAGATGGCTAGGGAGATGATCCAATCTTGTATGGAGTTTCCAAACAGGGTTGTTTGTAGGTCGTGCATGGGATCCTTTTTTCTTACCATAGGGCAGGCAACCTGCCGGAAAGATGTCCGATCACAAGGGTGCCAGCCCTAAGCCATCCTACAAGGTTCTGCCGGTCGGGTGTTTTGGGTCTCCATCCCATTGGGCCCAAAGGGTGGTTGAAATGCGTCCCGCCGGGGCATAGGTCTGCCTTCTGGTCGTTGTTAATGTCTTGCAATTTTCGGGCCTGCTGAACATGAAGCGCCCATTTCTATATTGACACCCACCCCGTTTCTTGCCATAATTTTCCATATGTTAGAAGAAAAAAGAGGGCCCTGCGGGATCTTGACATGTTGGGAATTGGGGTTTTTGAGGAGAAGTAGGCTATGGGTAAATGGCATGTGTTGCTAAACGATCGGCTCCTTGACACGTTTTGGGTCAAAGATGGCCAGACAGTCACCATAGGCCGGGGGGAGGCCGCAGACGTTAGCCTGGATAATGTGGCCATATCCAGGCAACACGCCACCTTGACATTGCGAGAGGGGGCACACTTCCTGACAGACTTGGGAAGCGTGAACGGGACCCTCGTCAACGGGCGCAGGGTTAAGGGCACGTTGGCTGTGACCGAAGCCGACCGCATCCAGATCGGGAAATTCTTTTTTGAGTTGATGCCACCCCAAGAGCGGGTGCCTTCGGGTAGCGCATTCTCTGACTTTGAAGCCACCCTTATGCTCAATGCCAGAGACCAGCGAGGTCCCAGGCTAAAGGTAGCAGAGGGCAGGGCCACCCCCAAGGAGTTCTACCTGGAAAAAAATAAGACCGTCATGTTGGGCAAAGGGGCGAACTGCCACGTGCAGGTACCGGGGTGGCTCGTGGCCAAGGTCCAGAGCTACGTCTGGGCCAAGGGCGGCGACCACTACTTAGTACACGTGGCCGGATGGAGGCGCACCACCCTAAACGGCCGAAAGGTCCGTGGAGAGCAAAAATTGCGCAAGGGAGACACGATCGGTATAGGCGCCACGACATTGAGATTCGAGTAGCCGGGCAAAACACAGTGGCAAGCGTTCGGGCTCGGTGTTGACCATTTCCATATTTCCTCTTCACACTACTTGGTAGCCAACTTAACGCAGGTATTGTGATGCCCTTTTCCCTCTCACACCTCTTGGGAACGGTTCAGCCCCTTGATTTGATCCACTCAATATTGATGGAGTCGTAAAGAGTGCTTGTTGCTCTCTCCGTGAGCTTGTTGGGCGCACTTGTAATGTTTGGCTAAAATGCTAAAACTCGGGCTAACGCCCTCAAACAGTTAGCATTTCTTAACGCCGAACATCCCAAGTGCTCTTCTCCCAAAATACTCAATGTCGTTCGCAAAAGACTTTTTACGAGACCGTCAAGATTGACTGTGGCGTACGGGCCCCTTGGTGCCACCTTGAGAGGACTTCCACCATGGCGGAAAGGCCCCTGTCCGTGGACCTGAAAGGGCGGATTTCCATTTGACAGGGCTAGACGCCGGTCTGTACCATCTTAGTTTTAGACCTCCCTGCCAATGGTGATGAAGATGCATGAGACTGTCGACACGTTTCGCCTTACCCCTGAAGGTACCTGTCTTGAGACCCTTTCTCCGTCTGAGATCATAGGGCTATTTCAGGAAAGCCGAGACAACATCCATCCGCTTTTCAGGCGCTGTGCGCTGGCCGTACTAAACTGCGGCTCAGAGACGGATGATGTGAGGGCCATCCTGGAGCAATACCGCGACTTTGATCTACAAGTCATACGAACGGCTGGCGGCATTGAATTGGAGCTTCGCCATGCCCCGGCAAGCGCTTTTGTGACCTATGAGTCGGACGAAAACGGTGACGTCACGGTAAAGCACAAGATGATCGAGGGAATCAGACAGCATATTTTCGCTGTATTGCGCGATCTGGTTTTCATCAAAAGCGAGATTGAGCGTACCGGAAAATTTGATCTAAAAACATCCAAAGGGATCACGGACTCTGTATTCTTGATTCTGCGCAACGCCGATATCTTTGAAAAAAGGGGCCACCACAAAATCGTTGCGTGCTGGGGCGGCCATGCCATCAGCAAAGAGGAATACGATTACACAGCAGAAGTGGGCAATCAGTGCGGCCTGCGGATGATGGATATTATCACCGGTTGCGGCCCAGGCGCCATGAGAGGTCCCATGGAAGGCGCCAACATCGGCCATGCCAAACAACGCATCAAAAATGGGCGCTACATCGGGATCTCTGAGCCCGGCATTATCGCCTCTGAACCGCCCAACCCCATTGTAGACCCACTTGTCATCATGCCGGATATTGAAAAACGTCTTGAGGCTTTTGTGCGCCTTGGCCAGGGGATTGTCATGTTTCCAGGTGGCGCAGGAACGGCAGAGGAGCTCACATATATTCTGGGCATTCTGTCCCATCCTGAAAACAGAGACATCCCTTTTCCACTGATCTTAACGGGTTCACGTTCCAAGAGGGGATACTTTGACATGGTGCGACGATTTGTGGAAAACAGCCTAGGCGAGGCCGTGGCCCAAAGGTATGAAGTCATATTGGATGATCCCGAGAAAGTGGCCAAGGCAATGAACCAGGGGTTGTTGGAAGTAAAAAGGTACAGAGAAGAGACGAGTGATTCTTACTACTTCAACAGAAACCTTCATATCCCCTTTATCTTTCAGGAGCCCTTTTTGCCTACTCACGAGAACGTAGGTCGGCTGGAAGTCAAAAGCGATGGGGCTACTTACGGTCTTGCAGCTTCCTTGCGGCGTGTTTTTTCCGCCATTGTGGCGGGAAATGTCAAGCCGGAAGGCATCAAGGCAGTGGAGGACCAGGGCCCCTTTGCCATCCACGGCGAGGAGGCGATCATGGGCGAAATCGAGGCGCTTCTAACTGCCTTTGCAGATCAAAGACGTATGCGGCGCGTGGGCCAGTACAAGCCCTGTTATAAAGCCGTGTGCGACCTATAGGGCCCCTCCCCCTCAATCTTTGAACATTACCGACCGGTTTTTGGGAAACTGCCCATGGATGTTCGTCGAGACAGAGTGCCACGTCCTGTTGCATCCCCGAGCCTCAGAGAGCTGTTCTGCCTTTGACCCCGAGCAGGAAGATGATTCACTCAAGTTTCGCAGCCCTATCAACCGGTTGAAATAACGGGTAAACGCGTGTCGAGGTTTCTAGGAAACGGCAGAACCCTGGTTTGGGCCTTTTCTATGCAATGGAAGTCTCGGGATGGGGAAATCCGCTTCTCTTCGGCCTCCAATGCCTTTAGTAGCTCATTTCCCCATCCCTCTGTTGCCAAATCCGGGGGGTACAAGTCTTGACAGAATCGTAAAAAGTCGAAAAACACCATTTTCTGTCATTCCGGCGGAAGCCGGGCACGTAGTGGCTCTGTTCAAGCCGCCAGGCGCAACCCTAAGCGCTATCCAGTAAGATCAATATGTTCTGGATGCCGGATCAAGTCCGGCATGACGATTACGGGACTTTTTGCGATTCCATCAAGTCTTGACACACCTACTATTAGTGAAAACGAGGGGTGCGCCTCTTTTGAAGCCGCCGGGCGCAAACTTGAGTTATTCATGTCAAAGGGATTCTATGACTTTCTGCAACTCTGCGTTTGGCGGTGATGTGAATTCCACGCCGATGCCCTTGGCGGTCCGTCGTACGACCCGGCCAGTGATCCTGAGGGATTTTTTCTGGTTGGGAGGGGAAAAGGTGAGTGTCACGTGCTCTCCAGGCAAAAAGGATGCAGAGGTTCCAATAAACATCCCTCCACGGCTTATGTTTTTGGCAAACTCTCTGAAGACACGCCAGGTCCCCACCGATACGGCAATGGAGCAACTCTTTCGCGGATGCCTTCTCCGCTCCGCTGCTTCCAGGTCTTTGAGGGAACTCAGAAGCCTTCGTTGCTGGTCTTCAGATGACGATTCGATAAGCATCTGCATGTTCTCGAGCAATTCGTTTAGCTGAGCCTTTACATTGGGCTGGTCGGATCCGTGGTTCGTATTCATTGGGCACCCTTCGTCATCGCTCAAGACTTGGCCTGTATCACTTATGGTGGTGACAGAACAACCTTAATGGTTGCAATCTTCAATGGCTGCAATCTTCGTGCCGCTTGGGTGCTAGAGCCTATCTTAATGTCCTCCAAAGGGGTAACTAGTCGACGACGCAAGGTAAAAAGAGGGGACGCCTCAACCTCTCCTGCCCGTTGCCGAAAAGGGAAAA
>Ga0272444_10002314_pt1 | contig 17661 bp, 18 predicted proteins | sample SSMForm13_FD_201033 | JGI IMG/M metagenome (GOLD analysis project Ga0272444, IMG submission 201033) | Marine sediment archaeal communities from Little Sippewissett salt marsh, Falmouth, MA, United States - SSM-Form-13 | ecosystem: Environmental > Aquatic > Marine > Wetlands > Sediment ... | reverse complement strand
TCCTTATTCCTCATCGCCCGGAAACACTTGCCTCCGGCACAACGGCGATAGCGATCGCAGATAACTATTCCAATCTTTGTTTTGGAGTTCATATCAATGCCTTTCGATTTCTGACAGGTCAATTTCCAGTCATTTCAGGGTCGGACCACGGTAACCTTTTTCGCACCTGATGCAACCAATGCATATAGCGCTGTCTGTCTCTTTAAAACTTAAAGAGACATTCTTTTTTGTGGCAACGATGAGTAGTGTACCAGACATAGCCTGGTAAAAAACAACGATTGGTTCTTGGCATGCCCCCCTCCACACCTATGAAGCTATTATTACCCTCAAATATTGGCTTATAAGCTGTATATATGGTCTTTTAAATCCGTTACCTTTATATATTAACGAGTTACCTTGGTCCGATCCCGGATTGCTCGGATTTCAGTAAAAACCTAATTGGCGAGTTCAATTCGGTTGCGTCCAAGGCTCTTGGCTTGGTACAGCGCCTTGTCAGCGCGGGAAATAAGCATATCGGTGTTTTCTTCCGATTTCATTTGCGCGACGCCGATACTGACACTGACTTTGATCGTCGCCTCACTCCGATATACGGCAAGCGCCTCAACCCTGGCTCTGATCCGTTCAGCCAGCTTAGCAGCCTGCTGCTCATCACAATTAGAGGACAGCACCAGGAACTCCTCCCCTCCCCAGCGGAAAAGGACATCTTCACCCCTTAAGACCTCACCAACGCCCTTTGCCAGAGTCTGCAATACCTGATCGCCGGCCTGATGGCCATAGGTATCGTTAACCTGCTTAAAGTGATCCAGGTCGAGTAGCAGGACAGACAGCGCGCTGTTGTGCCTCTGATTCGCCTTCAAGGCCTGACCGAAGAGAAAATCGAACATGTGCCTGTTAGCAACGCCAGTCAAACGATCACGTGTCGCCATCGCTTCAAGTTTCTTCTGATCATTGCCGATGGTAACCCCGGCAATAATTAGGACCACGGTGGTAATTGCGAGGCTAATCGCGATATTGACCAGCATGGTGTTCTGGATTCTGGCCTCCCCTCGCGTCTCATTCTCCAAGACCACAAGGTACCAGTCAAAGTCCTCGACCAGGCGGCTGTTAAAATAGAAGGTTTGATTGTCCTGCTGAAAGGTCAGGGAGGTGCTGGGTGAGGTCAGGATCTGGGTTGTATAGTCTTTCAGTCCGGGGATGTCCCTGAGATTTTTCGGACCATCAAAGGCATGTCCAACCAGGGCTACCTGCCCTTGACGGTCGGTGAAAAAGATCGTCCGGCCATAGCGCTGTTGGTAGGTTTCAATCAACTCCTTGACCGAACGTACCCCCAGCCCCACGCCAATCGTACCAATATAACTTCCGACATAATCATACACTTTGTGATTAATGAAAATGGTCATGCTGGTCAGATCAGCAGTATCCCGGTCGATGTTGATCTGGTAGTCCTCGACCAGCTTGGCCATGTCAAAGTACCAGTCATCCTGTTCATCCTTTTTTGACACAGTTTTCAGTACACCGCTGGAATGATAATACTGACGGCTGTGCTCGGAGACAAAAAAACTGGTGACCGTGCCGTAGCGTTTCTGGATTTCGTGTAAAAAACGGACCATCTTTCCGGCATCGGTCTCACCTGCCAGAACCCAGTCGCGGACAAAGGTATCATGAGCCATAAGCGAAGAGATAAAGATCGGCCGCAACAGGTCCTGTTGGATCTCCGAATAGATATTATCACTGGTCAAAGGCAGGGTGTTGCCGGCAATCTGTTCAGCAAGCGACTTTCGGGCAACGTAGTAACTGGCGATGCTGGTAAACAGAAATCCGACAACCAGCAGCAGAGCCAGGACCGACATGAAGCGATATTTGCGATTCACGACCACGGACCTTTCCGGTGAGAACTAGAATCTGAATTCACGACGAAACGTCACATTCAGCTTAAAGGCACATCATGAGCACATTATTAAAAAAATAAAATACCTGATCGTGAACGAGAAATCCAAGGGAATATTACAGAATTCATATCTAGAGAGCTGTGCCATCCAAAATCGTGCGTGACGACACTCTGGACTCCTGTAGATAAAAAAAGGGCGCTTCCGTAAGGGAGCGCCCTTTAGTCTGCCAACTCTAGCAGCTTTGAAACAGACTGAATCTACCTACCACTTGGTTTTGGTCAGATCACATTCAATAACTTCACCATGCTTGGCCGGCGTATTCGGGTCGGATTGCGATTCGCACAGCAAGGTTGTGCCGGAGTCGTTGCGTCAATTGTTTGAAGTCCGGAGATAACAACACTAATCAGCCTTTTTCCGGGCAATACAGAGGCACTCCCCTTCAGCAAAAACCGTTTCCCCGTCGCGGATAGCGCCATGAACCATAATTTTACGGCCATCAACCGAGACGATGTCGCTGTCAACGGTCACAACCTGTTCCAAAGGCAACAGGTTACGAAAACTGATATTAAGATTGCCGACCACCACGGGATAACCGGCAGTCCAGGCTGCCAACCCGAGCACTTCATCCAGGACCGCCGCCATCGACCCTCCATGAGCGTGTCCAGGAGGCCCTTCCGTCTCGGGACCGAACCAGATTCTGGCTCGCAACAGCCCTTCCTGATTTTTGTAATACCGGACCCGGTAACGATTTCCGTCCCCTTCTCCGGAAACAAAGCGCAATGAAGCACCAACCAGCGCCGGCGCATCGAAAGGGCTCCAATCGGAATCCCCGGACAGGTCAACCTGTGGACGTATCTCTTCTTTCACCTTATCTGACCCTTCTTCATCTTTTTTTCTGCTTTGCAAACCAGAAAAGCTGGCGGATAAAAAGGGCCGCTGTTGATCAGCGGCCCTTCTAGCTTTATTCGATCATCATTTATTTACTGCGATTTGCTTTCTCATCAATGCCCGAAATACCGAAGCGGCGGCGTAATTCGGTGTAAATTCTTTCCGGTTCAATATCGTAATAACCAAGTAATACCAGCACGTGAAAAATCAGGTCAGCGGCTTCGTAGACCACCTCATCCGGGTTGCCTCCCTTACCGGCAACGGCAGTTTCCGTGGCCTCCTCACCGATCTTACTGAGGATTTTATCCAGACCTTTGTCGTACAACGATTTGACGTAAGATTTTTCCCCGGCGTTCAGTTGTTTACGCTGGAGAATAATCTGATAAACCGCATCCAGAATATCCTGATCCATTTTTTCCTGATCTGAACCTTCAGCGACTGATGTCACAGGTCTCTCCATAAGTCAAACGGGCCGGCACACCATGCTGATGCAAATATTCCTTACATTCGGCGATCGTGTACTCCTTGAAGTGAAAGATGGACGCCGCAAGAGCCGCGCTGGCGCCCCCTTCGACCAATCCCTCGCGTATATGCTCCAGGTTGCCGACACCGCCGGACGCGATGATCGGAATTTCAACAGCGTCACTGATCGCCCGGGTCAGGGCAATATCGTAGCCGTTCTTGGTGCCGTCACAGTCCATAGAAGTCAGCAGAATTTCGCCGCAGCCGAAATCTTCCATTTTTTTCGCCCACTCGATGGCATCGATTCCGGTCGGGTTGCGCCCGCCGTGGGTATAGACCTCCCAGGCTTGCGGATCGGACCCCTCGACCCGGCGCGCATCTATTGCGACGACGATACATTGGCTGCCGAAACGCTCGGCCGCTTCGCGGACAAACTCGGGGTTGTGTACTGCTGCGGTGTTGATCGAAACTTTATCCGCCCCGGCGTTGAGCAGGTTGCGAATATCGCTGATCTCACGCACGCCGCCGCCCACGGTCAGGGGCATGAAAACCCGTTCCGCGGTTTTGGCGACAACATCGAGAATGATGCCGCGGTTGTCGCTGCTGGCCGTGATATCGAGAAAGGTCAGCTCATCGGCCCCCTGAGCACAATAGGCTTCGGCCGCTTCAACCGGATCTCCCGCATCGCGCAAACCCACGAAGTTGACCCCCTTGACGACGCGGCCGTCCTTAACGTCAAGACAGGGGATGATTCTTTTTGTCAACATATGTTACCTCTTATTTTTCAACACCACGACTGAGAAGACACAGATAAAGCTAACCCCTTAAAGTTCTATTTAGACACCAAGAAGAGCATTTTAACGCAGAGGTGGAGAGACAGCAGAGCTCGCAGAGAGCATCTGAAAAGTTTTTGTTTTGATTTTAAACCTAAAAATAGACTTTGCCTTGCTCCGTCTCTTTGCGCCTCTTCGTCATATCCCTTTGACTGTGTTTTCCTTTGTGTCCTTCGTGGCTTGGTGGCTACAGATTTTCAGATTTATCTTTCACCACGCCCTTTTCAGCTCTGCATTTCTATGTCAAGAAATCTCACCCCTTGACGACGCGGCCGTCCTTAACGTCAAGACAGGGGATGATTCTTTTTGTTAACATTTTCCGTCCACTTCACCAGGGTCACCGCTTCACGCAGATCAATCGCCCCGGAATAGATCGCTTTTCCGGTAATCACGCCTGTGACACCGGAAGATTCAATTTTCATCAAGCGTCTGATATCGGTCAAAGAGGAAACGCCGCCTGAAGCGATCACCGGAACCTTGATCGCTTCAGCCAACGCTTGCGTGGCTTCAATATTCGGTCCTTCCATCATGCCGTCACGGGCGATATCGGTGTAGATAATCGCTTCAACACCGAAGTCTTCCATCTCCTTGGCCATATCCGTGGCTTTTTTTTCCGTCACATCGGCCCAACCACGCACAGCCACAAGGCCGTCTTTGGCATCAATGCCGACCACAATCCGTCCGGGAAACCGGCGGCAGGCGTCTTCAACCAGCTGCGGATTTTCTTTGGCGATGGTTCCCAGAATCACCCGGTCAACACCCAGAGCCAGGTAAGCCTCGATCGTCTGCATGTCACGTATGCCGCCACCCAGCTCACAAGGAATGTCGATGGCAGCAACAATCGCCTCAATCGCGGCTTTGTTTTTCGGCACCCCGGCGAAAGCGCCGTCCAGATCGACCAGATGGAGATATTCGCCCCCCTGCTGCTGCCAGATCAGCGCCTGCTCGGCCGGGTCGTCGTGGTAAACCGTGTCTTTATCCATCAGGCCCTGTTCCAGACGGACGCAGCGACCTTCTTTCAAATCAATGGCGGGAAGAATGATCATATTTTTAAAATCCTATTGCCACCAGGGCACAAAGACACTGAGAGAATCAAAACCTTTGTTTAAAGGTTAAAGTCGAGAGCGAAAAATAGTCCTTCGGTTTTCTTAGTGGCTTAGTGGCTACAAAAAAACTACAACTCCGCGAAATTCCTGAAAATCTGCAGGCCCACATCCTGACTCTTTTCCGGGTGAAACTGGGTCGCCATGATGTTGTCCCGCCAGATCGAAGCACTGAATTCAATGTCCCCGTAGTGGCAAGCGGCGGCAACATCGCTTGAATTCTCTGCCGCGCAATAATACGAGTGGACAAAGTAGACAAAGCTGCTATTAGCGATCCCTTTAAAAATGGGCGATGGTTTGACAATATCTATATTGTTCCATCCCATATGCGGAACCTTCAGCCTCTCGCCATTCTCAACCATTCCCGATGGGAATCTGACGACCTTGCCGGGAATCAGACCCAGCCCTTTGTGACGTCCAAATTCTTCACTCTCGTCAAAGAGCATCTGCATGCCGACACAAATGCCGAGCATCGGCTTTCCTGCGGCGATATGTTCGAGTAGTGGTTCGACAAAGCCGCCATTACGCAGATTGTTGATACAGTCACGAAAAGCTCCGACGCCGGGCAGGACGATTTTATCGGTAGAGCGGATATCATCCGGCTTGGCGCTGACCTGCGCTTTGAATCCCAGGCTCTCAAAAGCCTTTTCAACGCTGCGCAGGTTGCCCATTTCGTAATCGATAATATTAATCATTGTCTATCCTGCATACTCTTTCTGCTTTTTCAACGACAGAAAGGAAGAAAAAGCTTAAAAGCTCAATCCAGGCACGAAGGACACCAAGAAAAGCATTTTAACGCAGGGGTGGAGAGATAGCAGAGTTCGCAGAGAGCAGTTGTAAAGCTTTTTGTGTTGATTTTAAAACCTAAATACAGACGTTGCCTTGCTCCGCGGCTTTGCGCCTCTCCGTCATATCCCTTGACTGCGCTTTCCTTTGTGCTCTTTGTGGCTTGGTGGCTACAGATTTCAGATTTTCTCTGCGCCCTCTGTGACTCTGCAGCTCAGCGTTGAATAATTTCTATTCCAGCTTCCCCTTGGTCGACAACACACCCTGAATCCGGGGATCAATACTCGTCGCTTCATCCAAAGCCCGGCCAAAGGCCTTGAAAATCCCCTCGATAATATGGTGCAGGTTATCACCGTAGGCCAGGTTGACGTGGATATTTGCTCCCGAGTGGTTGCAGAATGCCGTAAAGAATTCCTCAACCAGCTCGGTATCGAACTCACCCACTTTTGTTTTGGGAATATCGGCATTAAAAACCAGGAACGGCCGACCGGAGAAATCGATGATCACCGAAGCAAGCGCTTCATGCATCGGCATGGTCCCCCGGCCGAAACGTTTGACCCCCGCTTTATCACCCAGGGCTTTTTTAAACGCTTCACCGAGCACGATCCCCAGATCCTCAACCGTATGATGGGCATCAATTTCTATATCTCCGGTCGCCTTGACCATCAAATCAAAAAAGCCATGTCGCGTCAACGCGGAGAGCATATGGTTGAAAAAAGGAACCGGGCTTTCAATATGGTGTTGTCCTGAACCATCCAGGTTTAACTCGATAGAGATATTGGTTTCCTTGGTTTCACGTGCGACTTGAGCTGTGCGTGACATGTTCAACTCCTTTATGAACCACAGAGTCACTGAGACACAGAGAAAAGCTGAAAAGACGGGCTGTTTATATTTCCTCAGGGTCTCTGATCTCTGTGGTAAAAAATCACTTCTCCAGCCGGGTTGATACCGACCGGGCGTGAGCTTCCAGGCCTTCCAGTTCAGCAATATGGATGATCTCCTGTCCCAGGCGTTTTAAACCACCCTCGGTAAAGGAGATAATACTCGATTTTTTGACGAAATCTTCGAGAGACAGGGGGGAGAAAAAGCGCGCCGTTCCCCCTGTCGGCAGAGTATGATTCGGCCCCGCCAGGTAATCCCCAGCCGCTTCAGGGGTATGATGCCCCATGAAAATAGCTCCGGCATGACGGATTTTAGTCAGGATCGCAAACGGATTTTCAACCGCCAGCTCGAGATGTTCAGGGGCAATCCGGTTGGAAAAATCGATCGCTTCATGCAGATCTTGTGCAAGAATAATCGCGCCGTAGTCATCAATCGATTGTCGGGCAATCGCTTCCCGGCTCAATTGCCGGAGCTGTTTTTCCACTTCGGCCTGAACCTCATGTGCCATCTTCTCACTGCTCGTCACCAATACGGCCGAAGCCAATTCATCATGTTCCGCCTGGGATAACAGATCAGCGGCAATATTGACCGCAGCGCCGCTGCCGTCATTGATCACCAGAATCTCACTCGGTCCGGCGATCATATCGATATCAACCTGCCCGAAGACAAGCTGCTTGGCCGTAGCCACGTAAATATTTCCCGGACCGGTAATTTTATCGACCCGTGGAATTGTCTGCGTTCCGTAAGCCAGGGCCGCTACAGCCTGGGCCCCACCAACCTTGAAAATGCGATCCACACCGGCAATCTGCGCCGCTGCCAGCACATACGGGTTGATTTCACCGCCGGGCATCGGCACAACCATGATCACCTCTGCCACACCGGCCACTTTAGCCGGCACAGCGTTCATCAATACGGAGGAAGGATAAGCCGCTTTTCCACCCGGGACATAAATCCCGACCCGATCAAGAGGCCGTACCATCTGTCCAAGCAGGACATCATCCTCATCAGTTGAAACCCAGGTTTCCTGCTTCTGCTTGGCGTGATAAGCGGCAATGCGATCCGCCGCCAGGTTGAGGGCCTTTAAGGACTCGTCATCGACAGCGGCAAGAGCAGCATCAATCTCGACCTGGCTGACCTCAATCGTTTCACTTGTCAGTTCGAGATGGTCAAAGCGCTGCGTCAGTTCAAACAGGGCATCGTCGCCACGTTGACGCACATCGGCGATGATCGCCTTGACGGTCTCCTCAATGCCTCCCGGCACCTCGTCGGCCCGCTGTTCAATCCGTCCAAATTGCTGTTTAAAATCAGAATCGCTGAATTTCAGGATGCGCATCATATTTTCACCCCGCAAACTACTGAGAAATCTTCACTTCTTCACCAATAACCTTTTCCAAACCTTCGATAATTGTGCTGATTCGGTGATGTTTAGTTTTCAGACTGGCACGGTTGACAATCAGCCGGCTGGTAACTTCAGTGATCGTTTCAACTTCCACCAGGTTGTTCGCCTTCAGGGTTCCTCCGGTGGACACCAGGTCAACAATGCGCTCGGACAGGCCCACCAACGGCGCAAGTTCAATCGAACCGTAAAGTTTAATCAGTTCAACCTGGATGCCTTTGGCCGCAAAATAGCGTTCGGTCACATTGGGATACTTGGTCGCCACACGAATATTCGACCAGTTCAATGGATTATCCGATTCCTGCAGCGATTTAGGTTCGGCAACAACCAGGCGACAATAACCGAATTTCAGATCGAGCGGCTCATAAAGGTTTTTTCCCTGTTCGAGCAGGGTATCCTTACCGACAACGCCGAGGTCAGCGCAACCATACTCGACATAAGTCGGAACATCAGTTGCACGCACCGCCATAAAGCGAAGCTTCTGTTCAGGGTTTTCAAAAACCAGCTTACGGCTTTCTTTTTCCATTTCAGCACAGGTAATCCCGATCTGACCGAACAGATCCATGGAATCCTGCATAATTCGCCCTTTCGGCAGAGCGAAAGTAATCCAGTCACTCATTTTTTACTCCTGCTCACGCCAGATGCGGGCACCCAAGGCCGCCAGTTTCTCTTCGATTTTCTCATAACCGCGATCCAGATGGTAAATGCGTGATATTTCCGTTGTGTTGTCGGCCGCCAGACCCGCAAGGACCAGAGAGGCACTGGCGCGCAGATCGGTTGCCATAACCGGTGCCCCCGTCAACTTCCCAACGCCGCGAATGATGGCACTATGACCGTCAATCTGGATGTCTGCCCCCATACGCTGCAACTCGCAGACGTGCATGAAACGATTCTCAAAAACGGTCTCCGAAATTCGGCTTGTCCCCTCCGCGCAGGTCATCAGCGCCATGAATTGGGCCTGCATATCGGTCGGAAAACCGGGGAAAACACTGGTCCTGATATCAACCGGATGAACTCTCTCCGGAGCAACGATTCGCAACCCGTCATCCTGTTCTTTGATCACAACTCCAGTTTCCGAAAGTTTGCCGATCAAAGCTTCCAGATCGCAGCGTGCTGCGTTCTGCACCAGAACATCACCGCCGGTGATCGCGGCAGCGATCATGAAGGTTCCGGCTTCGATACGATCAGGAATAACCTGACAGTTCAGACCTTGCAAGCGATCGACGCCCTGGATATGAATGATGGCCGTCCCCGCACCCTCAATCTTCGCCCCCATACTGTTCAAAGCATCAGCCAACTGGACGATTTCCGGTTCACGGGCGGCGTTTTCAAGAACAGTCTCACCCTTTGCCAGGGCAGCAGCCATCAACAGGTTTTCAGTCCCCCCCACGGTCGGCATATCAAAGGAAATCTTTGCCCCCTGCAGTTGTTCAGCCGTTGCTTCAACGTAACCATGATCGAGTTGAATCCTGGCCCCCAGAGCTTCAAGACCCTTGAGATGCAAATCAATCGGCCGGGCACCGATAGCACAACCGCCCGGCAGGCTGACCCTCGCCCGTCCGCAACGGGCTAACAATGGCCCGAGGACGAGTACCGAAGCACGCATGGTTTTCACCAGGTCGTATGGCGCCTCGACGCCCTGAATATTATTGGCGTCAATACGGCAGCAATCATCCTCTTGATCGACCCGGGCCCCAAGCTCCACCAACAGCTTAACCGCTGTGCTGATATCCCGTAGCTTGGGCACGTTGGTAATTCTGCTTTCTCCATCAGCAAGCAGAGTGGCAAACAGCAACGGAAGCGCAGAATTTTTTGCGCCGCTGATCCGAACCGCCCCCTTGAGAGGAACGCCGCCTTTGATTACAATTTTGTCCAAAAGTTATCTCTTTCTATGGTTTCCGACCGCCAACGACACGTGGTTGGCCGGCATAATCTTCGCGCAGATAAACATCACACAGACCGGCATCCTTAAACAACTCCTGGACCCTGTCCGCTTGCTGATAACCGATTTCTACCAGCAGCCAGGCGGATGATTTCAAATTCCTGAAAGCCTGATTCACCAATTTTTGATAACAATCCAATCCCCTGTTGCCCGCCAGGAGTGCAATGCGGGGTTCATGATCTCGAACCTCCGGCATCAGCTTTTTCCATTCCTCTTCGGCAATGTAAGGCGGGTTGGACACGATCAGATCATACTCTTTTACCGGTAATTGCCCCAGATCGCAGCAAATCAATTCCATGCGTTCCGAAACACCATTGCTCTCGGCGTTATCCCGGGCAACATCAAGAGCTTCGGGCGAAATGTCAAGAGCTTCAACCCGCCACTGGACCAACTCCGTCGCCAGGCTGACAGCAATAGCCCCACTTCCCGTTCCCACATCGAGCAGACAGCCACTCTCACCGGCTCGAGAGAGGGCCTCCTCAACCAGGATTTCCGTATCGGAGCGCGGAATCAGAACAGCGGGGGACACCTTGAACTTCAGTGACCAGAACTCAGTATAACCGATCAGGTACTGTAAGGGTTCCCTTTGCCCCCGGCGCGTAACCAATGGTCGCAGGAGATCCAGTTCATCCTTATTCAGCGGCCGGTCATAATTGAGATACAGGCCGACGCGATCAAGTTCCAGCACATGTGCCAGTAATAATTCTGCGTCCAGGCGCGGGTTATCAATACCTTTAGCAGTGAAGTACTCGGTCGCCCAACGCAATAATTTTAAGAGAGTCCAGGGTTCAGACACGCATCTCAACTTTCCTGCTGGCTCATCTGTGCCGCCTGCTGATCCGTGATCAAAGCGTCAATGATTTCATCGACGTCCCCCTGCATAATGGCGTCAAGCTTGTAGAGAGTCAGCCCGATACGATGATCGGTACAACGCCCTTGGGGATAGTTATAGGTCCTGATCCGTTCACTGCGATCGCCACTTCCGACCTGATTTTTACGGTCGGCGGCCATCTCGGCCTGCTGTTCCGCCAGCATCTGGTCATAGATGCGTGATTTTAGAACCTTAAGCGCCTTGGCCTTGTTCTTATGCTGCGACGATTCATCCTGACAGGCCACCACCACGCCGGTGGGGATATGGGTCAGCCGCACCGCTGATTCGGTCTTGTTAACGTGCTGCCCTCCGGCCCCGGAGGCACGATAGAGGTCAATACGCAGATCAGAGTTATTGATCTCGATGTCAACATCTTCCGCTTCGGGCAGCACGGCAACGGTACAGGCGGAGGTGTGAATTCGGCCTTGCGTTTCGGTATCGGGAACGCGCTGAACGCGATGGGTTCCACTTTCGAACTTGAGCCGTGAATAAACCCGCTCGCCACTGATCAGGGCCACAACCTCCTTGAAGCCGCCACCGTCGGTCTCCGAAACACTCATCATCTCCACTTTCCAGCGATGACGGTCGGCATAACGGCTGTACATACGAAACAGATCGGCGGCAAATAAAGCGGCTTCATCCCCTCCGGTTCCAGCGCGAATTTCAAGAATGATGTTTTTTTCGTCGTTCGGATCTTTGGGTAACAGTAAAACTTTTAACTGCTCGGCAAGAACTGACTGCCGCTCTTCCAGCTCCGGAAGTTCTGCTTTGGCCAGTTCCTTCATCTCCGGGTCACTGTCCTGAAGCAGCTCGCGATTTCCTTCGATGTCGCTGCAGACTTGTTTGTACTCGGTGTAGACTGAAACCACGCCGGAAAGATCTGCGTGCTCTTTGGTCAGTCCACGGTAGCGCTTCTGGTCCCTGATGATTTCAGGATCTGACAGCAAACTTTCAACTTCTCGGAAACGCTCTACGACTTCTTCCAGATTTCCAAACATAGCGATCTTTCAGGGTGATTATGATTGACTAAAAAACGCTGCCCACCGAGTCGTCTCAATCGACAAAAAGTAAAAAAAAAGGCGACCCACTCGGGCCGCCTCTATTCAGTCTTACCCGGTTATTTCTGGGCGTACTTTTTGCGGAAGCGCTCGATCCGGCCCGCGGTATCGATGAGCTTCTGCTTGCCGGTATAAAATGGATGGCAAGCGGAGCAGATTTCCGTATGGATTTCTTTTCCCAGAGTCGAACGGGTCTCAAAAGTGTTGCCACAGTCACAGCGCACGGTGACTTCTTCATATTTAGGATGGATTCCTTCTTTCATCTTTTTTCTCCTCGGCGACCTGGCTTGAGTACAGGTCTGTTGTTGAAATGACAATCCGACTTATTAACACTTTTAACCCCTCAGAGCAAGAGATATATTCAACCCCTGGGCAGCATAGAGGGTTTGAATCCGAAATAATTATTTTTCCAAAGGAACAGTCAAAAACAGCTCTTCCTTTTTCCCGACGGAAGGGCTAATTTCCGCGCATGGATCTGATACTGATTTCTCTGCTCTCGTTCGCCAGTGCCATGGTCACTTCGCTGTTCGGCTTCGGCGCCGGACTGATTTTAACACCGCTGCTCGGTTTCATGATGCCACTCACCGAAGCCCTGGGTGTTGCGGCACTGGTTTTCCTGTTTACTGCCGGTTCAAAAGTTATCTGGTACCGCCATGACATCAATCGGCAGATCTATCTGAAAGCTTTTCTTCTGTCGCTTCCCGGGCTTTTCCTCGGTTTCGCTACAATCAGTATTGTCGACCTGAGCTGGTTCGAAACCGGCTATGCCATGCTGCTGATCCTCTTTGCTGTCAATATGCTGCGAAACTCCGAACAGACCAGGGGCTTGTTGCCGAAAACAAGCTACCCGCTTCTGGGTGGGGTTCTTGCCGCACTGATGCACAGCGGTGGGGTATTTTTTATCCGTTTCTGTCAGTTTCATGGCCTCAACCGCATGCAGGTCGTCGGCACGGTCGCTGCGACCCACTTCTCAATGAATATTTTCAAAGCCGTATTTTTCACCGGTACCGGTTTGGTTCCACCTGCCTATATCTACAAACTGATCCCGGCCTATATTGCGGCCATCATCGGGACCCGCCTTGGTCGCATGCTTTTAAAAAATCACGTCTCAGAGCGTGGTTTCACCATTGGCATGGCGACTCTGCTGATTCTGCTGGCACTGAAGTATCTATTTTAATCCACCCGACACCGTGAAACAAAAAACCGCCCCGGCATCTTCATAAGTAGCCGGGACGGTTCACTATCAAAATAAATTGGGCTTATTGCTGCCAGCGAGTATTCAAGCTTACTGATTCATCGAATCAAGAAACTGCTGGTTGGTTTCCGTCTCAGTCAGTTTCTCCAGCAGAAACTCCATGCTGTCCACAGTATTCATCGATGAGAGCACTTTGCGCAGCAGCCAGGTCCGCTGTAATTGCGTTTGGTCAACCAGCAGATCTTCTTTTCGTGTGCCTGAACGATTGATATCCATCGCCGGGAAAGTCCTCTTATCAGCCAGACGCCGGTCGAGGTGCAGTTCCATGTTACCGGTTCCCTTGAACTCTTCAAAGATAACCTCGTCCATCTTGCTCCCGGTATCGATCAGGGCGGTCGCGATAATCGTCAGGCTGCCACCCTCTTCGATGTTGCGCGCAGCCCCGAAAAAACGCTTCGGTTTGTGCAACGCGTGAGCATCAACACCACCTGAGAGAATCTTTCCGCTGGAGGGGATAATTGTATTATATGCCCTGGCCAGACGAGTGATGGAATCGAGCAGAATGACAACGTCACGTTTGTGTTCAACCAGTCTCCGGGCTTTTTCAATAACCATCTCCGCAACCTGAACGTGACGGTTGGCCGGCTCGTCAAAGGTTGAGGAAATCACTTCACCGTTGACGTTGCGCTGCATATCGGTGACCTCCTCAGGTCGTTCATCAATCAGCAGGACAATAAGGTAGACTTCCGGGTGATTTGCGGAGATCGAGTTGGCTATGCTTTGCAGAAGAACCGTCTTACCCGTGCGCGGGGGCGCAACAATCAAACCACGCTGCCCCTTACCGATGGGCGCCACGAGATCCATGATCCGGGTTGAATAGTTCTCCGGAGAGGTTTCAAGGTGCAGTTGCTCTTCCGGATAAAGCGGGGTCAGGTTATCAAAGAAGGTCTTTTCCCGCATCTTTGCCGGGTCATCAAAGTTGACTTCAGAAACTTTCAACAGGGCAAAGTAGCGCTCACCCTCTTTAGGCGGGCGGATCTGACCGGCAACCGTATCACCGGTTCGCAGGGCAAAACGACGAATCTGGGAAGGAGAAATATAAATATCGTCGGGACCCGGCAGATAATTGGCGTCAGGCGCCCGTAAAAAACCGAAGCCATCCGGCAGAATTTCCAATACACCCTCACCAAAAATCGCTTTCTTTTGAGCCGCGGTGGCCTTGAGAATGTTGAAGATCAAATCCTGGCGACGCATGCCACCGATCTCTTCCAGCTTCAACTCCTTGCCAAGCGCAATCAGGTCGGAAATTTTAGTCTGCTTCAGTTCTTTCAGGTTCATAGGGTTTCTCCAGCCCTGCACTCAGGGGATAGGCACAGGATCTTAAAAAAGGTCTGCGCTCCAGAAATATTCATTATTGAAAGGACAATACGTAAAAAAATACAGGAATTATATGTACAGATAGTTAAGAACTCTTTGTCTTCGGTAGCATTATATTTTGAATGGTGTTTCAGAATCTTATTTGAAAGGTTATCTTTATCAACCTGCAACTGCAGGGATTAGAGCGGGCAGGCGCCAACAGACTCAATAGTCAATAATTGTGCTTGTACCCGCTTTATCCCCCCGTGTCAACCTTGAAGCGGTAAAAAACGTCAAGAAATGATCTTTTCTCTTCTACCTGAATCAGTGGGTGAGCAACAAAAAATGAGTGTAAGCGCTTGTATTGGATAAGGATTTCAAAAATCTGAGTTGCACCCATAGGTTCTGCGGCGATTTTTGATATTTTTAGACGCTACAATGGCTTGCGCTATTATTTGTTGATTCACTCATTGATTCAGGTTCTATTCAACGTAAGGAATCCAATAATCCGGGACTGATTCCCGAGGCAATCTCAGCAAACAGGTCTTTGTACAATTTCGGCAGTTCCGTTTGGCCTTCGGCATCCGGCACTTCATCCAGAGCCCTCTCGATACCGGCCAGAGTGATATTTTTCACTTGAACAAGGTCGGTTTTATTGAAATAGGCCTCATCAAAATCAGCGTATTGCAGAACCAAAGCCTGGAAACTATCCTCACCAGCCAGTTGCCAGAGGACCTGACCACTGCGATCAACCACTGCCGCAGTCGCCAGCACATCGCTGTATTCCGTCTTCAGCGTTTCAAGCATGGTTCTCGAACGTCGTGTCTCCTCAACCTGCTCGCCGGAGAAAACAACGATCAGCAGGGCATCGACAACATTCTGTCTCGCAAGCTCGGCTACAGTCGTCGCATCAAATGCATAACCTATGGGGCGTCCGGCCTCATCATGTGGACTTCCGGCACCCAAAAGCGACAGCGCTGTCAGCTCAGGGCTGGCCGTCAAAGGACGGACATCAAAATAACCTTTCTTCTTTTTCAAGCGCTCGACCAATTGCTGATGCTTTCCAGCGGCTGAACGTGACAAAATATCGAACAAAGCTTCTTTCTGAGGGTATTTAAGCTCACTGTTATAATCGACCAGCAAAGGCAGGACACCTAAAACCTGCACGCGGGTCTGATATTCCTGTTTGGGAACCTGAAAGGTTCCGCTACCACAACCCACAAGAAGGACAGACAGCAAACAACTGAACAAAAACTTTTTCATTTGATTCTCCTTCGTTTACACATTTTATTTTCAAAATCAATTCTCAAGCTTAACAGTAGCAGAAGATTTACACCTGCGAAAGCGCCCCAATCAAGAAAAACTTACAGTCCTGTTATGCGCAGGAATCCGGCAGACCTGAAAATGCTCCCTTGCCCACATCAAAAGCTCTGCCGGTGGCGAGCCGTCTATTTCCTCCGGAGGGCTCTGGCCAAAAAAATCAAGCGCCCGCCAGATCATCGATGAAGCGTTTTCACGATTAATCACACCATCGGGGCCATGACGTTTACTCAATTTTTTCCCATGCGTTCCCAATGCAAGAGGGAGGTGAAGATATTCGGGAGGTCTGATTCCCAGACAATGATAAAGATAGATCTGACGTGGCGTCGAAGAGAGCAGATCCGCTCCACGGACAACCTGAGTCACTCCGCTGTCGATGTCATCGACAACCACTGCCAATTGATAGGCAAAAACGCCATCCGCCCGGTGCAGAACAAAGTCGCCAATTTCGGCTTGCAGATTCTGCTGCTGTTCTCCGTAAAGTTTATCTTCAAAAACAACAGGCCTGTCATCGACCCGTAAACGGATAGAGCGTTCCGCCCGCTGACCTTTTGGCCCTTCACGGCAGGTTCCCGGGTAGACAGGGCCCTCATCTCCGGAATGAGGTGCACTGGCAAGAATTTCACGCCGAGAACAAGCACACTCGAAAAGATAACCATTGTTCCCTAAGAGATTTAAAATGTCCCTATAACGCTCAAACCTCTGACTCTGATAGAGGACCTGGCCGTCCCATTCAAAACCAAGATCATCCAGCAGACTCAACATGGCATCAGCTGAACCAGCAACAACTCGTGGCTGATCCAGATCTTCTATTCTCAGTAACCAGCGCCCACTCGATTGTTTTGCCACAAGGTAACTTCCTAAGGCAGCAAGCAGAGTACCAAAATGCAAGGGCCCTGTAGGGCTTGGTGCGAAGCGTCCGATAACCGGAGGCTTGGAGTTGGAGTTTTGGTCTTTATACATTCTGCCATCCTTCATCACAGGCCGATAATGAGGTGAGTCACTATCACTGTCAAGCTTGCCGCATAAAAGAGAGCATTGACATCAAGGTAGCATCCGTGTATTCATTACTGAAAAAGTTAGCTTTGGAGGTTATGGTGGTTATTACACGAGCAACGGAATATGCGGTCAGGACGGTCATTTTTCTGGCACAGCAGCCGAGACATGAAATCGTCCTGAAAAAGGATATCTGTCGGACACAAGAGGTGACTCCGGCATTCTTAACCAAAATCCTGCAGCCTCTCATCAAAGCCGGTATCGTTAGTTCTCAGCGTGGTGTTGGGGGTGGTTTTTTGCTCGCCAGAGATCCGAATGATATCACTCTACTCGATATCCTCCAGGCAGAAGAAGGCCAGCTCAAGCTCAACCACTGTCTCGTTGATACGGATGTCTGTCATCGAGATGCCTACTGTTCGGCCCATGAAGTCTGGCACGAGGCTCAAACTGAAATGGCGCAGGTTCTCAAACGTTATAGCGTTGCGGACATGGTTAAAAGGCAGAATGAAAAGTTGAATTTTCTTAAAAACAAGGCCTGCTGAATAAACCGGGATGGCACAGATTAAGAAAGGGCGCAGAAAAGATCTGCGCCCTTTTTACATTTTCAACTGGAGTCAGAGGGGCCAACTTAAAAAATACCCTGGAGTCCAGGAGGGATAAGGACATCCAGGGTCAGAACAGGAG
>Ga0272444_10002313_pt1 | contig 17666 bp, 17 predicted proteins | sample SSMForm13_FD_201033 | JGI IMG/M metagenome (GOLD analysis project Ga0272444, IMG submission 201033) | Marine sediment archaeal communities from Little Sippewissett salt marsh, Falmouth, MA, United States - SSM-Form-13 | ecosystem: Environmental > Aquatic > Marine > Wetlands > Sediment ... | reverse complement strand
GAAGTCGTTTTGCCGTGCGTACCACACATGGCGACGGTCGTCCTGTCGTGGAAAAAGAACAATCGCAGCGCTTCGGTCATCGAAACGTAGGGAATTCCGCGCGCGATGGCGGCATCGCCCTCCGGGTTGCCTTTGCTGATGGCGTTGCCGATTACCACCAGGTCGGGCGCCGGTTCAAGGTGCTCAGGACGGTACCCCTGCATCACGTCGATTCCCAGAGCGGCCAATTGCTCGCTCATCGGTGGGTAAACGTTCTGATCCGAACCAGTCACCCGCAAACCCTGTGTCTGCAACATACCGGCAAGGCTGCCCATGCCGGTGCCGCAAATGGCGATCAGATGCACGTGGTTGACTTGCGAAACATCGATTTTCATTCCGTGAACAACTCCTCAATGACGGCATCGTGAACCTGTGGGCGCAGTGTTTTTAAAACTTCATTATCCACTGTCGGATGAATGCGATTGGTCAGCAGCACAACGGTTAACTCTCGGGTGGGATCGCACCAGCAACTGCAACCGGTAAAAGCCAGATGGCCGAAGGATGCATCGCTGAAATATTTTCCGGTGGCGGATAACGGTCGGCTGGGTGAATCGAAGCCCAAGCGAAAACTCGCCTTCGGTAGATCCTTCGGTTTTCCCATGAAGGCGTTTATCGTTTTTCGCGAGAAAATCTTTCCCTGCCCGGCCAACGCGCATCGAAATTCTTCCATCATCGCGGCGACACCGGCTGCTGTACCGAACAAACCGGCTTGTCCCAGGCAACCTCCGGCCGCCCATGTGTTTTGATCGTGCACTTCTCCGCACAGCATGTGACCGCGCCAGGCGCAATTTTCTGTTGCCGCCAACGACGGAATCTCATGCTGGTCACCTTGCAAAAAAGACAATTCGTCAATGTTCAACGAGTGGAAAATCTGTTGCGTAACCGCGCGTTCAAGAGTCTCACCGGTAATCGTTTCCAGGGCAAAGCCCAACAAGGCAAAGCCGACATCGCTGTAAAGTTGGCGGCTTCCGGCCGGGTATTGTTTTTCTTCCTGCAAATGCAGACTTCGCATCATCCGCTTACCGGCAGGTTTTTGCAGGTCGGCTACCGGTATTTTTTGATAGAAAGGTCGCCAGTCGGCAGCGCCACTGGTATGCGATAAAAAATGATGTAGCGCAACATCAGCCAGGTCTGATTTAATCTCGTGAAGGTATTGCCCGATCGGCGCAGCAAGATCAATTTTTCCCGCTTCGAACAGGTGCATGGTCAGAGCGGTTGTTGCCAGAATCTTGGTTAGGCTGGCCAGATCGAACCACGTCTCTTCGGTGACTGATTCCGGCACATCAAAACGGGTAACGCCATGTGAAGAAATATGTGCCGGTTCGCCTTTTTGGTTTACGCGCAGAACAGCGGCAGCCAGCTGTTTCTCTTCCGTGGCCTGGTTCAACAATTGGGAAGCGCGCTTCAGCATGTGCCGCTTTGAAGGAATTGAACGCCGGGAAGCTTGCCGTCAATAACGACCTCGGCGCCAAGCGGGACCAATCGATTGCTGTCGTCATGACCGAGAGGCAATCCGGTGATGATAGGTACACTTAAATCGCCCAGACACTGGCGCAAAATCCAATGCAGGGTTTCATCGTTGATTTTCGGGCCGAAGCTTCCGCACGCGATGCCCGCAATGCCGTCCAGGTGCCCCCCAAGTCGCAAGGCGGTCAGCGAACGGTCGATGCGGTACGGTGCTTCATGGATATCTTCAATAAGTAAAACAGCACCGTCCAACGAGGGTAAGCGACCGGCAGCAGCGAGGTGACAAAGCATGGTCAGGTTACCGCCCAACAACGCGCCTTCAGCTTGACCTTCAGCAAGGTAAGATGCGCGTTCGCTGGTCAATGGTGGTGGAGTTTCGCCTGCTAATATTGAAAAATATTCGTTCTGATCATCGTAGTTCAGGCGTGCAATTTGCTCGCCGGCGATCATCGGCCCGCTGAAAGTGATTAATCGGCATTGCGTCCAAACAGCCGACAACAATGCGGTAGCGTCGGAAAAACCAATGATGATTTTCGGTTGTCCATCCAGTCGATGCAGTTCGAGCCTGTCCAACAGCCTCATTGTGCCGTAACCACCCCGCGCACAAACCAAGGCTTTGATTTGCTCGTCAGCCAGTGCTCGATTGATCAAGTCCGCTCGTTGCTGGTCGGATCCGGCAAGATATTGCTGTATAATAAAATTTTCGGGTTCGAGTCGAATCTGAAATCCGTGGTCAAGCCAGATCTGCTTCCCGATCTCCAATTTTTGCGGATCGAACGCACCAGCCGGTGCGATGACGGCAATCGCATCACCTTGTTTTAAAGACGGTGGTTGGCGGGTGGAACGCAACGACACAGAGTCATGCACCTGGTTTTACAGTGTGGTCGACTTTTCCTCGACCATATTTTGTACGGTTATCAACAATCCTTTCAGGTCATCCTGGCGATTGTGCTTGACGGCGTATCCCTCCAGTTCCTTATGTAAAATGGCCAGGTCGTTCGCATCGTAAGCACCCAACGCTTCGTCAAGAGACCCGTTTTTAAAGGCATCGATGATTTGATCTACATTGAAAAAACCCATCCTCATCATCCTCCAAGGGCGTATTTTTTATTTAGGACATGTTCATTCTATCGACAAGACGATCCATCGACAAGCAAAATATTTAACTGCCGTCAATCATCTTATCGGCCAAATAACTAGAGCGTACCAGTGGAGCCGATGCCACGTGTGAAAATCCCATATCATGCGCGCGCAAGCGCCAAGCCTCGAATTCTTCGGGCGGCAAATAGCGATTCACAGGCAAGTTTGCCAAGCGCGGCCGCATGTATTGTCCGATGGTGACGGCAGAGACATCGGCTTCGCGCAGGTCGTAAAGCAATTGCTCGATTTCTTCGGGCGTTTCGCCAAGCCCCAGCATCATACCGCTTTTGTTCAACACGTCGGGACGCAATCGGGCGAATTCTGACAAAATTTGCAAGCTGCGATGATAATCGGCTCCCGGTCGAACATTCGGATAAAGTCGTTGCACCGTTTCGAGATTGTGATTGAAGACATCGATCGGCGCCTGCGCAACGCATGCCAACGCTTCGCGCGAACCTTGAAAATCGGGAGTCAGCACTTCTACGGTTGCCTCGGGAAGTTTGTTTTTGATGGCGCGAACGGTGGCGGCAAAGTGTTCCGCACCTCCCAAGGGCAAATCGTCGCGGGTGACACTGGTAACGACGATGTGACGAAGGTCCATTTCCGCGGCGGCATCCGCTACTTGTTCCGGCTCATTTTCGTCCAACGGTTTCGGCTTGCCGGTCTCGATGTTGCAGAAACGGCAATCACGCGTACACACATCGCCCATCAATAAGAACGTCGCCGTCGGGCGAGCAAAGCATTCGACGATGTTTGGACAACGGGCTGCTTCGCAAACTGTGTGTAACGAACGATTGCGTAGCTTTTTCTTCATTTGGCGCAGGCTGACCAGATCACGCTTGGATCGGCGCAGCCATGGCGGCAATCGCGAAGTCGTCATCCGCTTCTTCCCTCGCCCAATAATGCGCCCCATCGTTGCAACAGAGTCATCCGTGTCCATTCATGTTCGGGCTGACTTAGTGTCGGGTCTTCTGTGAGCAACTGTTTTGCTGCTTCCCGCGTTTCGCTTAACAATTCGGTGTCTGACAAACAGTAATGAGCAAAACGTAACGGCGGCATCCCGTGTTGTCGCAGCCCCAGCAGTTCGCCCGGGCCGCGCAGACGCAAATCCTGTTCGGCGACGGCAAAGCCATCCAGACAACCCGCGAGAAACTCCAATCGTTGGCGGGCTTCCGGCGTGCAATCCGGTTCATACAACAGAAGACAAACCCCCTTTTCGCCACCGCGACCGATGCGCCCGCGCAACTGATGCAACTGACTGAGGCCGAAGTTGTCGGCGTTTTCCACCACCAGCACTGACGCTCGCGGCATATCCAAGCCTACTTCAATCACGGTCGTCGCCACCAGAGCGTCCAAATCACCATTTTTAAATTGGTCGACAACTTCATTACGCAGTTCAGATTTCATGCGACCATGTAACACACCCAAGCGGAAACCGGCCAGCGGACCGGCGCCGAGCTTCTCGGCCACCGATTGAACATCGGCTTTTCCGCCATCGTCATCACCCTGCAGACGTGGACAGACAATGTATCCCTGGCCGCCGGCGCGTAAATGATCGGCGACCCGTTGGTAGGCGTTTTCACGTTGGTCTTGCGTAAGCAGTAAAGTGTCAATTTCGCAGGTTCCCGCCGGACGCTCATCCAGACGCGAAACGTCCAGATCGCCGTAAACAGTCAATGCTAGACTGCGGGGAATAGGTGTTGCAGTCAGCACAAGCACATCAGGCGTCTCGCCTTTTGCGATAAGCCCCGTTCTTTGCGCAACACCGAATTTGTGCTGCTCGTCGACGATCACCAGGCCAAGGTTGGCAAAATTCACCCCGCTCGACAATAGTGCATGCGTGCCGATAATGATTTGATCCATGCCCATTGCGATTCGCTCTTCGCGTCGACGCCGTTCCCGAGCGCTGAGTGTTCCGGTCAATAGAGCACTGGAAATCGACAAAGGCGCAAACACCTTGGCGAATCGTTCGGCATGTTGCCCGGCCAAAACTTCGGTCGGCGCCATTAAAGCTGTTTGGTAACCGTTGGCCGCGGCGATGTAGGCGGCCCTCATGGCCAGCAAGGTTTTTCCCGACCCGACATCACCGTGCACCAGACGATGCATCGGTATCGGCAAAGCCATATCGGCTTCGATTTGCGCCATGCAACGGTTTTGCGCTTCAGTCGGCGCAAAGCCGAGTTGACTGTTCAACATGCTTTGCGGAGCTTTTTGCACATCATAACCAATGCCGGGTTCTTCTTCGTATTCCCGGCGACGGCTCAGCATGCCAAGTTGAAAAACAAACATCTCTTCAAAGAGCAATGAACGCAGAATGATGCTTTTGGGATCCAGTAATATTTCCAGGTCGGTATCGTGATGCGGGCGGTGTAAGTGCTCTATGACCTGTTTGATGGGCAATAGATCATTGGATTTGCGAATCGATTTCGGTACGCCGCCTTCCCACTCGCTGGCGAAACCATCCAACGCTGCAGCCATTATTTTCCGCCAGGATTTTTGCCTCAGACCTTCGGTCTCGCTGTAGATCGGCATAATCAGAGAGAGCGGATTATCTTCGTCAAGCGGCAAGGCATCCGGATTTTGCAATTGCAACTTGTTTTGGTATTCACCGACCTGTCCGGTTATGCGAAGACGGTCGCCGACATTGATGTTACTCCCCCCCCAACCAAACCAGACGACATCGATTTCCGCTGTTTCGTCAGAAAAGCGGGCAACGGTTCGGCGCAACCGTCCGCGACCGCCAAAACGATTAACCCGTACGACTTCCCCGGCAATTGTTGTTCGAGTTTCCGGATGCAAATCGGCAATCGCCGTCAGGTTGCGGCGGTCTTCGTAACGCAAGGGTAACGTCAACATTAGATCTTCAATTGTTTCGATGGATTTTTTATTCAACAAGACGGCGATTTTCGACCCGACACCGGGGATCGCATCGACAGATTGCAGGTGTTTGGATTGGTATTTCATCGTACTGAAAAGGGTTCCGTCGGAGAAGGTAACGGTCGATTTCTACTTTTTCGGCCGACGACTGCGGCGACGTCCGCCACGCCGGCTTTTTCGCTTGTTCCCGCTGGCTTGTTGTTGCCCCCCGCCGCCGGTTTGCCGGGAAGATTCACTTTTACCGCCACCGCTTAAATGCTTACCGGAGCCGCCCTGGTCGCTGCGTTGATCGCGTTTTTTGCCGTCGGCACCGAAAACCAGATCGGATCGGCCTTTTTTGTCACGATCACCTTCGCCTTGTTTGCCGCGTCGGGATGGCGTGTGACGTGCTTGCCGTCTTTTGTTTCGCTCGGATTTCAGTCGTTCTTTGGCTTCGCGCTCTTTACGCCGTAAATCACGCTCTTCCTTTTCGACTAACGGGGCGGTTGCCGGCGGTGGCGGCGGTAATTCACCGCGATCTTTGTTGTAGGCCTGTTCCGCCGCTAACAAGGCGTCGAGATTTTCGATAATGCGCAACGATTCTTCGACCGTGACGCGTTGATTGTCTTCATCGAATGTCTCGAAGCCGCTAAAAGCATTGCGCAGGTCGTGCAACAGCACTTCGCTGGTGATACGCAAATCTTTACGTCGCAATAGACGAACGACCTGATCGCGAACCTGGGCGCCCAGATCGACCGAGCGTCGACCGTTCGTCGGTGCTTCCTCTTTCAGGCGATTGGTCAGTAAGTCACGCAAACGATTAACAATTTGTTTCATTTCCTGCATCGGCTTGTCTCCAGCCACCGGTCAGTTCCAACCGGCGGATCATGCGCATTGCACTTTCTTTTTCCGTGTTCGTCAACGGCCGCGCCAATAACTGTTGGTCGTGCGCCCGATGCGCCGGAAAATATTGGGTCAGCAAACTGACCGGTATTGTTCGGTCAAAACGGCGTTTGATCCCGTGAAGCACCATGCGCGTATCGCTGCTATTGTCCGGCAGAACCAGGTGCCGAATCAATACGCCGGATTTTGCCAGACCATCGCTCCCCACGACCAGAGGGCCGGCGTGTTCGACCATCCAGCGTAGTGCGCGCCAAGTCGTTTTCGGCAGATCCTTTGCGCCGCTGTATTGTTCAGCCAGTTTGCCTGACGAATATTTGACGTCAGGCAGCCAGATCTGCACTACTTCGCCCAATTGCTGCAAGGTTGAGGTATTTTCGTAACCGCTGGTGTTGGCCAACACCGGCAACCGCAGACCCCCTTTACGCGCCAGATACACCGCAGCGGCGATTTGCGGCCAATAATGCGTCGGATTGACCAAATTGATGTTGTGAACGCCCCTCCTTTGCAGCGCAAGCATCTTCTCCGCTAGCTCGGCAACGGTCAAGACCCGACCGACATGTTTCTGGCTAATCGGCCAATTTTGGCAGAAAAGACATCGAAGCGAACAATGGCTGAAAAAGACGGTTCCGGATCCACGCCATCCGCTGATCGGCGGTTCTTCTCCCTGGTGAACGGTTGCGGAAGCAACCTCCGGCAGCAAGCCGGCGCCGCAGAAACCGCGATCGCCGGCAAGACGATTCGCCCCGCACTCGCGCGGACACAGCCGGCAATTCGCCAATTGAGGCCACAAACGACGAACCGTGGTGAGCAGGTCGTCGTCGTTGACGGGGAATGCGTTGTTCATTCTGTCGACTATAATTGGTAAAACTGCAACGCGTCGATGTGCTTGTAGCGGTCGGCTTTCAGCCTGCGTATCGCCAGGTCGCGGATCAGCGCTTTTCTTCCCTCGACGTCCTCTGCTTCGACTTGTTTGCTTCTTTTGCCGATGAGCTTAGTGGCCGTCAACGGATGAAAAATATAGCCGCGACTCAGCCGCCAGACGCCTTTGTAGGGCAGTAAGCGCGCTTCAAAGGTCTGTCCTTTGGTGAATGCGTGCGGGACATCTTCTTCGACGAAGTATTTTTCTTTGGCGAACAAGTCGCGTAAATGAACGCCTTGTTTATCGATCTTTTTCACGATGAACAGACTGTGAACGTTGTTGGAAAAACCCTCGATAACGGACAGATCATCCGGCGGCAGCGAAGGCCCCTGCTGTTCCAGGAACGTTTGCACCGGTGTTTTATTAGTTTGCGGCAGTACGCGTTCAAAAAGAAACCAATCAAGAAACCGGTCGAGATGTGCTTCGAAAGATTCTTCGGTTTCCGAGATTTGCCCCAGGCCGGCGAAATATTCGACACGCGCGGCGATCAATTCGGCGTGAAACTGCTTGTCGGCAAATTGTTGCAGCTCGTCCAGGTAATGTTCAATCGACATGTTGTTATCCCGTATACACGATTTTGCCGTCGACCAAAGTACAGCGAACCACGCCCGGCAGTTCCCAGTTGATAAACGGGCTGTTTTTTGATTTCGAGCGAATGTTGTCGGCGTTGTAAACGTAATTGGCGTCCGGATTGAAAATACAGATGTCGGCCGGCTGATTTTCCCGCAGAGTCCCGCCGGGCAACTTGAGAATCGACGCGGGCGCCTGAGTCAACATGGCGACCATCCGCGGCAGCGTCAGACGTTTTTTCTGCACCAGCTTTAGAGCCAGTCCCAGTGCCGTTTCCAAGCCGATGATGCCGTTGGCGGCCTTATCAAACTCGATCTGCTTAAGCAGGATGCCATGAGGCGCATGATCGGTGGCGATTGCATCAATTGTACCGTCGGCCATGGCTTTGATCAGTGCGGCGCGATCGGCGACCGTTCTCAGCGGTGGCGCCATTTTGCAATTGGTCTGGTAATCGCCGACGCATTCTTCTGTCAGTGTGAAATGATGTGGAGTGACTTCGCAGGTCACCGGTACTTTTTTCTTTTTGGCCCACCGCACCAACTCGACCGCACCGGCTGTGCTGATGTGTTGTACGTGCAATCGGCAACCGGTGAAGCGAGCCAACATGATGTCCCGCGCGACCATGATTTCTTCAGACACGGCCGGGTTGCCGTCCAAGCCTAATTCGGTACTGACGTAGCCTTCGTTCATCATGCCGTCGGCGGATATGTTCTGGTCTTCCGCGTGCACCAGCAACGGCATGTCGTGCCAGCGCGCCAATTCCATGATCCGTCGCTGCAACTCGGCGTTCATCACCGTGCGGCCGTCGTCGGAATAAGCAACGACGCCGGCCTGTTTGAGTTCACCGAAATCGGAGATTTTTTCACCGCTCAAACCGATGGTTGCAGCACCGATCGGGTAAACCTTGCAGACGGCCTGTTTCGCTTTGCTTAAAATGTATCCGGTTACTGCCTGGCTGTCGTTAACCGGCACGGTATTGGCCATACAGGCTACCGAGGTGAATCCGCCGGCAACCGCCGCTTGTGATCCGGTGACAACGGTTTCCTTGCCTTCGAATCCCGGTTCCCGCAGGTGGACGTGCATGTCGATGAAGCCGGGCGCTACCACGCAACCTTTGGCGTCAATGACTTTAGCCTTGCTGCCGATCTTACGTTTTCCCGTGCCCGGTTTCGCCAGACCGACAATCTTTTTGCCTTCGATCAACACGTCAAACTTGCCGTCGATATTTTGGGCGGGGTCGATCACCCTGCCGCCGGCAATGATCTTTTTCAATTGCCACCCCCCGTCACCAGGTACAGCAGTGCCATGCGCACGGCGACGCCGTTGGTTACCTGATTAAGAATCCGCGACCGTTGGCAGTCGGCCACGTAGGGATCGATCTCGACGCCCCGGTTCATCGGACCGGGATGCATGATGATCGCGTCCTTTTTCGCCAGTTTGAGCCGTTGTTCATTGAGACCGAACAGCCGTCCGTATTCGCGCAAACTGGAAAACAGCACCTTGTTTTGCCGCTCGAGTTGAATGCGGAGCATCATGATGACGTCCACGTTGCGAATCGCTTCTTCGATGGTCGGCGCGACGGTGACACCGAGTTTTTCGATGCCGGGCGGAATCATCGTCGCCGGACCGGAAAGACGTACTTTTGCGCCCATTCGCGTCAGACCGTAAATGTTGGAACGCGCCACGCGGCTGTGCGAGATGTCGCCGATGATCGCTACTTTCAAGCCGGCGAAGCCTCCCTTTTCATCGCGGATCATCAGCATGTCCAGCAAAGCCTGGCTGGGGTGTTCGTGGGCGCCATCGCCGGCGTTGATCACCCCGGGTTTGATCATCCGCGCCAGCATATGCGGCGCACCGGGGCTTCCGTGGCGAACGACGATGACGTCCGGATGCATGGCCTCGATGTTGCGCACGGTGTCGATGAAGGTTTCGCCTTTGCCGACCGAACTTTCCGAAGCGGTAAAATTGACCGTATCGGCGCTGAGCCGCTTGGCGGCGATCTCAAAGCTGGTGCGCGTCCGTGTGGATTTTTCGTAAAACAGATTGACAACCGTATGGCCTTGCAGGGCGGGTACTTTCTTGCGCTTGCGGGTGGCGATGTCGCGGAAGCCGTCCGCCGTTTCCAAAATCAGATTGATCTCGTCAACGGTCAGATCCTTAAGGCCCACAATGTCTTTGCGGTTCAGTTTCATTGCGGACCCTCCTCCGGTTCGAGTTCGGTGGTGACGACGACCTTGTCGCCGCGGTTCTTGCTTTCCGCCAGCGACACTTCGACTTTTTCATCGGTTTCGGTGGTCACGGCCTGCCCGATGAAGTCCGGTTGAATCGGCAGTTCCCGGTGCCCACGATCGATCAGTGCCGCCGCACGGATGGCGTCGGGTCGTCCGTAATCCATCACTGCATCCATCGCCGCGCGGATCGTTCGTCCGGTGAAAAGAACGTCGTCGACCAGAACGAGGCATTTGCCGGTGACGTCGAAATCGATCTCGGTTTTGTGAATCAACGGTTTGTTTTCCGAAGATAAATCGTCCCGATACAGCGTGATGTCGAGCATGCCGATGAGGACTTCGATGCCTTCCAGGTCTTTGATGTAGTCGGCGATGCGCTGGGTCAGATTGACGCCTCCGGCACGGATGCCGATAAGCGCAACCTGGTGCGGATCGTGGCTTTTTTCAAGAATTTCTTCGGCAATTCGACGAATTGCGCGATCAATTCGGTCCGCATTCATAACCGTACGACGGTGAACCAATACCATTCTTGCACCCACCACGATGGAGTTTTGTTCGATTTTTACGCCCTCTGTACCGGGCGAGATCCTACCACTACGCCAGATGTTGCGTCAATATGGTTGGCGAGACGCAATTTGTTGGATATTACTTATTTTATTCGTCTTCATCGGCAACGATCCAACCGCCACCGATGACCTCGTCATTTCGATAAAATACCGCAGCCTGCCCCGGCGTCCAACCCCTGACCTTTTCATGAAATTGCACAGTTCCTCGATCACCGTTTCGGGTAATTGTCGACGGTACTCCCGGATGTCGATAGCGGATTTGAACCGAAAATTCGTTGCCCGAAGGCGCATTACCTGCACACCAGTGCAATTGATCAACCGTTCCGTTTTCTCGTTCCAGGGCATCACGCGGTCCGATAATCAGTCTATTGTTACGGCGATCGATTCGCACAACATACAACGGTTCACCTGCTGCGACGCCCAAGCCGCGACGCTGACCAACGGTATAACGATGAATGCCTTGGTGACGACCTAGAACATTGCCCTCGCAATCGACAATCTCGCCGGCTGCGATCCGTTTAGGAGCAACGGCATCGATATACCGGCCGATGTCGTTGTCGGGTACAAAACAGGTTTCCTGGCTCTCTTCCCGCTGTGCTACCGGCAAAGAAAAATCAGCAGCCAATTGGCGGATATGCTCTTTCGTCATCGTTCCCAACGGAAAATCAAGTTGCGCCATTTCTTCTTGGTCGAGAAGAAAAAGAAAATAACTTTGGTCTTTTTCGCGGTCTGTGCCTCGAAGTAATCGCCAATGTTCGTCGAAAACCAGACGCGCATAGTGGCCGGTCGCAAGTTTTGCGCAATGATGCTGGCGAGCGAAATCCAGCAAGATACCGAATTTGATCAAGGCGTTGCAGCGAATGCAGGGATTGGGCGTCCGGCCGTTTAGATATTCTTCGACAAACGGCTGAATAATCCGTTGTTCAAAGGCTCCACGCGCATCCACGACATGATGTTCGATGCCCAGGTGACGGCAAACCCGACGCGCATCGGCGACTGCTGTTTGGTACTCCTGGCGACGGTCATCGAGGGTCAGGGTTGCGCCGAGTATTTGCCGTCCCTGTTGCTGCAGCAAGGCGGCGGCGACGGACGAATCGACTCCGCCGCTCATCGCGACCAATGTTGTGTCTTGGCTCATGAAACGGCCTGTGTCGCCGATTGCAGAACGTCGTCGAGATCGCCGTTGCGGACCAAACGTAACAAGGTGTCGACAACGTCCGCCATGAATTGAGTGCCTTTGCCCTCTTCCATGGTTCGGATGCATTCTTCAAGGGGCATGGCCGTGCTGTAAGATCGTGGGCTGGTCATGGCATCAAAAGCGTCGGCAACCGTGAGAATACCGGTGAGTAAATCCAGTTGTGGACCGCGTAATCCACGCGGGTAGCCCTTTCCGTCGGGGCGTTCATGGTGGTTATGAATGATATCGATTTCCCGTTCCAGGAAACGCAACGGCTCGAGGATCTGCGCACCGATCGTCGGGTGTTTGCGCATCGCGGTCCATTCGTCCTGTTCCAAGGCGCCGGGTTTATCGATGGAGGACAATTCGACGACGATTTTTCCGACGTCATGCAGCATGCCGCTACGGCGCAGAATTTTAATGTCGCGCTTGGAGAGCCCCATTTCTTTTCCGATGGCTACCGCGTAATTGGTAACCCGCTCCGAATGACCGGCGGTGCTGGGATGTTTGGCCTCGATGGCGCGCGTCAGTGAAGCGATAACGCCGATGTAGGTTTCTTCCATCTCACGCGATTTGCCTTCGAGTTGTTTGTTTTTTTGCTCCAATTCAAGGATTTTTTCTTCCAGGCGGTCGACCAATTTCTGACTGTATTGCTTAAGAAACAGGCTTTGCTGTTCTTTCTCGACCTGATCGCGACGCCCGACCAGGTATTGTTGAAGCGTATCGACAAAAGTGTCGGGATTGATTGGCTTTTGCATGTAGCCGTCGCAACCGGCCACCAGGCTTTTTTCCCGATCTCCTTTCATGACGTTGGCAGTCAAGGCCACGATGGGAACATGCGCCAGTTCGGACATATTTTTCAATTTTGTTGTGGCCTCGTAACCGTCCATACCTGGAATGTTGATATCCATGATGATCAGATCGGGTATGTGCTCGACGGCCATTTTAATGCCGCTTAATCCGTCGTCGGCTTCCAATACGTTATATCCGGCCGATTCGAGCAGTCGGCGAACCAGCAATTTATTTTCGTAATTGTCTTCGATGTACAGAATCTGTTTCATGTCGTTGTTTCCGCAGACGATTACGTAGTCATCTGTTCATTTGTTTTCAATGGAATCGCAAAATGGAATGTCGAGCCAATACCTTCCGTACTCGACACCCATATCCTACCGCCATGCATCTCAACAAACTTCTTGCTGATCGTCAATCCAAGACCGCTGCCTCCCTGCATGCGAGCCGGGCCGGCGTCCAATTGGCGAAATTGTTCGAAAGCCATGTCGACTTTATCTGCCGGAATGCCCCGTCCGGTGTCGGTAACGGCGATGTAAAATTCCTTATCACCGGCTTTGGTGGTGATCGTAATTTTTCCTTTGTCGGTAAATTTGATGGCGTTGCTGACCAGGTTAAGCAACACCTGTCGGATACGCATTTTGTCAGCGTTGACGATCGGCATATCCCGATCGATCGATTTTACCAGTTTGATTGACTTTTCCTTGATCAAACCTTCGGCTGTGGCGGCTACCTGGTCGACCAATTCGTTCAGATCGAACATTTCCTTGTTCAGTTCCATGCGGCCGGATTCAATCTTCGATAGGTCGAGAATGTCGTTGATCAAGCCGAGCAGATGCGTGCCTGAGTTGAGGATGGCTTCCAGGTCGACTTGCTGCTGGTCGGTGAGCGGCCCGTCGATGCCTTTCAAAATCACCTTGGAGAAACCAATGATTGAATTAAGAGGCGTACGCAACTCGTGGCTCATGTTGGCAAGAAACTCGCTTTTCATATGGTCCGATTCGCGAGCCTTTTCGTAAAGCTTGGTCAACTTTTTATTGGCCCGCTGAAGTTCCGCCGTACGTTCGGCTACCTTGCCCTCCAAGCGATCGATCAAACGCAATTTTTCCAACGCCAAACCACTGATGTTGGCCACGGCGATCAATTTATCCACATCGTCGCTTTCTACGGAATGGCGACGGTAATAATGGTCGGCGACCATGATGCCGATCATCCGGTCAGCGCCGCGAATCGGGCAAATCAGATAGCCGCGACTTTTCCATGCCTGCAATTGTGCTTGCGGCACGAAAATATTATCCCAAGGATTGTTGACGACCACCGCCCGTCCTGATTGAAACGCCCGGCTTTCTTCGGTACGACCGTCAATGCGAATCGGATTCGCCTGGCAGACGGCGTAAACGCGCTGCGCCCAAGTCGGATCGGTTCGGTCGATGACCGTGGCGATCTCCAATTGACCTTCGCGAGCCAGATAGATTTGACTGCGATCAAAACCAAAATCCGAACAGATGCGTGTGGCGACCAAATTAATCAGTTCCCGGAACGAACGTACCGATTTATAGGACTCCGATAAGTCGATAATGCTTTTCAGCAACGCTTCCTGGCGTCGCATGCGCGATTGCAGTTGTTCCAAACCGGTCGTCTGCTGATGAATAATCGTACGGGCGCGCATCAGACTTTCACGCACTTGTTCCCAATCGGTGGCCGAAGGTTTACCGCGTAAACGCCGTGTTTTTTTCCATCGGATCAAGTATACGCGTCCGCCGGTCGGCGGTGCCGTTTTGGAGTTTTTTTCCAATGGGCAAAGCCAGATGGAATCGTCGAATTGTTGCGGTAAGGGTGCGCGAGCCAGACTCGTGCAAACCAGGCCGAACGGTAGCCTCTGTGCGGCGGTCAGCAATCCTTCCAACCAGAGTACGATCAGATAATTATCCGGAGGTTGAGATTTCGTACTGAGCACCAGATAAAACGATTGTTTTCCATCTTGTTGGATAGTTAAGTGAAACGTACGGGTACGCATGTTGACTTGATTGACAAACTCGCGAAACAAATCGACAGGAGATTTCGCCAGCGGGATCAGAAGATTGCCTAAACCGATGGATTCATCGGCCCACAGGCGTTCCCCCACGGCGACGAATTTGTTTTTTCCCGTTTTCTCGATCAGGGTATAGAGAAGTTGCAGAAATGTTTTTTCATCGATCCACGCCAGCTGCTTGATCGGTTGTTCGTCTTCGCTTTCGTCACTTTGACTTCGAAACTCCGGCGCAAAGTTGGCTTCCTGCAAGGTTTGCAGAACCGGTAAGAACAAGGCGTGTGCAATCTCCGGTTTCACCAGGTCATTCCTCATGTCCCTCAGGCGATTCCATTTCATCGAATGGGACGATATCGAAATCTTCGAGAGATTCGCGCATTTCCGTCAACAGCGGCAGCAGAATCGTAATACGCCACTTCTGTGTGGCGTCAAATGACGTCAATACGCTGCCACCCAGGCTTTCAGCCAATAAACGAAATGAACTATAAATGTTTTGGATCAGTTTTTCACCGAGTCGCTCGGCACGCAATTCGCGTTGGAATTTAACTTCGAGAATCGCCATATTGCCGCGAGCCGCCAATTGCACTTTAACCGCCGAATCAAAAACGACCTGCGTACAAGACATATGTAAAACGCCCAAGACAATACGTTCGACCATCTGCTTTTCGTTTCGCACCGGAGGTATGCGTTTCGTCATTTTCGCTACTTGCACGTTATGCCCCGAACCGATCAGCAAACCGGAGGTCGTTTCGAGCAGGCGATCCAACTCGACGAATTCACTTTCCTGATGAAGTTTTTCATCGACCGACGCAAACATGTCACAGACTTTCCACCAGTGCTCGGCCATATCCTGGCAAAGCAGTACTGTACGTAACGGCTCACCGCTGATGTGGTCTGAAACGGATTCCATACGTTGTTGCATATCCTGCAAAAAATTGGTGATGCCTTCGACGATATCTTTGGCGTAAGCGCCGGCGACTGCGTCTCGTTGGAACAGCGATAGTTGTTGCCGGCAACGTTCGATTTCTTCGCGAAACATAGTCAATTCGCTTTGCGCCGTGCTCAGTTGTTGTTCCAAGGAGCGGCGATGGCCGATGTCTTTCACCAGACTCAACACGACGCGGCTGTCGCCATATTCAACGATATTTGCAGAGACTTCAACGATGATTTTGCGCTGCCCGGCGCCGACGAGCTCCATATGGCGAAAATTGCCTGCGCCCTGGTGGATGGTTGTTTGGAGCAGATCGATTGCGGCTTGGCGTTGTTCGGGAAACAACGAAAGAATGTCGTCATGCACCAGATCGAATTTGCTCTTTCCGGTCATCTGAATCGCTTGCTGATTGACATCTAAAATCCGCCCGTCTTCGAGGGCGAAAATGAAAATGGCGTCGTGCGATTGTTCGATCAGTGCACGGTACTTTTCTTCGCTGTTGCGCAAGGCCTCCTGCAACTCGTGCTCGTGGGTGACGTCAGAAGCGACGACGCGAACTTTGCTGATGTCTTCCTGTTGGTGGACGGGCGTCATCGTCATGGTCAGGTAATGTTCGCCTTCGCCGCCGTTGGGTTGCACCCGCAATTCGACGATTTGCGGCTCTCCTTCGTTGACCAGCCCCAGAGAGCGCACAAACAGGGGCAAATCTTGCGGATGCACGCGCCGGCTGAAATTCGCACCGCCGGTTTGTCCGAACAACGTCATCGCTGCCTTGTTACCGTTAATGAAGTGACCGCTGTTGTTGAGCTCAAAGTACAACAGACTGGCCGTTTCGATCAGCCGGTCCGGCTCTTCGATTTCTTGCCGACGCAGAGCGTCGCGTTCATCGCATGACCAGAAAATCAGATCATCCAGCGTGCCTTGAATGTCGGCATGAACCTCCTCGCCTTCGCCGGACGCCAGGTCGAACAAAACCTGAGCGAGCAACTGAAAGCGATGAATAATGTCGGACAGACCGATCGCTTGCAGTTCGCCGTTGCTGACATGTTGTTGGACGTAATCGTGCAAATCGCGGGACCGCTCGTTTTTACGCTGCAGCAAGATTAACAGAGAGTCGATCCAACCTTGCGATGGCTGATAAACTTCCTGCGGCCAGGTATCACTGATCGCCTGGATCCAATTTTGCGCAATCACTTCGCGACGACCTTGTAGCAGATCGCTCACACTATGCATCGTCCCACCTCAGAGCAAATCCTACATGGATGAGCCCTGACAGACAACTACCACAAGCACCACGGCGGTAAAAACAAAGTACCGAATATTACCGGCACATCCCCCTTTTTCCTCTTGACAAGGAAAATGAGAGCCTCTATAAACGATGCTCCCGTTGCGGGGTGGAGCAGTCCGGTAGCTCGTCGGGCTCATAACCCGAAGGTCCCTGGTTCAAATCCAGGCCCCGCTACCAAATGATTTCGCGGAGTTAGCTTGCTTGCTGACTCCGCGTTTTCTTTTCTTGGGCCAGGGTTGGGCCACTCGACCTTCAAGGCGAGTAGAAAAAGCCTTTCTAGGGCATAGTCAGCGCCAATTCCTCTACCAGATTTTTGGTCACCAAAATGGCTTTCTGTGACCAATGAAAATCGAACCAGCTTGCCTTTACACTTCCCGTGCGAGGCAAGAATGGAAAGACCGACAAAACGGGGCAAGAAATGGCGGATTAGGAGGTACGACGAAAAAGGGGTTCGTCGAAGCGCTCAATTCCCAAGTTTCAAGGAAGCTGAAAATGCACTCTATGCACGTTTTCTCATAGTCGAGCAGATCAAAGCCGGAAACCCGACCGATCGTTTGCCGGAGTCCACCCGATCATGAACCTGATCACACAAGTCAGCGGATTCATGTCCGGAATCTTCCTGGTGGCGCTGGCAATCGATGTCTGGTTAGGCCGAATCGAATCCCCCTCGATGACACACAGAATCGTTATGTGTTGCATATTATACTACTTTAAATAATTGGAAAGCACTTGACTTGGCACATTAGCCGTGGAATGAATATTTT